>Ga0105091_10000422_pt1 | contig 17623 bp, 15 predicted proteins | sample PPLLak1March2015_FD_87022 | JGI IMG/M metagenome (GOLD analysis project Ga0105091, IMG submission 87022) | Freshwater sediment microbial communities from Prairie Pothole Lake near Jamestown, North Dakota, USA - PPLs Lake P7 Core (1) Depth... | ecosystem: Environmental > Aquatic > Freshwater >... | reverse complement strand
ATACATGTCAAAGCCGAACACCGGGATAGTATCTGGCAGTTTGCCGTTAAAGATAACGGTATTGGTATAGAGCCCCAGTACGCTGAGCGGATATTTCTGATTTTTCAGCGGCTGCATAATCGTGAAAAGTATCCGGGAACGGGAATCGGGCTATCGATTTGCAAGAAAATTGTCGAACGACACGGAGGTAAAATATGGGTCGAATCGAATGGAACGGGCGGGTCGATATTTTATTTTACCGTTCCCGATAAACAAGAAAAAATAAAAGAAATTAATTTGAAGGAGAACTGAACAGATGAATCTTAGTGACGCAAGACCAATAGAAATACTGCTGGTCGAAGACAGCCCAAGCGACGCGGCCCTGACAAGGGAGGCACTTGAGGCAGGCAAAATCGCCAATAACCTTAGCCACGTAATAGATGGTGTAGAGGCAATGGAATACTTACATCAAAAAGGCGAGTTTGCGAAAGCGAAACGGCCGGACCTTATCATGCTGGACCTGAATCTCCCCCGCAAAGACGGCAGGGAAGTTTTAAGGGAGCTTAAAAATGACTCTACTTTCAAGACTATCCCCGTGATTGTGCTGACAACTTCGCGTGCAGACAAAGACATTTTGCAATCGTATGAACTTAATGCGAACTGTTATATAACTAAACCTGTTGATTTTCCGAATTTTATTGACGTTGTAAGGTCTATAGAACAATTCTGGCTGTCAGTGGTTACGCTGCCGCCGAATATGTAAAAAATTATGGCTGAATTAATTTCGACTAATTTGATAAAAGTATTGCTTGTTGAAGATAGCTTTCTTGATGCCGCTTTATTGCAGGAAAGCATCAAACAAAGCGGAGAAACTGGTATTTCAATCAAAGTGGCAAAGTCACTGCAGGAGACGGCCGCATTTCTTGGAAAAAACCGTGCGGATGCTATGCTGCTTGATTTGTCATTACCGGATAGTTCAGGCCTGGATACCGTGTATAAAGTCCGCGAGATTTCACCTGATTTGCCGCTTGTGGTGCTTACCGGCAATAATGATGAAGAGACCGGCGTCAAGGCGGTGCAAATCGGCGTTCAGGATTACCTTATTAAAGGCATGACGGACGGAAGAACGATAACCCGGGCGATTAGATACTCTATTGAAAGAAAAAAGTCCGAGACGGAATTACGCGAATTGAACGCGGAACTCCAGTCAGCCAATGAAAGTCTGCGGGTGTCGCGCCTGGCCGCCCTCAATTTAATGGAAGATGCTGTCGAAGCCCGCCGTCAGGTTGAGAAAGCAAATGCCGAGCTGGAGACGCGAGTCAAAAATAGGACCGCCGACCTGGATGAAACTGTAGACGTGCTTAGACAACAGGTAGAGTATCGAGTACGTGCCGAAAAGGCATTAATGGCATCATCGTTGTATACCAGGGGATTGCTGGAGGCTGCTCTTGACCCGTTTGTAACAATCAACCCGGAAGGAAAGATAACTGATGTCAATAAAGCGACAGAGGCGGTAACAGGTATTGAGAGAGATAAGCTTATAGGGACTTATTTTTCAGAAATTTTTACAGAGCCTTCAAGAGCGGGGGATGGATATAAAAAAGTTTTGGCAGAAAGTTTTGTCAAAGATTATCCGCTTACAATCAGGCATGTTTCAGGTGTAATGACGGATGTTCTATATAATGCGACAGTCTATAAAAATGAGGCAGGCCAGGTCCAGGGCGTTTTTGCGTCCGCACGCGATGTTACGCAGCATAATATAATTGAAAAGCGCACGCGCATAACAAATGTTCTGCTTGAGCTGTTTGCACAGAAAACATCGAGAAAGGAGTATCTGGACTCCGTAGTCAAGGCCATTAAGGATTGGAGCGACTGGCAATGTATAGGAATACGGCTGACCGATCCATATGGTTATATACCTTACGAATCCCAGATAGGCTTTAATCATGAATTTCTTGCTACGGAACGGACACTGCCTTTGAAAGGCGATACCTGCGCATGTATCAGGGTCGTTACACAGAAATCTGAATCAGTGGATAGAAATGTAATGACTGCCAAAGGTTCTTTTAGATGCAGCAATGCTTTAGAATTTTTCAGGTTAATGCCTGAAAAAGAGAAGTCCAGATACCGGGGGCACTGCCTTAAGCATGGCTTTGCATCTCTTGCAATTGTTCCGATACGATACAGGGATAAGGTGCTTGGTGCAATTCATATTGCCGATAAGCGCGAAAATCAGATAACTCATGAAACGCTGGAGTTTATTGAAAATATGGCCATGCTTATTGGCGAGGCAGTGCATAGATTTGATATGGAAAACGAGCTTAGGCAAAGCGAGGAGCGATACCGCGGGCTTGTCGAAGTATCGCCCGACGGCATCGGTGTGGAAAGGAATGATAAAATATTATTTATAAATAAAGCCGGGGCCATAATCCTGGGGGGCAAAAGCCCTGAAGACCTGGTGGGATGCAATGTGTATGATTTTGTTCATCCAGATTACAAAAAAGCTACACGCCGTCAGCTTTTATATCTCAGGAGAAGAAAAAGGCCTTTGCCGGTGCGGGAAGAGAAATTCGTCCGTATCGACGGCACCTCACTGGATGTAGAAGTGACGGCAACTCCTCTAATTTATCAGAACAAACCCGCGGCTCAGATAGTATTTCGTGATATAACAGAGAGAAAGTTAGCTGAGGAAAGAATTATGGCCGACCAAAAGCAGCTCAGATTGCTTACGGCGGAATTGCTACTGACAGAAGAGCGCGAGCGGCACGAAATCGCTACTGCGCTGCATGATTCCATTGGACCAATTCTTGCATTTTCAAAAAGAGAGATCGGAACACTCCTGAAATCCGCCCCTGACGGCCTTTCCCCTACATTAAAAGTTGTCAGCGATAATATCAGTGAAGTAGTCAAACAGACAAGGAACCTGACATTCGATTTGAGCCCGCCGACACTCTATACTCTTGGCTTCGAAATAGCTATAGAAGAGCTTATAGAACGGTTCTGCAAGGAGCATAAACTGGAGTATTCGTTTAAAAACAGCGATGAGCCGAAACCTTTGGCTGACCCTGTTAAGGTGCTTTTATACCGTTCAATCCGTGAAATGCTGATAAATATCGCAAAACACGCCAAAGCAACGCTGGTGAAAATTGATCTGACAAGAAATTATGATGCAATTCAAATTAAAATCGAGGATGACGGCAAAGGTTTTGATGTAAGTGCGCTAAAGGGTAAATCGAAGGGACTTGGATTATTTAGTGTTCATGAACGTCTTCGCCATATAGGCGGACAATTAGATATACAATCGAAAAGAAACAAGGGAACTATTGTGACCATGACGGTACCGCTTAATATTGATTAAAATTTTTAGAAAGGATAATTTATGAGTGTTAAAATCATACTTGCTGATGATCACGCGATGCTGCGGCATGGCCTCAGTAAATCGTTCCAGAATGAAAAAGATATAGAAGTGATTGCCCAGGCAAAAGACGGCCGGACAACAGTTGAGCTGGCTAAGGAATTTTGCCCCAATGTGGTAATTATGGATATAGGCATGCCTGACTTAAATGGCATTGAGGCAACCAGGCAGATTGTAAAAGAAAGCCCTAAGATCAAAGTTATTGCGTTATCTATGCATTCCAGCAAGAACTTCATAATTGAAATGTTCAAGGCAGGGGCTTCCGGCTATCTGCTAAAAGACTGCGAATTCGATGAGCTGGTTATGGCAATAAGGCTTGTAATGGAAGATAAAACTTATATCAGCCCGGCTATTTCTGATGTAGTGGTTGATAATTATATGAGGCAGGCGGCTAATGGCGGAAATGCCAAAGACTCTGTTTTTTCAATTCTTTCACAGAGAGAACGAGAGGTTCTGCAGCTTTTGACAGAAGGCAAGGCAACCAAACAGATTGCCAAACGCCTGCACATAAGCGCCAAAACTGTCGAAGTTCACAGGCTGAATCTCATGAGCAAGCTTAAGATAGACAGCATTGCTCAGCTTACAAAATATGCGATTCAGGAAGGATTGACTCAGCCGGAACCGTAAGCTTTTTTTTGAAGCATTATCAGTGACATTACTTTTGTCAGCCGTATAAGCGCTAAATTGCGTAATTACGAGTTGGCAATTAAGTATTTCCCCTATTTTCATTTCTTACATAAGAAAATAAAACTATTACGCGATTGTATTATGGATGTCAAAAAATCCTTTATTCATTTAAAGGCAATAACAACGCAGATTGAATCAATGAAAGGTGAAGAAATGATTAATATTAAGAGAGCTTATGAGAAACCTTCTAAAGAGGACGGCTACAGGGTTCTTGTTGACAGACTTTGGCCAAGGGGCTTAAAGAAAGAAGCCGCAAAGATAGACCTATGGAGCAAGGAAGTTGCCCCAAGTGACCAGCTTCGGCAGTGGTTCGGGCATGAGGAGGTGAAATGGGGCGAATTCAAGAAAAGATATTTCCGGGAACTGGACAGCCATCAGCTTGATATAGCTGAGTTCCTCAGTAAAGCGTCTCAAAAAAATGTAACATTATTATATGCGGCTAAAGACACAAATTACAATAACGCCGCGGCTTTACTTGAATACATAAAAAAACACTCATTGAAAGCAGGCTCTTTCGAAAATCAGAACGTCCATTCTTACTCGTAAATTACCTATTTTAAACATATTAGCGTCATATTTTCATTAATTGAGTAATTGCGAGGCCTTAATTAAGCAATCTCCCTATGTTCCTTCATGGGAATTGATTTGTAGAATTAGGGTGCCAAGGCGTTGGAAAAATCACAAGGTTCAATGCGGGCTGATGAAATTTGAATAATTTTAGTAATGGAAGCAAGCTTAAGGGATTTAGATATGGATACTGCAGAACTAATGGCAAGAATAATGAGGGCCAAAAATCAGCAGCTTTGCCCGGAATGCGGCGGAAAAATGGTTGAAGCGGACAGGGCTTGTGAAAATGGCATCATATTTATATGGTACAAATGTTCCACTCAGGATTGTTCCGGCCAATGGCTCCAGAAGACAGCTAAGAAGCCCGAGCAAGTAGGCGTTGCCGTTAGTTCTTAATTTTTGTTTAGAGGTTAAATCCTTGTGGAAATAAAATATGCACAGTGAGTGTGCATCGATAAGGGCGGAGAGATAATGGCTTCAGTTTGTTTTTATTTTCAAGTCCATCAGCCGAACAGGTTAAGGCATTACACATTTTTCGATAGTGACAGCAGATATTTTGACGATTTTAAAAACGCGGAAGTTTGCAGAAAGGTCGCTAATAAATGCTATCTTCCCGCAAACCGGCTGATGCTCGAGCTTATTGAAAAATACCAGGGAAAATTCAGGATTTCATATAGTGTTACAGGCGTACTCCTGGAGCAATTCGAAAAGTATGTTCCCGAGGTGCTGGATACATTCAAGCAATTGTCTGATACCGGATGCGTAGAATTTTTGGGCGAGACATATTATCACAGCCTCTGTTTCTTATATTCTCAAAATGAATTTATAGAACAGGTAAAAGCGCACAGCAGATTAACAAAACAGCTTTTTGGCCAGATGCCCCGGGTTTTCAGGAATACTGAACTCATATACAACAATGATTTGCCTGGTATTATTGAAAGAATAGGCGGTTTTGATGGTATCATCACAGAAGGGGTCGACCAGATATTAGGGTACAGAAGCCCGAATTTTGTCTATCAGCCATCGAGTTCATCGAAGGTGAAGCTGCTGTTGAAAAATTACCGCCTCAGCGACGATATCGCGTTTAGATTTTCAAACCGGGCATGGAGCGACTGGCCGCTTTCTGCCGAAAAATTCTCGAGCTGGGTCAATGCCGTAAACGGATGCGGCTATGTAGTCAATCTTTTTATGGATTATGAAACTTTCGGCGAGCACCAGTGGAAAGATACCGGTATTTTTGAATTTATGCGTTATTTGCCGGGAGAGATTTTAAAGCATCCTGACAATGATTTTAAAACACCTTCTGAGGCAATTGAAAATTATGAGCCCACTGATACGATTGATGTGCGGCGGACTATAAGCTGGGCGGATATAGAAAGGGATTTATCGGCATGGCGAGGCAATCCCATGCAGGAAAATGCCCTTATCGAACTTTATAATTTCGAAAACAGGGTAAAAAGAACCGGTGACCCCTCGATTATAAATGACTGGAGAAAACTTCAGACTTCGGACCATTTTTATTATATGTGCACCAAATGGTTCTCTGACGGTGATGTGCATAAATATTTTAATCCTTATAATACACCATATGATGCTTATATAAATTTTATGAATTGTTTAGATGACCTGGACCGCAGATGCAGTGCGGCGCCTGTGCCCAAAGAGCACGAGATTTTCGATATCAATCGTTTTGGCAGTGAAAAGCGAAGTATTGAGCGTGAATTTATTTCTGAAAGGAATTAATTATGGCAAGAGGAACAAAAAGCAAGACCTCCGAAGGGGGGGTGTCGGCAACAATGATTGAGCCGCGAGCAACGGGTATGGCTTCAGCAAAACCGCTTGGCCCGCGCCAGGTAGGTGACACCGTAATATTCGCGGCATCATACCCCAATGCAAAAATTATTCAGATAGCAGGGGATTTCAATAACTGGCAGCCGGAAAAGAATCCGATGAAAAAAACCGACAATGATACGTGGGAAGCCAGAATACCATTGAAAAAAGGTGTTTATAATTACAGGTTCGTAGTTGACGGGAAATGGCAGCAGGACCCTCATAACAGTATGACAAAGCCTAATCCCTACGGCGAAATGAATTCTGTAATAAAAGTCGAGTAGTTTGTTTGAAATTGAAAATTGCGCCCGGCCAGATTCGAACTGACGACCTTCGGTTTAGGAAACCGACGCTCTATCCTACTGAGCTACGAGCGCTGCCGAAAACAATTATAGAATAATAAAGATTTTTCAAAAGAAAAATTTTGTACTAGTTGATTAAAAATGAAAGAAGCCGGTTTTTGCCGGCTTTTTTTTGGAGGCTTTTTGTCTCTGTTATTACTTTTCATTGAAGGCTTCTGCGTATTTTTCGTAGCCGTCTTTTTCGAGGTCATCTTTTGGAATAAATTTTAATGCCGCTGAGTTCATACAGTAGCGTAAGCCGGTAGGCGGCGGGCCATCCTTGAAAACGTGACCAAGATGAGAATCGCCGTGTTTGCTTCTCACTTCGGTCCTTGTGGTAAAAAAGCCCTTGTCAACTTTTTCCACAATATTATCGGGTTCGAGCGGCTTTGTAAAACTCGGCCAGCCGGTACCCGATTCAAATTTATCTTTCGAGCTGAATAGCGGCTCGTCTGATACAATATCAACGTAGATTCCTTCTTTCTCATTATTCCAATATTCATTATGGAAAGCAGGTTCGGTTGCCGACTGCTGTGTTACTTTATATTGCAGCGGATTCAGTGTCTTTTTCAGCTCTTGTTCAGATGGTTTCTTGTATTGCGAACTGATTGTTGCCTGTTCTTTGTGTTCCATATCTTTACCCCAAATCTTGTTGAGATACTCATCCCGTCCCGAGTTGTAACGGTAATATTTATACCTTAACGGATTCTTTTTGTAATAATCCTGGTGATAATCTTCGGCTTTATAGAAGTTGGTCAATTTAGTAATTTGTGTTACTACCGGTTTATCATATCTGCCGGATTTTGCCAGCGCATCCTTTGATTTTTCAGCGACGGCCTTTTGCTCGTCATTTTCATAAAAAATTGCAGAGCGGTATTGGGGGCCTCTATCGACGAATTGTCCGTCAGCATCCGTTGGATTGATTTGTCTCCAGAACACGTCTAATAGTTTCGAATAACTGATTACGGAGGGATCATAAGTGATTTGCACTGCCTCGACAAACCCCTTTTGAGCGTAATCCTCGTATGTTGCGCTATTGGTGTTTCCATTTGCGTAGCCTGCAAAGACTTCTTTGATGCCATTTAAATTTTCAAACGGCGGCTCCATGCACCAGAAGCATCCGCCGGCAAAGGTTGCCTTTTCATATTTTTGTTCTTGTGACTGTGCAATAACGGCAGCGCAAAGGAAAATGACCAGCATAGAAATTTTTAACAGGCTCGATGCTATTATTGTTGTTGTATTCATTTTAATATCCTCATTTGTTTTAGCATTATTTGCATAATACCTTCTAATAATAATACGGGCTCGAATCTTCTATTGCTCATTTCCATTAAGCTTAGAAGTCCAAAGCTTAAAACACAAAAAAAGTAGATTCTTCGAGTTTGCCCATGTATAATATGCGTTAACATGGACACAATGGAGAAAGCGAATATCGAGATTTCGATAGTTGTCCCTGTTTTGAATGAGTCACAGCGTATTAACACGTTTTTACATCATCTGAAGAGGCAGACGTTAGAACACAAAGCAGAGATAATCGTCATAGATGGCGCACAAGATTGCGGGACAATATCCGTCATCAATGATTCACAGATAATCCGGTTATCCGGCCCAAAAGGAAGGGCAAGACAAATGAACACGGGGGCTGCTCTCGCCAAAGGCCGGATACTGTTATTTCTCCACGCCGATACTCTTTTGCCGGATGGTGCCCTTGTAAAGATAGCTCAGGCGATGAAATGCAGCGGCTATGTCGGAGGTGCATTTGAGATTGAATATGATTCCAATCGCCCGATCTTAGGATTTATCGCCTGGCGTAACAATATGCGATGCCGTGTTACTCGGATACCATACGGAGACCAGGGCATTTTTATCCGGAGGGAATATTTCGAGCAAATAGGGGGGTACAGCCAATACGATTTTCTGGAGGATGTTGATCTAATGAGCCGCATCAAACGAGATGGTAAAAAGATTCATATCCTCAAAAACCGTCTGAAGATTTCTTCAAGGAGATGGGAAAAAGAAGGCATTTTTTATTGTATGATTAGAAATCAGTTAATGGTTACACTTTTTCATTTTGGGGTGAATCCGAACAAATTGGCGAGATTCTACAAAAAGCCAAGCTGATAGTTTATAAGCAAAGGGGAGAATATGTTTGCTGATTTTACGGATGCTGTTAAGCAAACGACATCAAACGTCTTAAGCCTCGATAAGCTCAAAACTCTGCAGATAAATCTTGGAAATCTCTGCAACCAACGCTGCCTCCATTGTCACTTTGAAGCAGGCCTTGATGGAAATAAGATTATGTCTCAAAAAGTGATGCATGACATAATCGTGTTCGTGAATCAGTATCCCATAGAAACAATTGACCTGACCGGAGGATGTCCTGAGCTTAACCCTAATTTTAAGTTCTTAATTGAAAAGATACGTCCATTGTGTGCCCGCGTTATGGTCCGGACAAATTTGACTGTTCTTTTCGAAAAAGGACTTGAATGGCTGCCCGCCTGGTATAGAGATAACAAAGTTGTGCTTGTTGGATCTTTGCCGTGTTATACCCAGGAAAATGTCGATAAACAGCGAGGCTCTAATGTTTTTAAAAAGAGCATAAGGGCCATTCAAATGCTTAATAGTGTCGGTTACGGGAGTGACTCTAATCTTGAGCTTAATCTTGTGTATAATCCGGGCGGAGATTTTCTCCCCGGCTCACAGCAGCAGCTTGAAACCGATTACAAACGAAATCTTTTTGATAATTTTGGCATCAGGTTCAACCATCTTTTCACAATTGTCAATGCGCCTATAGGCAGGTTCAGAAAATATCTCGAAGCAAATGGCACACTTGAAAAATATATGGAGCTGCTTTACAGCAATTTCAATCCCGAAGCCGTCGAGAGGATTATGTGCCGAACACTCATCAGCGTAGATTATCGAGGCATTTTATACAATTGCGATTTTAATCAGGCGCTCGAGATGCCGGTGAGGGATAAATGGGGAAGACCTGTATCGATAAGCGATATAGATGATATTTTAACAGGCGGCACCCAGATAATCACAGGTCCGCACTGCTACTGCTGCACGGCCGGCGCCGGTTCAAGCTGCACAGGTGAAACGGTGAAATAGAATTGGAAAGAATATGCGAAACTTAAACAAAAGGTGTATCCTGCTTTTTGCAAAGGACCCGACAGGCAATATTAAAACCCGTATTGCCGCTAAGCTGGGATGCGAAACAACGGCTAAGCTTTACAAGTGTTTTCTATTTGACATGCTCGGCATGCTTGAAAACATCGCAATACCATTTGAAATAGTGTTTTATCCTCCTCAAAGCAAAGCACGATTGAAAAAGTTTCTTGGGAACTCATATAGTTATACTCCTCAGAAGGGCGAAGACCTTGGCCAGAGAATGAAAAATGCTTTTTTAACGGCTTTTGTGAATGGCTATAATCAAGTTGTTATTATTGGCACAGATATCCCGGACTTGCCGGCTGGAATTATTACAGACGCATTCGAACGGCTCAAATCTGTTGATGCGGTTATTGGTCCGGCTGCCGATGGCGGCTATTATTTAATTGGTTTTTCAAAAAGCTCATTCACGCAGAGAATTTTTGAAAATATCTCATGGGGCATGGCAAAGGTATTTGACCAGACACTTTGCGCACTGAAAAACCAAGATAAAACTGTAGCAGTTTTGCCAGTTTGGAATGATATTGATACAATTGACGATTTGCGGCGATTTGTTTCGCGGGCAGGGGGGACAGCTCTACGAACGGTTTCTTTTATATTGAATGAAATCCCCCGGCTAAACGATACCCAAAATTATGTCAAAGTATGATTATGATATTATCGTTATCGGCGCCGGTTCGGGCGGGCTTGTTGCATCAAAGCTCGCGGCAGGCCTCGGCAAGAAAACCGCTCTTATCGAGAAGAATAAAATCGGGGGCGATTGCACATGGTTTGGCTGCATACCGAGCAAGGCACTTATAAAATCGGCACAGGTTGTGCATCAGAGCAGAAAAATGGAACGGTTCGGCATCAAATTGCGGTCACCGCTGCAATTAAATCCTGAAAATGTGATGGCCCATGTCCGGGCGGTGCGGCAGGCAGATTATGAAGCGCACTCGCTCGATTCTTTTAAAAAGGAGGGTATTGACCTTATCTTCGGTGCCGCAAAATTTATAGACGAACATCATATTATGGCAGGGGACAAACAATTGTCTTCAAATAAATTTATAATCTGCACCGGCTCTCATCCGGCGATTCCGCAAATCGAGGGACTCGCCCAAGTGCCGTATTTGACAAACGAATCTATTTTTGAAATTGAAACATTGCCCGGTTCGATGCTCATACTCGGAGGGGGGCCGATAGGGACGGAAATGGCGTCGGCCCTTAACAGACTGGGAGTTAAAATCACAATTATTCAGAGGGCACCAACCCTTCTGGCCAATGATGACCATGAACTTACATCAGCGCTTATGGATTACCTTCGCCTGGTAGGTGTGAATATTCTGGTGAAAAATTCGCCGCACCGGTTTTATAAAGAAAATGGGCTTATTACGGCTGAAATTACGGATGACAAAAACCAGATGGCAAAAATTTCCGCCGAGGCATTGCTTGTTGCAGCCGGGCGTGCTCCTAATATTGGCAGCCTCGACCTTCACAATGCCGGAGTTGAATTTGATAACCGAGGGTTGAAAGTTGATAAATATCTGCGTACCACAGCTGCCAATATATATGGTGCAGGTGATGTTGTGCCGCCTTATTTATTTACTCATGTCGCGGAGCATGAGGCAGTCATCGCAACACGAAATGCTTGTCTGCCGATAAAAAGCAAACCTGATTATGAGAATGTCCTTTGGTGCACATTCACCGATCCGCCCCTTGCGCATGCGGGACTGACCGAATCAAAGGCAATTGAGCAATATGGTGATAATGTTCGCGTGTATAAATGGAAATTCAGCGATGTTGACCGTGCCAAAACTGAGCTGGATACCGAAGGATTTGTTAAAATTATTTGCGGCAAACAGGGTCGAATTCTCGGAATCCATATTCTTGGCTCTCACGCGGAAGAGCTGATGCACGAGGTCCAGCTTGCAAAATTATTTGGCAAGCCATTCAGTAAAATAGCCTCAATGATTCATGCTTACCCGTCGTTCTCTGACGCGATTCGCCAGCCTGCGAAAAAATGTTACATAGATTTGATTCAAAATAATTTCTTTATCAAGCTTCTGGGCAAATTTCGTTCGAAAAGAAGGAAGTGAACGAAGATATGAAGCCAAGTTCAATCAAACGCCTTATATTGTTAATAATTTTCGCGGGGTTTATTATTGGCTTGCGTTTCACGAGCATTGGCAGTCAGCTTACACTGGAAAACCTTCAAGCAAATGCTGCCCGGCTTCGCGATTTTTCCGATGGTCATTTTCTCGTCTCAGTTATCGCGTTTATTCTGATTTACATAATAGTTACCGGATTTTCGCTTCCAGGCGCACTGATTCTCACACTTGCAGGCGGCTTTCTATACAAAACACTTTTGGCGGTGGTTTTTGTCAACATTGGTGCCACAATTGGCGCAACATTAGCTTTTGTTTTCGCCCGTTACATAGCCGGTACCTGGATTCAGGTTAAATATGCGGACAAATTGTCGGGTTTCAATATGGAATTGGAAAAAAATGGTCCCAGCTATCTGCTCACAATGCGGCTGATACCGATATTTCCTTTTTTTCTTATCAATATTTTGGCGGGACTTACCCGAATATCGCTTAAAACTTTTGTTTGGACTACATCTTTGGGAATCCTGCCCGGTTCACTCGTGTACTCTTACGCAGGTCAGCAGCTTGGCAATATTCACAACGTTAAAGATATCTTTACAACACGTATTCTTTTGGCCTTTCTGCTTTTGGCAGGCTTTGCAATTCTTCCGGCCTTAATCAGAAAGCTGAGAAACATCCTGAGTAAGGATAATAAAAAATAAATAGAATTGATTCAAAGACCTTTTGCTTAGTTAAACAATACAGTCTGACACCGTTAGTGCGCTAATATATTATAGCGGTTGTTTCCTCAATTTTGCGGATAACCTCAGAGGTATCGGCAGGCATGGAGACGAAACTATCAAAACCTTTGTTCAAAAGCGCTGTCGTTTCAGGTGTTGTGAGGTGGTTGACAAGTGCTATTATTTTTATTGTCTGGAGCTGGTCATCCGAACGGATATTGTTACAGATTTCTGCCGCATCAATATCTTTTGATAATAAATTAACAAGCAGGACATGAGGTTCAAAACGCTGAACCGCCGTCCCTGTTTCAAAATTATTCGTTGCAATCTTTACTTCATAATCAGAAGTGGATTTTAAGCTATTTGCCAGAACATTTGCTGAATTCATATTGCTGTCTACAATTACAACCCGCATTTTGCCAACAGGCAGTGTCGGCACCGGCATGTTATTCGATTTCATAAAACGGATAAGCTCGTTTATTGGAATCCTGCGGTCTTTACTGCCCGGTATTCGGTAACCTTTTAATTGGCCGCTGTCAAACCATTTCGATACGGTTCGAGGGGCAACATTGCAGATTTTCGCTACATCGCCTGTTGTTAATACATTTTTGCCTTTAGCCATTTATTTTACCCTTATTAAAATATAATTACATTTGCGATTTCTTTATCGGCTATACAATATGTGCCGTTTAGATTTAGAAAAATCACTTTAAACCATACTACTGATATTGCCCTTTTAATTAGTTCTACGTCCTATAAATGTCAGCAGTTCCCATATTTTTGCTTGACAAACCGGCCAAAGAATGCATTAGTTATAAAAGTTAATGGCAAAACGTGGTCATAGGAACAAAAGATGGTTATGTTGATGTTCACGCATATCTTATTTTTGACGAAATTTGTCAGCACGTCTAAATTACTGCGAGAAGGGAGGTGTCAATGAATTAAAATCTTCATTTTAATCATAAATTAATCTTACAAAAATTTTTGAATAAGGAGGAATAAAATGAGTAGGACAAATTTTATTGCATCTTTGATTATTGCTTTAATATTTGTATTTTCCTCAACTGTGATTGCTGCTCCAGTGACACAAACTATCAAATTTGACCATTTCGGCTATCGTCCAAATGATGTAAAGATAGCCGTCTTCACCGCCAATCCCGGCACAACAGTTCAAATCCGAAACACCAGTGATGCAGTCGTCTACACAATTCCCACCAATGGCGGCTCCATTACGAGCATGGGCGCAGATGACCAGCCAACAGGTGACACGGTATGGCAGGTGAACTTTAGTGGCTTCAACACGCCGGGTACATATCGGCTCTATGTACCTTCTATGAACCAGCAATCCTATGATTTCGTCCTCTCTGATGATGTTTATAATGAAGTCGGCAAGGTGGCGCTTAAGACCTATTATTATCAGCGATGCGGCGTGGCACATCCTCAGCCGTTTGCTGCCTCGGCCTGGTCAGATGCACAAGTCTGCCATGGCTATTTAACTGCCTGTCTCCCGGCCACCGGCGCTCCCAACTATGGCCCGCTTGACCTGTCCGGTGGCTGGCACGATGCCGGTGATTACAATAAATATATCTGGGGTGACCTGGAATTGGCAATGGTGATGCTAATGATGGCCTATGAGAATAATCCGACTGCTTTCTATGATGGCCAGCTTACAGTCCCCGGCGGTTCCAACGGCGTCCCTGATATCCTCGATGAAGTAAAGTTCGAGATTGACTGGCTGCTGAAGATGCAGATGCCCAATGGTTCAGTGTTAAGCAGGGTGTGGGATGATTACGGCGGCGCACCTGATACCTGCCCGCCGTCTAATGCGGTTCATCAGCACCGCTATTATGCACCCGACCTGGATTCAGCCTGTATCTTTACGGGAAGCGTAGCGAAGTTTGCATACATCTGCCAGGGACTAGGAAACCCCTATGGCAATGTTGCGGCGTTAAAGGCAGCAGCTTTAAATACATGGAATAACTACATCCTGGCTCAGGGCGATGCACCGATGAAATGCTGGGCCGCGGCGGAACTTTGGCGGTTAGACCCGAGCGTTACCAGCGCCAAGAACTACGTGGAAAATTACCATCCCGATTGGGCAGTCTGGTGTGATGCTCTTTACCCAGAAACACACGCAGCGTTTACCTATATCCAGACAGCCGGCGCAGATCCATGTATAGTCAGCAGGATGAAGGAAGGCCTTAGTTGGACAGTAGGCAACTGCTTCGACAATATGGGCCCGTACCGTAACTCTATGAATCCCGGCTACTATTTCTGGGGCTCAAACAAAATGCGCGGATCCCTGGGCTTTTTGATGGTTATGTGCGCAAAGTTAGGAGCAACGGGCTCTTATACTACAGCCCAAACCCTGGAGCTTGCCCAGGAATATCTGCACGCCATGCATGGGCAAAACGCCATGGGTATGGTTTATCTGACCAATATGGCGGCATACGGCGGCGAACATTCTTCGTTTATGTTCTATCATAGCTGGTTTGGAGCGGCAAAAGATCCTCAATCAGAGGCATGGTATATCGGCAAACCCGAAAGCATTCTCGAACCAGATTTCCCGTATTTCAAGGGTGTGGATAATTATGGCGTAAGCGATAATAACCCATCTACATACGGGCCATGCCCGGGCTTTGTGGTAGGCGGACCTAATAAAGATTACGCCGGCGGTGCGAACCCACCGGCCCGATCAACCTATTACGAAAAATTCTACCGTGACTGGGCCAGTGATGCTCCAAATGGTTTTTACAGGACAAAGGTCTGGGAGATTACTGAAAATTCAATCAGCTACCAGGCGCCTTATGTAGCATTGGTTTCGAGCTTTATGACGGAAGGGTCAGCGCCTCCTCCGGATACGACACCGCCGGCAGCGCCGAGCGGTCTTACAGCAACGGCCATCAACTCCAGCCAGATAAATCTTGACTGGGCCAACAACAATGAAAGTGACCTGCTCAATTACACTGTTTATCGCAGCCAGACTTCGGGAGGTCCATATTCAGTGGCAGCCTCAAATGTAACTGTAAGCGCATATTCCGATATAGGTTTGGATGCCTCTACCACTTATTATTATGTGGTGACGGCAACAGATACATCCGGCAACGAGTCAGCATATTCAACTCAGGCAAGTGCGACTACGCTGAGCAGCGCAAATACTATGCATGTAAGTAATATTGCTCATGGCGGGCAAAAAGGTAAAAGTCCAGGCAGATGGGTCGATGTCTACATAGTTAACAACACCGGCTCGCCTGTTACAGGTGCAACTGTTACCGCCACATTCGAAGGTTTTGATAATCAAACCGGGCAAAATGTTATTGAAACTAAAACCGGTGTCACTGACACAGCCGGCAAGGCACGTGTTGTTTCAGTAGTGGATACCGGCTCAGTGTGCGTTGATAATGTTACTCATGCGACACTTACGTATGAACCAGGACAAAATGTCGTAACCTGCGCAAATTGGTAATTGGCAGCGACACATAGTTTTTAAAAAATTGCCCCGCCTGGAAACGGGCGGGGCTTTTTACTTTAAATAGAGATAAGGAGGCAGAAATGAACAGGGCATTTTTGATAATTTTGATACTTATGTTTGTGTCAGCTTCTTTAGTGTTCGCAGCAAATGATAATATTACAATCAATACAGGAACTGTGTTGAATAACGTCCCATCACCTTGGCTGGGGGTAAATTATGTCGCCTTCTGGGACAGCATCCAGGGAAGCGTCAAGAGCAGAGAGGCATTGCGAAATGCCGGGATAGAGCTAATCCGTTTCCCGGGTGGAGCGCCCGGCGACTGGCTTAACTGGAGCAATCCCTACGGAGGCGGGGCTTCTTCCACCAGCACTATGGATTTATGGAACTATGCCCAGGGGGTCGGGCCCAATGTCAGGCTGGTACTCCAGACAAATCCGACATCAAACATTAATGTGGGCGAAACTGTGCCCAATGACTCTTCTGGGGAACATGCCGCCGACTGGGTCAGTTACTGCAAGGATAACAACATAGGCGCCAAATTCTGGGAAATCGGCAATGAACAGGACATCGAGCTTGTTAATGATTATGATTGGGCTGCCTACCAGTGGTATCTTGATAAATTCGGAGAGCAGGCCGCCGCGATGAAAGCCCGCGATTCTACTATTACGATAATGGGCAACGTCGGGACTAACACCTGGTACTGGTGGGGCTTGCACAGCTTAAATATGTTTCTAAATACGCATGGCAACAGGTATGGCACCGGTCTTGCGGATGCAGTTTCATTGCATTGCTATGATGCTCCAGCCAGGGCAACATGGGCCGATATAGCCCCGAATGCACAGAATTGGCAGGGGCGTATGGACTTTATCAGGTCGGCCATCCTTGAAAATGATACACGAGAACTGCCGGTATATATTACTGAGACCAGCGGCGCCCTTGGGCCAGGCAATCCCGGCAGCCTGGCAGCCCAGATGGCACGAGCATTAGGCGATGCGGACTGGATTGGTGCGTTACGTAACAGCGGCGTAAAGGGGATAACTCTTTTCGGCTGCATTCATAATGTATCGCGAAACTGGGGCCTGCTTTATGGTTCAGGTGAAAGGGGGCCAGCCGGCGCTGAGGATTCGCCGACACCCGGATATTATGTCCTGCCCCTCTGGATGAAAGCCGGCAGCACCGTTGTTGGGATAAGCGGCCTGACCGACCCTGCACTGACACTTAGCGCCTATGCCAGCACAAAGACCGGCAGCGTGCAGGTGATGTTAATCAATAAGACAGGCGCGGCGCGCTCGGTAGCCGTGAGCTTTGCTGGTTTCGATCCCACAGGCAAAGGAGTAGCAATTTACGAATTAAGGCCT
>Ga0105091_10000421_pt1 | contig 17627 bp, 14 predicted proteins | sample PPLLak1March2015_FD_87022 | JGI IMG/M metagenome (GOLD analysis project Ga0105091, IMG submission 87022) | Freshwater sediment microbial communities from Prairie Pothole Lake near Jamestown, North Dakota, USA - PPLs Lake P7 Core (1) Depth... | ecosystem: Environmental > Aquatic > Freshwater >... | reverse complement strand
CCTTTTTAGTTATTTTTACAAAATACCAATCTAAATAATAAAAATCAGTATGTAGAACAGTATTTTTAGCAAAACTTAAAGAAATATTTGAGGACATTTTGAAGGAAACGTACAGAACAAAATCAACAGAAAATCAGATTTTTGTTGGAGATATTCTCTTTTGCCTCAGGTCAGGGCAGTTTTAATATATTTATTTTGTACGCAGAAATCTCTATAAACCCGGGTTCTCCCGGCAAAATTGCACAACTTTTATAAAATGTCATGTTCAATATACTTCAGATATCACTTTGAAGAGGCTCATGCATGGAAGATCCTGTTATCTCAAAAATAAAAAGTCAATTTGATAAAAAAGGAAATCCGGCAAAGATTCCGCTGATGAGCGGGAAGCATTTTTTTGAAGCTCGATCCGAAACGGATGGAGTCTATGTTGACAACCTGAAAAACCAGCCATTTCTCCCCTGGGAGATCTTTTCCGAAGCCGTTAACTGTATAAGGGAAAATGACGGGAAGGCAAAAAAAGGAAACGCGACAAATTCGAGATTGGGAGACTCTAACCTTGGCCTGGAAACCCTGGAAGGTCATATTGCCAGCAAAGTTTACGGCTGCAGGATAGGCGATACCGTATTTAAGAGAGTAACCCCGATAGCTTCAATCCTTGCCTGGGCGGGAATCTGTGAAAACACACGAGGGCAGATCAGTTTTCTCTCCGAGGAAAAGGAATTACAGGCTTCTCAAAGTGAAAATGAAATTTCTCCGGCTTTTAGTGCGGAAGAGAATGGAGAAGATTCAGGGATAAATTCCCTTTACTTCCAGCCTGACAACAAGCAGCCTGAATGGAAAAACCTGGAAGCAGGGCTTGAAAAAATCCAGAAAATAAATGAACTTCATGAACAGCTTACAGGCAAAGAAGGAGAGTTAGACAGGCTAAAAAAAGAGCTTGAAGAGCGCGAAAAGCTTTTCCGTGAAAAAGATTCGGAACTGCAGTCCCTTCAGGAAAAATTCATGGATAAGAGTGAAGAAGCCGTAAATCTTGAGTCCAGGCTCATAGAAAAAGAAGAAAAGATCGACGGCCTTACTGAAGAACTCAGGGAAAAAGCAGAAAGAATAAACACCCTTGGTGAGAAACTCTCAGCAACAGAAAGAGAAGTAGAAAAACTTACCGAAAGCATCTCTATAAAAGATAAAGATCTCAAGACCCTGGCTGGAGAGGTTATTGCAAAGGCCGGGGAGATGAGGAAAATTGAAGAGAAGCTTGCCGGGAAAGAAAGAAAAATAAACACTATGGAAGCAGTGCTTGCCACGGCTGAAGAGAGAGTAAAAAAGCTTGAGAAGCAGCTTTCAGCCTGTGAAGGAGAAGAAAAACTGGCAATCCAGCTTAGAGAAAAGGAAGAGTTTATAAAGCAAATAAAAGGGACCCTTGTCAGTAAAGAAGAAGCGTTTTCGAAGGTTAGCGAGGAAAACCGAAAATATCGAATGCAGCAAAAACTCGCATCTGAAGGGTTAAAGCAGATAGAAGAACAGAAAGCCTCAAGAAAATGGTGGAAACGCCTGTAAGCCGCCGGAAGTAAAACAAGAATTCCTCTATTTAAACTTTGTTCATTCGTGGCCGCTCCGGACCTGATGCCAGGAACGAGCTGTGAAGTAAGTGAAGAATCATGTCAGGACTAATTTTCCTTATATTTGTTATCTCCCCTATAATTTCTTCCTCGGTTCTTCCCTGAACTTTCAATTCTTTTATTTTTTCAAGCACGTAAGCGGGTATTACAAAATAATTGTTAAGATCATGCCAGTGCCCGCTGACATCCCCCTTCACCAGATGAATACCTGAAGAAGCAAGGTACATCTTGATAAATTTGGAGAGTCCTTCATAGGAAGATGCGGGAAGCTGAAGTAATTCTATCCCGGGACACGTCTTGACCAGACTAAAAAGATCCCGGTCCGAAGGTCTAAAAGCAAGGTGTACTGCCTTCTCCTCTGTTTCCAGGCCGGAAATCTCGTCCCTGCTTGTTACGACTCTGATGCGTACACTACCTAGCCCCATTTATGCTCCCTCTCCTATCTAAGCATGGATCATTTATTTAATTTTGTATTTCAGTCTTTCTGATCAAATTTCAGTACAATGATAATATTGATATTCAAACTCTGGTAAAAAATGAAAAAATAGGAATAGTAATGCTGATAGAGGTCCAGATCTGAGCCGTCCGGAGAAAATATAAACTTTCTTACTCAGAGATCGCAGGCTAGCCGGTCGGGAAGCCTCTCAGAATTATTTCTCGGGTTTTATGCCCAGCCCTGCCGCAAGAGCCTGTCCGAAGGAAATACATCCGTCTCCACAGGGAATCTGGCGGTGGGCCAGGAATTCGAAACCTGCTTCCGCAACAGTTCCTGCAATGCACGAAGTGATGTGATCATTATAGGCAACCCCTCCACTCAGGCCTATCTTTTCAAGTCCCAGTTTTGCGGCAAGAGACGCGGCAAGTTCCGAAATTCCCCTGGCAAGGCTTTCCTCAACCGCAAAGGCAAGATCAGAAGATGAGTACTTTCCGGAAAGTTCATATACCCCCAGAAGAAGCTCGGTAGTGTCAAGCACAGGAATTCCTGAGTCCCTGTCTTTCTTAATGACCACAGGAAGATCGACAACATGAGTACTTTTCCTTGCGGCAGATTCGAGTTTCATTGCCGGCTCCCCTTCATAGGTTCTTATTCCGCAGATTCCAAGCATTGCGGCAGCTGCATCAAGTACTCTGCCTGTACTGCTGCTTCGGACAACGTTTACCCCGGTTTCGAGCTGCTTCATCACAGTTGAAAATTCCATCGTTCCTTGCGGAAAAATAAGGGGAAGTTTTTCCAGTTCTTCTCTCCCGAGCCTCTCGAAAAGGATGCCCAGAACCATCCTCGAAGGTATCCTCGATGCAAGGTCTCCCCCTGGCATTGGCTGAGGAAGTAAATGCCCAATGCGCTCGTGTCCGAAGTAAGAAGATTCAAAGAGCTCCCCTCCCCAGACTGTGCCATCACTGCCGTATCCGACACCGTCAAGGGCGATTCCCAGAATTCGAGAATCCAGGGGCAGGGAGTTGTCAGCCATAAGTGCCAGCATGTGGGCGTGATGATGCTGAACCTGAAGTGTATTCTCCCCTCCCATCTTTAGAGCAAAATGGGTTGTGTTAAACGCAGGGTGAAGGTCGCAGCCCCAGTAAAGGGGTTCGATTCCGGTAAGCCGGATAAGGTGCCTGACAACCTCGGAATGGTACCTGAAGGTTTCCACATGATTGGTATTGCCGATATACTGAGAGATATAGGCTAGCTTTCCTTTTGCCACAGTAACCGTGGAATTCATCTCAGCCCCTACCCCTATAGAAGCCTGGACTTCGAAAGGCAGCTCTACAGGTTCAGGCACAAAGCCCCGGGAACGCCGAATAAAGGCCGCCCGTCCATTCACAATCCTGATAACCGTATCATCGTTTCGGTTTGCAATAACCCGGTTGTGCAGCAGGTAAAAATCGGCAATTCCTTCAAGTTTTTCAAGCGCCTCTTTGTTTTCGACAACCATAGGCCTTCCCGGGAGGTTTGCCGAGGTCATAACGTATACAGCTTCAGGTACACAGTCAAAAAGCAGATTCTGTGTGCCCGTATAAGGAAGCATGACCCCTATATTGTGCAGTCCAGGGGAAACCGATTCTGCCAGATTGAATTCCTTTGCTCTGGGAAGCACGGTAATAGGGCGGCGATGGGATGTCAGGTATTCCCTGCCTGGGCCTTCGAGCTCTGCAAGGGCCTCCACAACCCCGGCATTTTTTGCCATAACTGCAAAAGGTTGCTCTGGACGCCTCAACCGCCTTCTGAGCTCCTTTACTGGTTTCTCCTTTCGCGCATTACAGGCGATATGGAAGCCCCCAAACCCCTTAACAGCTAGAATTGAGCCCTGCTGAAGGAGGTCCGAAGCATGTGCAATTGCTTCATAGCCTTTTGCCAGTACATTTCCTTCAGGGTCCGAAAGCCAGAGCTCTGGCCCGCACTTTGGGCAGCAAACGGGCTGCGCATGATATCTTCGGTTAAGGGGGTCAGTATACTCTTTTTCGCACTCCGGACAGAGAGGGAAATCTGCCATAGTGGTATTTTCCCGGTCATAAGGAAGGGTTCGGACTGTCGTATATCGAGGCCCGCAATTTGTGCAGACTGTAAAAGGATAATGGTAATACCTGGAAGCAGGATTAAAAATCTCTGACCTGCACTGTTCGCAAATAGCCGTATCAGGAGGAATTATGGAATTTTCAAAAACTCCGGATTCGCTGGGGACGATAACAAATTTAGAATACCCGGAAAAAGGGACACTTTTTGTTTTGATTTCCGTAATTTTAGCGAGAGGGGGCTTTTTTTCGGGAAGCTCGGCAAGAAAACTATCAAGGCTTTCCCGATCCCCTTCTAGAAGGATTTCCACATAGTTCCCCAGATTTTTCACGTATCCGAAAAGCCCATGGGCTTTTGCAAGCTGATATATAAAAGGGCGAAACCCTACGCCCTGTACAGTACCGGTAACATGGAAAAGCCTTGCTTCGTTTTGCATATAAAATAAAGATTGCTGTTTGTCGTTAAAATAGCTTTCTAAGTAGCTAAAAGCATTCAACAGTATATTGATATTAAAATTTTAACTGCAGATTGTACTGGAAGATACGTATATTTCAATTCCACTGATATCTAAGTAATAATAACATTTGTCAAAACGAGCATAAAAATTACGCACTTGAACTGAGACAATTTAAAATAAAAACAGAAATCTGTGAACTGGAGTCAGGATAGTTCTTATCCTGAAGTTCAGGTCACATAAAGTCTGAACTAATTGTTTTTATTATAAGGATGAAACCCAGAACCATCATTAGAAGTGAAATCTTCCAGGCCAGCTGTAACAGGCGGGCCTGGTTTTTGGGTTCACCTAACTTGAGTATTGTTCTTTCAACCAGATTTGGTCGATCTTTACACTCTGCCATGTTCAAATCAAGCTTAACTTTTCATTCTCGCCTTGACTCTCTTCAGCCTGAAGGTGTTTTCCCTTTCCATTTCTTCAAGCATGAAACGGATGTACTTCATGGCTGCAATGAGCTCGGGAATGATCTTGAATTCGAGAGCGTTAACACGCCTCTTAGTCTTCTCGATTTCATCAAGGAGCCTTTTCATTGCAGTTTCCAGCTCTGCGGCAGCAATAATTTTTTCTACCAGGACTTCATAGGAATCTGCAGCCTCATCAATGTACGAGTTCGTTCCAATAATACCATAACCTCTCTCATACATTGGTTTGCGGACGCCTGTAGAGCTAATCTTTGGCACCACGACACCCATGATATTTTTCCCCGACAGACTAATTTCTGGGGACTCCTTAGCTGTAAAGGCTGTTGATCTGACTTCAATAATTCCGTTCACTGCAGAGGCTAAATTTATTTTTTCCTTACTTCTTTCGTAAGAAGCATCCAGCTCGGTTCTGACGTTCCTTGCTTCGTTAAGGATCTTGAAAAACTCAAGAATAAGACCATCTCTTTTCATCTTAAGGAGCTTGTGCCCACGTTCAGACAGCTTGATTCTGTTCTTGAGCTGGATCAGCTCCGATCGAGTTGGTTTTACGTCCAGAGCCATGACATCACGCCTTTCTGTGTGCAGGATGGTATTTCTGGATGTACTTGTTGTCAATCCTACCCAGCTGGTTCTCAGGAAGGTGGGAGAGAATCTTCCAGCCAATTTCCAGAGTATCTATAATTGTCCTGTTTTCGTTTCTTCCCTGATTGACAAATTCCCTCTCGAAAAGGTCGGCAAACTCGAGGAACTTAAGGTCTCTTTCGGACAGAGCTTCCTTACCGACGATTGCTACGAGACCTCTCAGGTCACGCCCTTCTGCATAACCTGCAAACAACTGGTCAGAAACGGCCTTGTGGTCTTCCCTCGTCTTCTCTGCGCCGATACCCGAGTTCATCAGCCTCGAGAGAGATGGCAGCACATTGATTGGGGGGTAGATACCTTTCCTGTGCAATTCTCTGGCAACCAGGATCTGGCCTTCAGTAATATATCCTGAAAGGTCAGGAATCGGGTGAGTAATATCGTCACCTGGCATTGAGAGAATCGGAATCTGCGTAACTGATCCCTTGGCACCCTTGACAATTCCTGCACGCTCGTAAAGAGTTGCAAGGTCGGTGTACATGTAACCTGGATACCCACGGCGGCCGGGCACTTCGTTACGAGCGGCACCCATCTGACGCATAGCTTCTGCATAGTTGGTGATGTCAGTCAGGATGACAAGCACGTGCATGCCGTGTTCGTATGCCAGATACTCAGCTGCTGTGAGGGCCATACGCGGAGTGATCAGACGCTCGACTGCAGGGTCGTCTGCCAGGTTAAGGAACACGACAGCTCTTTCCAGTGCGCCGGTCTTTTCGAAGTCACTCATGAAATACTGGGCTTCTTCATTTGTAATACCCATTGCTGCGAAAACCACTGCGAAAGGAGATTCGGATCCCGGCACAGCAGCTTGCCTAGCAATCTGCAGGGCAATTTCATTGTGTGGGAGACCTGATGCTGAGAAAATAGGCAGTTTCTGCCCACGAACGAGGGTGTTTGTCCCATCGATTGTGGAGATGCCTGTCTGGATGAAATCTTTTGGAGGCAGCCTTGCATACGGGTTCATTGCAGCCCCGTTGATGTCCAGCAGCTGGTCGGGCACGATCCTGGGACCTCCATCCAGGGGGTCTCCCGAGCCGGACAGGATTCTTCCGAGGAGGTCGATGGATGCAGGAAGCTTAAGGGTTTCTCCGGTGAAGATCACACCGCAGTCCTTGTCAAGCCCACCCGTACCTTCGAAAACCTGGACAACCACAACGTTCTTGGAAGTATCAAGCACCTGGCCTCTGCGAACAGTCCCATCGGGCATTTTAATATTAACGATTTCTTGGTAACCTACAGGCTCAGTTTTCTCGACGAAGACAAGAGGTCCTGCAATCTGGTTGATTGTCTTGTACTCTTTTGCCATGCTTATTTACCTCCTTCCAAGAGCTGCGAATTCCTTGTCCATTTTTGTGAGAACAGCATTCATATTAGCCTCGAAGTTTTCTTCGAACCTGATTTTGGGAAGGTCGTTCTTGGATTCCAACTTGACAATTTGCGAAACAAGTGCACCTGATTTCAAGGCATCGTTTGCCATGTCTCCGAACTTCATTATGGCCTTCATCAAAGCGTACTGTTTTGTGAACGGGCTGTAGGTGTCTATCGGGTGGAATGCATTCTGCTGCAGGAAGACTTCCCTTACCAAACGGGTAACTTCAAGCAGGAGCTGCTGTTCGTCCGGAAGAGAGTCTGAACCGACAAGCTGCACGATTTCCTGCAGTTCGGATTCGACCTGCAGCATATCCATTGCCCTTTCCCTCATAGTGACAAAGTCGGGAGCCACGTTAGCATCAAACCATGGATCAAGGATTTCTTTATACAGGCTGTAGCTAGTCAACCAGTTAATAGCAGGGAAGTGACGCCTCTGGGACAGCTTTGCATCCAGAGCCCAGAAAACCTTCACGATACGCAGAGTGTTCTGAGTTACAGGCTCGGAGAAGTCACCACCGGGTGGAGATACTGCACCGATAGCAGTAACTGAGCCTTCCTCACCACAGAGAGCCTGAACAACGCCGGCACGCTCGTAGAATTCGGCCAGCCTTGCAGACAGATATGCCGGATAACCTTCTTCACCAGGCATTTCTTCAAGACGGGAGGAGATTTCTCTCATGGCTTCTGCCCACCTGGAAGTAGAGTCTGCCATCAGGGAGACGTCATATCCCATGTCACGGTAGTATTCCGCAAGTGTGATCCCTGTGTACACAGATGCTTCTCTTGCAGCCACTGGCATGTTTGAGGTATTGGCGACAAGGATAGTACGCTCCATGAGGGGCCTTCCTGTTTGCGGGTCTTCTAGATGCGGGAAGTCCCACAGAACATCTGCCATTTCGTTTCCACGTTCTCCACAACCGACATAGACCACAATCTCGGTGTCACTCCACTTTGAAAGCTGCTGCTGGGTAACGGTCTTGCCCGATCCGAAAGGTCCGGGGATTGCAGCCGTGCCTCCCTTTGCTACAGGGAAAAATCCGTCAAGGATTCTCTGCCCTGTGACCAGGGGCCTACTGGGAGTAAGTTTTTTCTTTACGGGCCTTGGTCTTCTGACAGGCCATCTATGCATCATTTGCAGTTCTGTACCGTCAGTTAAAGTACAGACAGTATCTAGAACAGTAAAGCTTCCGCTCTTAATATCGGCAATTGTGCCCGATTTGTCAGGGGGCATCATGATCTTGTGTTCAATGTTTACTGTTTCCTGAACAACACCGATCACTTGTCCACTATCTACGAAATCTCCTTTTTTAGCAACAGGCTTAAATTCCCAGAGTTTCTGGTGGTCTAGCCCATCTGCAGTGATACCTCTGCCAATGAAGCCGCCCGTCCTTTCAAGCAGAACGTGCAGTGGCCTCTGAACCCCATCATAAATACTTGAAAGAAGACCTGGACCAAGCTCCACGGCAAGAGACATACCTGTAGTTAAAACGGGCTCCCCAGGCCTTACGCCTCCTGTCTCTTCGTATACCTGGATGATGGTCTTTTCCCCTACTATCTGGATGACTTCGCCCATCAGCCCTTGATTACCGACTTTGCAAAGGTCATACATCTTTGCATCCAAGCCGATGGCTGTGACGACAGGCCCAGACACACGATAAATTTCACCTTTTACTTCCACAGATCAACACCTACCGCTTGTTTTATTTTTTCTCTTAAACTCATTGAGCCTGCTCCGGTTCCTCCAAGGGCTACCACTGTAGGCTGGACAGACTCATTCAAGTTTTTCTTTAGAATTTCCGGCAGATTACTAATGTCATCATTATGCATTACAAGAATCCCGACACTCTTGTCTTCAAACACAGATCTTACCGCGGATTCAGTAGTCGTGAGATCAGTGGTTTCATAGACCTTACTGATACCAGCCAGCCTGAATCCTGTAACAAACTCGCTCTTTCCGATCACTGCTAATTCCATCAGATAATCACCAACTGGTCTTTGATTAACTCATCACTGAGGCCAGTTTCTTTACCCCTGAAAATGATCCGGAGATTGGTAGCCTCATTATTTTTATGAATGATATAGTCCAGAATAGGTACAACTGTGATCGGAGATACATGCGAAAGAATGGTTGAAGATTCAAGATAATATCTTGTGAGCCTGCTTTCAAGAGTAGTCAGAGAAGTCATATCCGGACTCTCAACGCCTGAAATTGCATCCCAGAATTGAGTTCTTTGGAGCTCATTAATAAAATCTTCGTATGGGAGAGGCGCCAGTTTCTCGGGCTTTAACTCTAGACCACCTTCAATCATGTGCGGCATAATTTCATCAAGCTGCCCAACTCCTGCTCTTTTCAGTCTGAAAAGGTTAATTAAGTTCTTGACATCTATTTCCAATCTGACAACTTTAGCAAAGAGTTTGCGGTCCTTGGATTTTGGTGTTCCGATTGCTTCAAACAGGTTTGAGTAATATAACTTGTCAAGTTCGTTTTCTATGTATGCCAAGTTAGTTCCGTCAAACTGCTGCAGCAGGGGGTAGTATTCAGAATTTTTCAGGGCCTCAACGATCTCTTGATATGTGGCCTTGGCTGCGAGTTCTGACAGGAAAGTGTAAGTAAACTCTCCGGCAGCAATCAGAGACTCCAGGATATCTTCAACAGATGCACTGTAGAGTTTACCTCGCAGGAGTGTTTTTATGTTCCAGATGTCATACTTTTTCAGATATGAGACAACCAGGTAATTTAGTTCTCCTGAGGTGATCCTGTCCAACTTATCAAAGGTGAGCGCAAGATTCCTGTTCAATGCATGTTCTGCCAGATCGCCACCACTGTATCTCATTGCCAGTTCGTCAATGTCGTTTTTATATTCAGACTCTTGGATAAAGCGGGTAATTTCATCAATCCCCATGTTGAGAAGCCGGGGATATGATTCTTTAGGAAGCAGCTTACTCTTCATTGCGTGGACACGGGTTACGGCATAAGCATAATTAGAAGTGCCTTTTTTCTTCTTATCGGATGTTCGTGAGGGTTTTTTTCCCCAGAGTCTCTCCAAAAGCCGCATCGAAAATCACCCGTATAATATATCAGATATCTGCTTCAATGAATGCTCATACACGTTTTCCAGGATTGAATCATATGTGAAATCTAACCTGACCGTTCCGTCCTCATTATCCAGAACAACTCCGCCAATGGAATCAATGTTGCCAGCGTAATTTAGTGAAGTTAATTTCTTGACAATCTGTTCTGAATCCTTAGAAGAATAAACTCTAGCACCGCTAGCTTCGTGCTTGTTGAGAATATGTTTCAACAGCTCTTCTTTTTTGGATGCCGGCATTGACTTGATTTTTTCAATTGTCTGCTTATAAACTGTATCTAGAAGTTCTTTACGCTTGTTAAGCGTGATTCTTTTAACTTCCAGGTTTGCACTTGATATAACCTGCTGGTGCAGACTTTGGAGGTCCTCTTCAGCCTTAGCAAGGCTATCTCCGAGCATCTTCTTCTGGATTTCTTTAGCTTCATTTAGGATCTCGGAGGCCTTTGCATCTCCTTCGGCTTTTATACGGGAAGCCTCAGCTCTTGCACCCTCCTGGATATCTTTTACAACGATCTCTAGTCCCATGCTTACACCTCCAAATAAATTTAGAGCAAAAAAGTGCTCTAAAGCCTAGAGCAAAAACTCTAAGCTTCTTAGAGTGCAACGATACCTAAGGGGGAACTTAGAGCATTACAATCACTCCAAGCCCGCTTGGCAAGGAAAAAACGCCCAACTAAGCTTAAAGCAATGCTCTAAGAAATTTAAGAGCGGTATGCTCTTAAATTTAAGCAGAATTTATAAGCAATGCAACGACGAGACCGAAAATAACGATGGTTTCTGGAATGACAGTAAGGATCAGGCCCTTACCGAATAATCCTTCGTTTTCTGCCATTGCGCCGATTGCTGCGGTACCGATTTCTCTTTCAGCTATTGCAGATGCATACCCAGTTGTTGCGATTGCGATTGCTGCACCGAGTGCTTTCATTCCTGCTGCGTCCAAAAAGAGACCTGCTGTTGCTCCGTCTGTCATGTTTTTATTCCTCCGTGTATTTTCTTATATATCCGAATGGGTTGAATTTTTTGCCCCCGCCTTCATAGAATTTTCCGAAGAATTCTACATACTGCAACCTGAGTGCGTGCAGTCCGGGAGCGATAATACTCAAGACAGTGTTAAGACCATGTCCGAGTATAAACACGATTATTGCAGCTACTGCTGCGAAGCCGATCTGAGAGTGATCAGGCCAGATCATGCTGAAGGCGATGTCATTGACTGTACCTGCGATATAAATCGAAGACAGACCGACTGCGATAATACGGGCATACGAAAGAGCATTACCCATAAGAGATGGCAATTCGATCGGGCCTTTGATACCCTCACCCATGGTGAGCATCACAATTCCAAGAACAAGAACACCAGCACCGATATACATCAATGCTGAACCGCCAAAATAACCGATAGCTGCAAGGATTGCACCAAGCTCAATAATCATCCAACTGCCTTTTTCGAGAACCGCGTGCTTCATCCCGTGGTGCCTGGCGATGTTTGAAAATCCTAACAGGAACCCAAGATTTAAATGAAGCAGTCCGACGAAGACGCTTAGCCCAATCATAGTCATTACCATGTGAGACCTGTGAATCGGGAAAGTAAACTCTTCTCCTCCAATACTCTCAAAGAGAGTGATAGTTTCCCAACCTGGAATCAAGCCTGGCGTTACTCCATGCACTGTATGCAAGCTCGCAAGCGAGAATCCAAGGAACTCACCATAAATAACTCCAAAAATAATTGACCAAATCTGACAATAGATTAGAATATCCATGAGAGGCTTCACTGCATCTGACTTTACCAGTGTTCTGATAGCCAGCGCAAGCACTCCCAGTATCAGTGCATATCCGATGTCTCCGAGAATCATTCCATAGATCAGCGGGAAGGTGATGAAAATCGCTGAAGATGGATCAATTTCAGTATATTTGGGCCTGGAATACAGGTCCATAACCTGCTGCATCGGTGCCACAACTTTTGAGTTATTGTACTCGACAGGGGCATGATCTTCTTCCTCATGATGAATTTCGAGGCTGGTGACGTATGCCTTGCCTTTAGTGGCACTGTTAACTACACTGACAATCCTGTCGTAATCTTCGGTGGGAGTCCAGCCATCGATTATGAACGCGTTTGCAGATGTAGCTATTCTAAGAGGCAGTTCTGCTTTCTGATTCTCGATACTCAGGACCTCGTCGCTAGCAAGGATGAAATCGGCGTACCTGGCTTTCAAGGACTCAATCTCACCTTTTAAGGATTCGATCCTTCTGGTGACTTCGGCTTCTTTCTGTTCAATGAATCTTAACAGCTCGCTTGGGACACCACCTCTTTCCGGAACTCTAAGTTCTTTGAATCCAAGACCCTGAAGTAATTCGTAGACTTTGTCGGCATCACTTTTAGCTACAAACAGTACAACTGCTTTTGATTGAGGGTCATAGTACAGTTCGTAAGCTTGGGTGATACTTGAAATCTGACTTGCTTCCAGGCTACCTTTTACAGTGCCCGCGAAAACCCTTAGGTTCTCGTAGCCACGGTAATATTCGAAGTCAAGATTGATGGACAGATAAGGCAGGATTTCCCTTTTCTGGGATTCCAGATCTTTTAATTCATTTTCAAGCTGGGAAATTGATTCCGTTTTAGTTGAAATTGTCCTGTCCAGTTCATCTAACTTCGAGTCAAGTTCGCGCAGAACAGAGTCAGTTTTCTGAACTACCGGTTTTTTACTATCAATCCCCAAATAATTGGCGATAGAACGGATCTTCACAAGCTTTTTAGAGACTTCTTCTGCGTTTTTAAATGGCTTGCTGATCTTAAAACCAGACTCGTCTTCGACAAAATCTTCGACGTGAAAAAGATTTGTATCATGCAATGCATCGATGGTTTCTTTTAGAATGCTTTTGTGCCCGACAATAACGGCCCTTGTCATCTCTTTAGGTCTACTCATTAAGGACCGCCCTCTCAAACTCCTGTACTAGGTAATTGACGGATTTGTCGATGTTAGCTTGAGCTTTTTGGGACATGGCTAATGCGTTTTTTTCACCATCGTTGACGATCTTATCTCTTTCCTCCAGGATCTTTTTTTCACCCTCTTTAAAAGAGTCTTGTGAAGCTTTATGTGCATCGATTTCGGCCTGTTTCAGGATTTCCCTGGCTTCAGCCCGAGCATCGGAAATGCGCTTGTTTTTAGCGTCAATGGCCTCGTTAACCATTGATTTGGCGCTTTCCTCTGCTTTTTTTATTTCAGATAAGATTTCATTTTTAGCCATGTGAATCTCCGTCTCTCAAAATTTAATATATAAATTAATAATTAAAAATCCCTACTCCAATGGAGGTAGTTAACAAATCCTTCGTGAAAGAACTATATAACAGCTTCGGTTTTATCAAAGAAGAGGAAAGAAATTATAATGAAAGATCGTGATATATTCAATGTATAAGAAATTTTTAAGAAAATCTGAAATATAAATAGCAAAATATACGGTTTAAATGAAAAAGATTAAATATAACAGTAAAAAATAATTAAATCTAGACCGTGAAATATAATTAAGTAATGAAAAATTATCAAATTGAATATCTGAAAATAAAATGTAAAGCGTAACCCTAATTAATAGAGTTAGAATTGAGGGAATATATTCAAAACTGTATTAAAATCAGTTAAAAAATTATAAATGAATCATTTTATAAAAGGAATTTTAAGCTCTTTTTCCCCAAATAAGAGCTTTTAAAAGCTTTTTCAAGTAAAGAACAAAAATCACTTTAGTTGGACAAAATAGTAAAAATTTTTTTCCAGTTGAGCCCAATCTCAAGAAAATTAAACCTTTCAAAAGCTAACTTTCTAAAATAAACTCCTGTCCGATCTCTACAACGTATCAGTCTGGTATGCAGACTTCAGTATTCAACTTTCAAATTGGGAAGTCAGTCTATTTTCCGTGAAAAAAGAAGCATTTCAGGAAAAAAGCCCTGAAAACGTTTATTCTCCGGACAGGCAATTAAAAAACAAAATTAAAAAATAACATAAAAAGTGTTATTTGAGCCTGTAAGGAATCCTTGCGCCCTGAGGAATTGTATGAATGTATTCCTTTCGGAAATCGGGGTTGCGCATCATGCAATAAGCGGCATCCTTTTTGTAGGCGTTATGCTTACCCATACGCTTCCAGATAGCTTCCAGGGATTCTTCACAGATATTTCCAAAGGAGAGAGGAGTGTAGGCACACGGCATCACCTCTCCGTCCGAGGCAACGTGCATCCAGCGTTTGCCCGCAAAGCACCCAAACAGGCTAGGGCCCATAAAATATGGGAACGCTGTGATTCTGGGACCTTCAGGTTTGGAATTCATTGTTTTCTGGAATTTCTCAAGCCTTGAAACATCTTTTTCTCCTATTACCTCATCCTCGTGATCAAGCCAGCGCCCAACTGCAATTATTTCATAGATAGACAGTTCATGTATTCCAAGGTCAGCTGCAAGGTTATAAAATTCTTCAAGGTCATCGATATTATGAGGGGAGACGACCACGAACATATCAGTAAGGATCCCGGCAGTTTTCGCATTCTTGATCCCAGAGACTGCATCCCTGTATGCCCCTTCTCGCCCCCGAATGCGATCATGCTCGGCTTCAAAGGGGCTGTCCAGACTGATTCTTGAGGCGTATAGACCTGCGGCTTTAAGTTCCCTTGCCCTTTCTTCGGAAAGCCTGAAACCTGAGGTAAAACAGGTGGCAATTGCCCTGGAGTTATCCACTCTGGCCACCATGTCAACGAGATCGTTTCGGAGCATTGTCTCCCCACCATCGAAAGAGACAAGATAAGTACCAAGGTCCAGGCTCTGGTCCACAGCCCCGGAAATCTCATCCAGGGTCAGTTCCTTTTCTGGTTTAATATCGGCTGCTCCACAATGGATACAGCGGTTGGGACAGCGGGCAGTAATTCCTATTGAAAACTGATCGGGAACTCTTTTTTTCCTGATGGCTGAAATTTCAGCACTTATTACCCGGCTAAAAACAGGTCCCGGAATAGGTGGGATCCATGTAGAGAAAATAATCTCGTTCTCATTCATTGAAATGGGCTTTTCTTCCGCAAAAATGTTGTTTATGCGCTTGAGGAAGGGCTTTGCAAGCTGCGAAAGAGGACCTTCGGCATCAAGCACCATTTTTTCGTTTTCTGTACTGGCATTTACCTTAAGCACCGGACTATCATATACTCGCATGGATACACCTGGTAAAGTTAGTGGCAAAAATTGGAAGACTTGTTAGATTAGATAGAAACTAAATAATATCATTTTCCCATTTTACGTACAGGGAATTCGACAGAGTTTTAATTCATTTTTCAGGAAGAGCTGAGCGATTAAACATTCTCAAGCATATCGACAGTTATATAATCGGTAATCTGGAAGAGCTTATCCCTTGCCGGACACGCTTTGAATGTCAGGAGGGTCTCTTTTGCGGCATTAACATGCAGCTTTACGGCATCTATAGATTTTTGTATTGCTTCTTCCTTTGGCATATTTTTCATGTACACGTGCGGCAGAGTTTCAGATGTGAATTTCGATTCCTTGCCTTCGACCACTTCCAGAAACTCAAGAATATCGTCAACGATCTGGTATGCAGTTCCCAGGGAATCTCCAAAGAAATTAAAACGCCCTGCAAGGGCTCCATCAGCCCCTCCTGTATATGCCCCTATGGAAGCGCTGATCGCAAATAAAGAAGCCGTTTTCTTGTAAATGCACTCGAAATAATTGCTTTCCCCGAAATTGTCCTTATCGAGTCTCAGATCAAGGACTTCTCCTTCAGCCATATCCATCCCGGCTTTTCCGAAATCCCTGACCACTCTTTTCCCATACGGAGAAATAAACTCAATTGACTTTGCAATTAGATAGTCACCACAAAGAAGCGCCTTCGACGGACCAAATTTTTCAGGGGCTGAAGGCAGGTTTCTTCTAATAAGCCCCTGATCCAGGAGGTCATCATGGATGAGGGAAGCCGAATGCATCATTTCGACAGCAAGAGCTGCATCAAGGCTATGGTGATAAGAACCTGAACAGATTTCACTGGATAGAAGGAGGATAATTGGCCTGATTCGCTTCCCTCCGGTATTACAGACATGTTCTACCATTTTTTTTAAGCTGGATTCCTTTATTTGAGCAATGAAGGTATTTATTCCGAATTCAACATATCTGTATTCTTCCCACTCTTCAATATTCATCAATATTACTCCGTGTACTTGGACGGGCTTCCGGTAACGATCTTCTTCACCTCAAACTCAGGTTCAGAAACATAGTGCAGCTAATACTTACCTTTTTTCCTTCAGCAAGGTTAGAGGGAGAATTACCTGTATATAGTTGCCTGTATATTCTAGATAAACCTTCAAGTTCTCATTATTTTCGTCCATGAGTTTGCAAACTGTCAGTTTGAGGCCATCAAGGTTTCCGCATTCAATAGTTCCCGGAATTTACTTTTCTCCGGGATTCTACTTTCATATTCTGGATTCTAATTTTTCTGAGATCTTACCTTTTTTCTGGAATTCTACTTTATTCCGGGATTCTACTTTACTTCGGGATTTTACTTTTATTTCATAGAATTCTGCTTTCTGTCCGAGAAGGGGCTGGAGGATCAAATAGATTTCCAGCTATTATAAAAAGGCTATCCTACGACGCAATGCAGCAATATTTCTAAAGAACATACAGGAACACACCAGCAGTATGAAAAATGCAAACAGTATTCTCGTATGTATTCATCTAAAACTCCGTATAACGCGATCATTACATTAACTTTTTGTTAAGCTCTGAATATTTGTCAGTTATAAAGAAGGAAAATAAAATTCGACTCAAAAAAAAGAAATACACACCCGGAGCAGTATAAACAAATGCTATTTGTCTCCCCACTCAGAGGATAAAATTGCTTTCACACTTAAAGTGTTATATTCCCTCAAGTATCAAGCAGTAATATTTTTGAAAGACAGGTACAGGAAAGAAAGTATTTTTATTGAAAAATTGATAAAAAATAGGAAATTTAACAAAAAACCGGATTTTAACAGAGTAATAAAATAATATTATTGAGAGTATATTCAAAAGAATATACTCAGGAATATATGTGTTTAAAAAATATCTCATATGCGAAAGAAAGGTTAACAATAAGATAAAACTATCTATATAAAATTAAGATATATAACAAATAACTGATATAAATTGGACGTTTTCGTACTTATCACAGGCAAATCGTATAATAATATCCTATTTTAATCCTCCACCAAACAGTTTCGAACAAATACCTTTACTCAGCAGCCATCAGGTAATCGTAATTAAAAAATGTACACCCAATCAAATTTAACAGATTCTTCAATTGTAGAAGTCATTAAAAATATCAAAAAGCTGAGATTCTACAGGTTAGCCTTCGTAAAACTATTATAGAAATTAGTTCCGCTGAGCCACAACCGTTGCGCCGGTTGATCACGCCGACAATTCCGTTTTCGATCAAACCTTTTCTAAAAAGGTTTGT
>Ga0105091_10000419_pt1 | contig 17656 bp, 8 predicted proteins | sample PPLLak1March2015_FD_87022 | JGI IMG/M metagenome (GOLD analysis project Ga0105091, IMG submission 87022) | Freshwater sediment microbial communities from Prairie Pothole Lake near Jamestown, North Dakota, USA - PPLs Lake P7 Core (1) Depth... | ecosystem: Environmental > Aquatic > Freshwater >... | reverse complement strand
TATATATTCAACAGGGAAAGATCAAAATTCAAACATTTTATGCATGATCCTTTTAATTCCGAAAGCCTGAGCTATAATACCGTACGTTCTATTTTCCAGGAGAAGGATGGTACCTTGTGGATCGGAACTTTGGGGGGAGGCCTGAATAAACTGGATTCCGGAAGCAGAAAATTTTTTCATTACAGAAATGATCCGGCGGATAAAAATTCTTTATCTGATAATACAATTTCTGCCATATATAAAGACAAAAAAGGATATTTATGGATAGCCACATGGAACAGCGGATTAAACAGGAGCATATATCCTTTAAATAAATCAGGGAGATTCATTCCGAAATTCAGGAATTACAGGAACAATCCGGATGATCTTTACTCTTTAAGCAGTAATCTAGTGCAGGCAATTTTTGAAGACTCGGACGGAATACTCTGGATCGGCACCGGGACCGGATTAAATATTTATGATAGAGGAAAGGATAATTTCATCCGCTTATATAATAATCCGGGAGATCCGAATAGTTTAAGCAATAACCAGGTGCAGTCTTGCATTATTGAAGATAAAGACGGGGATCTATGGATCGGGACATGGGGCGGCTTAAGCAGGCTTACAAAAGAAAACAGGGAGCTTGCTTTGACTAATCCCTCCTTAATAAAATTTATCTGCTACAGGTACATTGAAGGTCCGTCGAGGATAAAAGGCTTAAGTGACGACAGAATTGTTTCAGCATACGAAGACGGTGCCGGAAATTTATGGTTCGGCACTTACGGCGGCGGATTAAATAAACTCCCTTACACGGAAAAAAATTCTACAAATCCCCGGTTTGAAAATTATAATCTTGATGACGGTTTAGCCAGCAATATAATTTACGCGGTTCAGGGAGATAAAAACGATAATATCTGGCTGAGCACGGATAACGGATTAACTCTGCTGGATCCCAAAAGAAAAATCGTGCTCAATTACAATGTACAGGACGGTCTGCAGGGAAACCAGTTTTTCTGGGGAGCAAGCTTTAAAGGAACAGACGGCGAGCTTTTTTTCGGCGGTACAAATGGTTTTAATTCCTTTCACCCCGAAGAATTAAAAATTAATGCTCATGTTCCGCCCGTATTTATAACCAACTTTCAGATTTTTAATAAGTCTGTTTCTGCAAATGAACAAAGATCGCCTCTAAAAAAATCTATCGAATCAACAAAAGAAATTGAGCTTAGTTACAGCCAGAATGTCTTCTCATTCGAATTCACGGCGCTTGATTTTACAGCTCCGAATAAAAACCGGTATAAATATTTTATGGAAGGATTTGATACAGGCTGGATACAATCGGGCAACCGCCGGTTTGTAACTTATACAAATCTTGATCCGGGCGAATATACATTTAAAGCAGCGGGATCAAATAATGACGGGATCTGGAATGAAGCCGGCGCTTCAATAAAAATAAAAATACTGCCTCCTTTCTGGCGCACCTGGTGGTTCGTTTTATTAGGTTCAATTTTACTGATAAGCCTGGTTAGTTATATAATCGGCTCAAGAGTGAGGAACCTGCTCGCTATGGAACGACTGCGCTCCAAACTTGCAGCCGATCTTCACGACAATATAGGATCCGGCTTGACTGAGATTTCAATTTTAAGCGAAGTGATTTCAAAAAAGATTAATCCGGCAGAAAGCGGGGTGAAAAAAAGTTTAAAAATTATTTCCGATACATCCCGCTCTTTAATTGACGGAATGAGCGATATTGTATGGCTTGTTAATCCCAAAAGAGATTCATTATATGATCTAATCCTGCGCCTGAGAGATACATATTCCGAACTATTTTCATATACCGATATCTCCTTCAGATCGGAAAATATAAAAACCCTGGAAAAAGTATCATTATCTATGGAACACAGGCAGCATCTCTATTTAATTTTTAAGGAAGCAATTAATAATTCTATAAACCACAGCGGCTGCCGTGAAATAACCCTGGATGCCTCCGTAAAAGGAAAGAAGCTTGAAATGGTTTTGAAAGATAACGGGAAAGGATTTTGTCTCGATGAAGTCTCAAACGGGAACGGGCTTAATAATATCAGGGAAAGAGCAAAAATGATTGGCGGAAAATTAACTATAGATTCAAAAGAGGGGGATGGAACTATGGTGAAATTTGAAGGAGCTATTTTATAATTTAAGTATTGATTTAATATTATTTTATAGTTTGCAGTATGATAAAAGTAGTCCTTGTTGAAGATAATGATTCTATTCGTGAAGGATTGAAAATGCTGATTAACGGTACTGAAGGTTATTCATGTACCGATTCATTCCCGGAATGCGAAACAATGATTAAAAATATTGAAAAAATTGATCCGGATGTCCTGCTTATGGATCTCGGACTTCCCGGAATGAGCGGAATTGAAGGTATAAAAAAAGTTAAATCTTTTATCCCCGGTTTGACAATTCTGGTGCTGACGGTTTATGAAGAAAATGATCGGGTATTTGATGCGCTTTGCGCCGGTGCATCCGGATATTTGGTTAAAAAGACTCCTCCATCAAAACTACTTGAAGCAATAAAAGATGCTCACGAAGGCGGAGCTCCGATGAGCTCCCATATAGCCAGGAAAGTAATCGATTTTTTCCAGAAGAAAAAACCTGTTTCGCCGGGGAAGGAAGTTTATACCCTTACTCCCAGGGAGAAGGAAATATTAAGCGGGCTGGTAGAAGGAAGGAATTTTAAATCTATAGCGGACTCTCTTTTTATAAGCGTTGAAACAGTCCGGTTCCATTTCAGGAACATTTATAAGAAACTCCACGTGCATTCGCAATCGGAAGCTGTTGCTAAAGCAATAAAAGAAGGGATAATTTGATTCCCGCCTTCGCTGGTACTCCGGCAGGCAGGTTCGAATTTCGAATTTCGGATTTCGAATTGAGAAACATACATCGGGTACAGCCCAAATATATTTTGTTAAAATTCCTGCAACTTAAAAATTCCCTCATTTAGACGGCGTCAAAGTAACTTTTCAACATATAATTTTAAAAATCACTTTATTCATGTAGTAGAACAAAATTTATTTTAAGCATAGTTTGATTAGGGTAAATGTAATTCATGCATTTGCTATCTTTTTAGCTATAAAAAATTCTTAATCATTTAAATCCTAAAAAAAATGAAGAAGACGGTCGCTCTCTTATTTTTTTTCAATTGGGTTTTATGCTTTTGCCAAAATGATTCTACCTCATTTGAAAATCCTCCATTCTGGGCAAAGGAAATTATATGGTATCAGATATTTGTTGAAAGGTTTTATAACGGAGATCCCTCAAATGATCCGGCCCCGGAAGATATCAATGTCCCGCCGTTAAATCGAACTGCGCCGCCCGGATGGAAAATTACTCCATGGGAGCACGACTGGTACGGGCAGGAAGATTGGGCAAAAACCGACGGCAGATCATTCTATGAAAATATACAATACCGAAGATTTGGCGGAGATTTGCAAGGAGTATTAGATAAGCTTGATTATCTTGAAGAACTTGGTATTACCGGCCTTTATTTTAATCCAATAAATGATGCACCTTCCCTCCACAAGTATGATGCAAGATACTATCATCATGTAGATGTAAATTTTGGGCCCGATCCGGAAGGCGATAAAAAAATTATTGAATCTGAAAATCCTGCTGACCCGTCTACCTGGAAATGGACTTCCGCTGATAAACTTTTTCTTAAAGTTATTTCCGAAGCTCATAAAAGAAGGATGAAAGTTATAATGGATTTTTCATGGAATCATACCGGGGTTATGTTCTGGGCATGGCAGGATATTCTAAAAAAACAAGCTGCTTCGGCCTTTAAAGACTGGTATGAAATCATTTCATTCGATGATCCTTCGACATCCAACAATGAATTTAAATACAAAGGATGGAATAACGTCAGATCTATGCCTGAGATCAAAAAAAGCAATATTAAAACAGAACGTATAAACGGAAAGCCGTACGATGGAGATATCAATCCGGGAGCTAAAGAACATATATTTTCTGTGACCAAACGGTGGATGGCGCCCGATGGCAATATAGATTATGGGATCGATGGATTTCGCCTTGATGTTGCAGATCAAATAGGCCTGGAGTTTTGGAGCGATTACAGAAAATTTGTGAGAACAATTAATCCCCAGTCGTACCTGGTCGGGGAAATCTGGTGGGAAAATTGGCCGGATGTTTTTATGAATCCTGTCCCGTATTTAGGAAATATTTTTGACGCGGTAATGTTTTATCATGTTTACAGACCTGCGAGGTATTTCTTTGCTGAAACAGATTTTCCAATTGCTGCACAGCAATTAAAAGACAGCCTGGAGTTTCAATGGAATAGAGTGAATCGGGAAAATCTTTATTCCATGATGAATACCTCTTCAACACATGATGCACCCAGGCTTTTAACAGATTTTAATAATAAAAACAAATATAAATACAAGGATCTCCCAAGGGACGATTCTTTGTACAAAACCGGGAAACCGGGTGCGGACACTTATGCAAGAGTCCGGCTTTACCTGGTGCATCTTTTTACAACTATCGGTTCGCCCCAAATATGGAATGGCGAGGAGATGGGAATGTGGGGTGCAGATGATCCTGACTGCAGGAAACCTTTATGGTGGGATGATTTTAAATTTAATCCGGAAACCCGTAGTAATTACCAGCCGGGAGCTAAACAATATGATTCAGTTGGATTTAATCATGCTCATTTTTCTTTTTATAAAAAATTAATTTCAATTCGGAAAAGCAATCCTGCTCTGAGTACCGGAAGGATAGAATTTTTAACAGCTCAAAGCAGCAGTCTTTCATATAGAAGATACGATGATACAAGCGAGGTTTTCGTGCTGTTTAATGTTAATGATAAGGAAGAAAATTTTATGGTTGATGGAGACGGCTCTTTTATAGAACTGTTGACAGGCAAAATTATGAAAGGGAGAAATATAAAAGTTGATCCCCGGAGTGCTCTTATATTAAAACCCATCATAGAAAACTAGTCCGGTTCCAAGAGAATTCTCTCCAGAGCACTTTATTATCTGTTTCAGATGATTTTCTCTACCTTTTTGGATAGGATTCATTCGATCCCTTCTATCAAATCCCTTCATTCGTGTAGTAGATAGATTTTCTTTTTAATTATAGGTTAAACACTGGAAAATTGTGCAATACTTATGAACAAATCCGAAATCCAAAACCTGCCCGCCGGCAAGGCGGGTCCGAAATCCGAAATGATCAGGGTTGCCGTTGTTGAAGATAATGATACAATCCGGGAGGGATTAAAAATATTAATTGACGGTACGGAAGGTTACTCATGCGTTGCAGCTCATTCGCAGTGTGAAACCATGATTAAAAATATAAGCAAGCTGAAACCTGATGTGCTGTTGATGGATATCGGTTTGCCGGGGATGAGCGGCATCGAGGGAATCAAACAGATAAAAGGGATGCTTCCCGATTTGACAATTTTAGTTTTGACAATCTATGAGGAGAATGAGTTAATATTCGAAGCTTTATGTGCGGGCGCATCCGGATATCTTGTGAAAAAAACTCCTCCATCCAAACTCCTGGAGGCAATTCAGGATGCACATCAGGGCGGAGCCCCGATGAGCAGCAATATTGCCAGAAAAGTAATTGATTTATTTCTGAGAAAGAATCAGACTGCACCGGAAAATGACAACTCTATATTAACCCCCAGGGAGAAAGAAATATTAAGCAGCCTTGTAGAAGGAAACAGCTTTAAAGCCATTGCCGATATTCTTTTTATAAGCATCGAAACAGTAAGATTTCATTTCAGGAATATTTATAAGAAGCTCCATGTACATTCACAGTCGGCTGCTGTTGCAAAGGCAATAAAAGAAAAATTAATTTAATAAAAATTACCCACTCTATTTAGGTAGTATTTACAAGATAATTTTATATGTAATTCAGCAAATACCTTTATTTATGTAGTAGAAATGAAACAAAACAAATCAATATTTTCAATTACAAGCTTAAAAAAGATTGTGAAAAATCAAAAAAACAGGCATTTCTTTTTGTGCGGATATTTCCCAAATCTTTCTTTAAATAACCCATGTAAAGTATTAGAATGCTTGGGATGAAATTTAAGTTTTACGTTATATTATTTATTATACTGATTATTTCCCCCTCCCCCGGCAAAGAAAAGAACCTGTCTGCTGCCAAGGCAGGCATGGCAGATCAAATTATTGCCACAGTCGGAACTCATCAGATATTAATTAATCAATTTGCCGAAAGGTATTCCAGATATCTTTTCTATTCGGGAGTTAAAGACAATATCGCTGTACGGCAGTCCATATTAAACAATATGGTTAATGAAATCCTGCTTCGTTATTATGACAATAATGAAAATATTCTTAACAATCCGGAATATAAGAAAGAGTCGGAGTGGACTAAAAACCAAACACTGCTGGCATTTCTGAAAGACCGTGAAATCTATGCAAATATCTCTGTTTCAGAGGAGGAGCTCAGGGATGCTTTCATAAAGATTAATAAAAAAATCGCAGCACGCCACCTTTATTCTGAAACAGAGGAAGAAGCTGATAATCTTTATGAACTTTTAAAAATAGGAGTTGATTTTAACTACCTGGCCGGGCAAACCTTTACCGATTCGGTGTTAAAAAATAACGGAGGTTACCTGGGATATTTTTCATGGGGCGATATGGATCCTGCATTTGAAGAAGCCGCATATTCAATGAGAGTCGGTGAAATTTCCAAACCTGTCAAAACAGAATACGGATTCAGTATAATTAAAATTGAAGACATACTCAGTAATCCGCTGCTGACTGAGAATCAATTCCTAAATAAGAAACAGCAGTTAATAAGATTAATTAAAATCTGGAAAAAGAAACCTGCAGAGTCTGAATATCTAAACAAAATAATTGAGCTGGATAAAATTTCTTTTGATGATGCAGCGCTTAATAAACTCTTTTCCGGTTTTTTAGCCGGTGACTCGAATTCTCTTGAGGAATCCGAAAAAATAAGGAGCAGTTTAAATCCGGATACAAAATGTGCTGAATTTGATGGAAGAATTTATACCATGTCGGATATAACGGAATGGATTCAGGAACTTCCGTCTTCTTATAATGATAGAATCAAAAATATTGAAGATCTGAAGAGCGTTATTAAAGGTTTTATTGTCCAGGGAAAACTTTTAAATATTGCCGAAGAAAAAGGTTATGATAAAAATCCTGAAGTTCTCGAGGCTTCGGCAAAAATGGGCAGCAATCTTTTCCTGAAATACAAAAAAGAATTTATAATAGATGGCTGTGAAATTTCCGACTCCGAAGCTTTGGAATATTACCGGAAGAATTTAGATCTCTTTTCATCGGAGAAAGAATTGAATGTGCAGGAAATTATTTTGCAGGACCAGGATTCTGCTCAGTTTATAATGCGGAGATTAAGAAACGGCGAAGACTTTGGAAAACTGGCAAATGCTTATTCATATAGAAAATGGTCTTCTGAAAACGGCGGAGAAATGGGTTTTGCCCCGGTTTCGAAGTACGGCATGCTGAAAGATACTCTATGGAATTCGGAGATCGGAAGTTTAATCGGGCCTCTTAAAGTTCAGGACTATTATGGAATATTTAAGGTGCTTGGAAAGACTGACAGAAAACCTTTTGAATTCGATGAAGTAAAAGAAAAAACAATTTCTGCCGTCAAACTTGAAAGCAGGAGCCTTATAATGGAAAGTTATTTAAAAGAGATTCAAAAGAAAGTAACCGTTGAAATAAATAACCAGCTTTTAAAAAGTTATACGATTGCAAGTTAATAAAATGAAAGTACGGCATTTCTTCAAAGAGATGTGTAATAAAGAATTTAAAATAAGGAGAATTTTATGAGAAAAATTCTACTGCTTATTTCTTTCCTAATATATTCTGCAGGTTCAATAATATGGGGAGGTACTACCGGTAAATTATCAGGAAAAGTCGTTGATGCTGATACTAAAGAACCGATGCCGTTTGTCAATATAATTCTAATGGGAACCAATTTCGGTGCGGCGAGCGATTTAGACGGCAATTATGTTATGCTCAATATTCCTCCCGGTAAATATACCGTCCGGGCCCAGTCAATCGGCTATCAGCCTATGGAATATGAAAATGTCAGCATTTCGATTGATTTAACTACTAGCCTGGATTTTGAATTAAAGGCAACTGCTGTCGAACTGGAAGCAATAGTTGTGGAAAGCAGACAGGATTTTGTCAAAAAAGATGTTACATCAAGCCAGTCATTGATCTCGTCCGATCAAATTCAAGCACTCCCTGTTTCCGAGTTCGATGATGTGCTTCAATTCCAGGCAGGCGTAACCAAGGATGCTGACGGAGATTTTCACATTAGAGGCGGCAGGACAACCGAAATTGCATACTGGGTAAACGGTGTTTCAATAACAGATGCTTACGATAACAGCAGGGGAATCGAAATTGATAATAATAGTATTCAGGAGCTCCAGGTAATCAGCGGAACCTTTAACGCTGAATACGGGAATGCAATGTCCGGCATTATTAATACCGTTACTAAAGAGGGGGGAAGAGATTACCATGGAAGCGTTCTGTTGTACGCGGGCGATCATGTAAGCAATTTTACCGATTATTTTCCGCATATCGATAATATAGATGCCTTCTCAAACCACAATATTCAGGCTAGTCTGAGCGGCCCGGTTCCTTTTACAAATAATATAATATCGTTCTTTATTAATGGACGCTATTTTTATGATGACGGTTTTATATACGGCGAAAGACGGTTTAATCCTGATGGAACACCGGGAGATAGTGCGGTAGTTCCGATGAATTGGCATAAAACAGCCTACGCCCAGGGTAATATCGGTTTTTCACCTTTTCAAGATTTGAAAATTAGTCTGGAAGGTTTGTATTCCAAAGACGATTTTCAGGATTATAACCATGAATATAAACTGAATCCTGATGGTGATGTAAATAAATTCGCACAAAGTTATAATGCTACAGCCACAATCACTCATATGTTATCCTCGGCTACTTTTTATGAAGTAAAGGGGTCCTATTTTTTCAAAGATTTTAATGAATATTTATATGAGGATCCGCTTGATTCCCGTTATCTTCACCCTGATTCTTTAAGAACAGGGCGAATAGATGACTATTCTTTTAGAACAAAGGGGACGAACCTTCACCATTTTTTCAGAGAGACAAATACTTTTCTTGGCAAAATTGATTTTACAAGCCAGGTGCACCAGGAACATTTGCTTAAAGGCGGTGCGGAAGTAAAATCGCATAATTTAGAATTCGATGACTATACACTTCAGCCCTTAACGGAAGACGGAATTCCTGTTGAACCATTCCAGCCGTCAATTCCCGGTATATCCGAAACCAACCGCAAGACTTATGACAATAAACCGTTTGAAGCCTCAGCATATATTCAGGATAAAGTAGAATTCGGACATGTGATTATTAATCTTGGACTTCGAATGGATTATTTCGATGCAAATGGAAAAGTTTTAGTTGATACGCGTGACCCCAATATTTATTCACCTCTCCGTCCTCCGTCTTTTTTTGGAATAAGTTTGCCGGATGATCGGTGGGGCGGCGAAGATGCCAGCCAGTATTATAGTACATTAGAACCGTATTTTTATAAAGATTCAGAGCCCAAGTTTCAATTAAGTCCGCGTTTTGGAATTGCATATCCGGTAAGTGAAACCGGTGTTGTTCATTTTTCATATGGTCATTTTCTGCAGATTCCTCCCTTCCAGTATTTGTTTCAGAACGGTCCTTATAAAGTTCCGAACTCAGGAGCTTTTACAGACGTATATGGAAATCCTGATCTTGAACCTCAAAAAACAGTCATGTATGAAATAGGTTTCAGGCAGGAATTCGGGAGGGACTACATTATTGATATAACAGGATTTTATAGAGACGTAAGAGATTGGATAACTTCGGGAACTCCTATTGAAACACAAACCGGAGTTACGTATTCAATTTTCACTAATAAAGATTATGCAAATGTAAAAGGAATAACCTTAGCATTTAATAAGAGATTTAGTAATTACTTTGCTTTTGATATTAACTATACTTATCAGGCTGCTGAGGGAACTAATTCTAAACCTGAAGATGATTGGAATGCTGCGCAAGGGAATGACGAACCGAGTCTCTTCTTGATTCCGATGGATTGGGATCAGAATCATTTACTTAATGCTTCACTCTACACCGGTTTTGACGGCTGGGGCGCAAGCTTAATTGCCAGGTATGGGACCGGTTTGCCGTATACTCCGACAACTACTTTATATACGGCAGAAAGAATAACCGGAGGCGGTTTTGTAAGAAACAGCAGAAGAATTCCCGGCCAGTTTTCAATGGATTTAAAATTAGATAAAACTTTTCAATTGACGGGATTTGAAGTTACAGCTTTTATAAGAGTATTTAATTTGTTGGATAACAGGATTCCTAACAAAGTTTTTGGCGACACGGGACAGCCCGGTTTTACCACCGAGACACAAACAATCGGAGACAATCCGAACAGACCAAACACTCCAGAAGAATATGTTAAGTATCCGGATCATTATGGTGAACCAAGAAATGTACAATTTGGAATTGATTTATCCTTTTAACAGTAAATGAATACCGGAGGATTTTCAATGTTTACTTACAGTAAAAAAGTTTTTTTCCTTTTTCTATTTCTTCTTCTAACTCTTATAGATATTGAATATGCTCAATATATTCCCAGTAAAGAGAGAGGGGATGTTAGATTTAGAAGAAGACAGCAAATGGAAGGCAACCAGATTAGAACTACTGTCTTTAATTATGGAATGACAGGAAGAGAATCAGGTGATTTTCCGTTTTCAGTGCAGACGCCTTACGAGTGGCCGAAAAATACCGGGCAAATTTATCTTGCAGTAGCCGGAATTATTGTTGGAGCTGAAGTAATTGATGATCGTGGAGATAAACAGCATATCATTTCCAGGTGTCACTATTTGCAGTCGCCTCAGGGAGAGTCCTGGAATTTTGAACCTGTACCGGGTTACTTCAATGAACAGAATCCTGAGGGCTTTGCTACAAGCAATGATCCCAACACCTGGCCGCCTTCCTGGCCTGATAAAATTGCAGATTCTGAGGACCCGGGATGGCCGGGAGCATGGAACGGATATTTTGGAAAAAACATCTTTAATGCGGATCAGGAAATATTTTTCCATGCATCCGATAATAGTTACGACAGGTATGCTTTTTATTTTCCCGATACAACTGATTTATCGAGAAAAGGATTGGGAATTATACTAGATACCAGGCTGATGGCATGGTCCCAGATACTGGTCCAGGATGCTTTATTCCTTTTATTTAAAATTAAAAATGATGGTACAAAACCGCTGAACAAAGTAGGTGTTACTATCACGTGGGCTGATTTCGTCGGCGAAGACGGGCTAGATGACATTTCTGAGTTTGATATATTAAATGATATTGCATGGTCTAGGGATGCTGATAACCGTTCTCAGGCAGCAGCATTTGGTTCAGATCCGGTTGGAATAGTCGGCGGCGCTTTTCTGGAGACACCGGGGAATGCTGTTGATAGAATTGATAATGACGGTGACGGAGAAGTAAGCGGACCCAGGGTTACGGAAGACATGCTTGTCGGAGAAAGTGATGCTTCTATTCCCTTAAATGATCCGCGGCGTTCTGACGGCATTGATAATAATGGAAATGGATTAATCGATGAAAATGCAACTCATATAGCTTTTCAGGATCAGTCGGGTGTTACTTATGCAGATAGAATTGATCAGAATTTGAATTCTGAATCCGGAAGTCCCGTAGTGACACAGGAAATGGTTAGCCTGGCGGCAGGTGATCTGTGGAAAAGATGGCCCCCCAATCCGGATGTTGATGCTGTACAGAACGGTGCTGTACACCTTATATTGGTTGAAATTAATGATATTGCAAGAGCATATAAAGATTTCATAGACAATGATGGAAACGGCGAAGAATCCAGCCCGGTGGTGACTCAGGAAATGATCGATCTTGCCGCCGGTGATGCACCTTTTTATAGATTCAAAGTTCCCGGTACAAATATTATTTTATTTGATGTAAAATCGGAGGATCTGGGAAAAATATATGCGGATGGAATTGACAACAATGACAATGGTGCTGTGGATGAATTTATGGATGACGGTATTGATGAAATGGTTGACGAATCAAGAAATAATGGAATTGATGACGATGGAGACTGGAATCTGGCAACCGATGATGTTGGTCTTGATGGATTAGCAGATACAGGTGATCCTGGCGAAAATGATGGTAAACCAACTTCAGGCGCCCGTTTGGGGCTGCCCGGAGAACCCGGAGTTGACGTTACCGATGTTTCTGAAACTGACCAGATTGGAATTACAGGCTCTTTTTACAGGCCATCCTCAGAGGGATTGAGTGACCAATATGCAGATGAGTTTGTTTGGTCCAGCTTTATGGTTCCCGGAAACTTTTTTGACCCGGCTAATACGGTAGCCGGTGAATACAATTTATTTGTTTCTTCCGGATTGTTTCCGCTTATGCCTGGTCAGACTGAACCAATTTCGATGGGGATTATATTGGCAAATGGTCCTGTCCAGGATCCTGAAGGAGCAATCAGAAAACAAGCGGTATTGGATAAAAAAGTCCGTGCACAGGAAACTTATAATAACGATTACCAGTTTGCTAACGCTCCGTTGACACCTATTTTGAATGCTGTTCCTGGAGATAATAGAGTAACATTGTATTGGGATGATGCAGCTGAGAGTTCTTTTGACAGGTATATTAATAATATCGGCGGCAACGGCAGTGATTTTGAAGGATACAGAATTTACAGGGCTTCAGATCCGGCTTTCCAGGATGCTTTGGTAATTACAAATGCCCAAGGCTCACCTACTTTTAAATCTCCTCTTGCTCAATTCGATCTGGAAGATGGTATAGTCGGGTATGATTCTATAGGATTTGAAGGAGTTCATTTTGACTTAGGTTCCGATAATGGTCTGCAGCATTCTTGGGTGGATTCATCAGTTCAAAACGGATACACCTATTATTATGCAATTACTTCATACGATTTCGGCTTCAACGCCGGTAAAATAACTCCATCGGAGTGCGACATACGGGTTACATTAAACCCAGACGGCACAGTTAAATCTTTAGGGAAAAATGTAGTTGCAGTGAAACCTGAAGCTCCATCAGGCGGCTATAAACTCCCTACCTTAGGTACTGTCGAACATTTTAGCGGCTTTACCACAAGCAAAGTTTCTTATCAGATCGTTGATCCCGCTGCAATTAAAGACGGCCATGTTTATTACATTACTTTTGAAGATACAATTAAAAGGGGAGTTGCTGATACCTTAACAACAAAAAATTATACTCTCACTGATTCAACTGCAAATGTCGTACTTATTGATAAAGCAACAAATTGGGGGGAAAATTTTGAGCCCCCGCTTATTGATGGTTTTAAACTGACATTGTTAAATGAAAGCAAGGTTGAATTAGACAAGGTAAATTCTGGCTGGAGCGATGATTCCGTAACATCATTCCTTTTCCAAAAATATACTGCTCCAAGAGGAATACAGGGAGAGGAAAGGCCGAATGATTACATAATATATTTTGGTGATGCCGGATTTGGAAACTCTATCGATTTTGAATATAACCGGAATGTATATCCAGCAATGCCGGTTAATTTTAAAGTATATAATAAAACCACGGAACAGTTTATAGATTTTGGTTTTCTCGAGTTTGACCATAGCGGACCACAGCCGGACGGATGGTTTTCTTCCAATGGAGGTGCAATTCAAGATAGAATTGTTTTCATGGAACCAAATGAGAATGATCCTGCCTTGTCTCCAACCTGGTGGTTTTATCTGGATAGAGCTACAACAACCGGCAGACCGCATAAAATTCCTTCGCCGGGAGATACTGCAATAGTAAATCTAATTAAACCATTCCTTTCAAATGATGTATTCCGTTTTACTGCAAGGAAAGGATTTGTGGATTTGGAACAAGCAAAGCTTGATCTCAACAATATAAAAGTGGTGCCGAATCCATATCTGGCTAATGCATTGTGGGAACCTAAAAATCCGTATTCAAGCGGACGCGGACCAAGGTCAATTCATTTTAACCACTTGCCGAGCAAATGCACAATAAGAATTTTCACTGTTAGCGGTGAGCTTGTTAAAGAAATACAGCATGAAAATAATTTGGATGACGGTACGGCTGAATGGGATCTGCTGACTAAAGATAACCTATCAGCTTCTTATGGTATTTATATCTATCATGTGGATGCTCCGGGTATAGGTACTAAGGCAGGTAAATTTGCTATTATCAAGTAGTTTCTCTTGTAGACTGAGATAAATATTCAAGGAGTTTACAAAATATGAAAAAGTTTTTACTTATTATTTCTTTTTTCTCTGTTATATTTTTTAATACAGCATTATGCCAGGTTACTAAGACCGGGACAACCGCAGCAAAATTCTTAAGTATTGGAGTTGGAGCAAGAGCCAATGCAATGGGCGGCGCTTTTACTTCAATTGCAAATGATGCTTCCGCACTTTACTGGAATCCTGCCGGCGCAGCATTACTCGATCAATTTGAGGCAATGTTTACCTATACAACTCTTTATAAAGATCTTGGTATAAATCTGAATTATATTGCTTTGGTTCTTCCTTCCGGTGAACTGGGAAATTTTGGTCTGAGTGTAACTGCTTTGGATTACGGCGATATGGATGTAACAACCGAATCATTCCCTGAAGGCACCGGAGAAAAATTCTCAGCATCCAGCTATGCATTTGGACTTACTTATGCAAGAGTAATTACCGAGAGTTTTTCCGCCGGTATTTCAGTAAAATATGTTCTCGAAAATATATTTAATTCTTCTGCCGGAGGTGTTGCTTTTGATATCGGAACAATCTTCGCCACTCCCTTTTACGGGATTAAATTTTCCAGCATCATATCAAATTACGGCACCAAGATGCAGATGAGCGGTGAAGATCTCCTTATCCGTTATGATCCGGACCCAAACAGAGCCGGCAACAATCAAACCAACGACGCTTATTATAAAACCGAGAAATATGAACTGCCGTTGAAATTGCAGATCGGGCTTTCAAAAGAATTCCAGTTCCTTGATGAACAAAAATTTATTGTTGCTGTTGATGCTGCCCATCCTAATGATAATTCCGAGTACTTAAATGTCGGCGGTGAACTGTCATTTCTTAATAATCTTATTTCAATTAGAGGCGGTTATAAAGGACTTCTTCTGGATGATACCCAGGAAGGGCTTACCTTAGGTGCCGGTTTAAATTATGTTTTAGGCGTTTTTGCCCTCGGAGTGGATTACAGCTATCAGGAATATAAGTATTTAACTTATATACAAAGTTTCGGTGTGACTCTAAAGTTCTAGCTTGAGTAAATAGTACAGTATAAGTCTTAATTAACATATTAATAACAAATAATAAAGGTGAAAATTATGAAAAAGGTATTTCTACTTTTTTCAGTATTGCTGGTAACAGGAACATTTTTGCGTGCACAGGATGTTAATGTAACCTTCCAGGTGGATATGAGCGTAAAAATAGCAACCGGCTATTTCGTTCCCGGTACAGATACAGTTACATGCCCGGGTGCATTTAATAATTGGTTAAATACTCCTCCGGCAAATAGCGAGAAAGCCATGTCTGATCCTGATAATGATAGTATTTATACAATCACAATAGCTATGGCTCCTAATACTTCATATGGTTATAAATTTAATGTAGGAACAGGCTGGAATGGAAAAGATGAGACCCATGGGGATAGATCAGTAGCTGTAGGTGCATCCGATACTACACTTGCTCCCAGCTTCTTCAATAATTATACGCCCTATACAGGAATAGACACAGCAAGTGTAACTTTCAATATCGATATGCAGCTTCCTGCACAGACTTCCTTTGATCCTTCCGCACACCATGTTTATGTAGCCGGGAATTTCACTGATTGGGGAACCGGTGCTATCGAGATGGAAGATCTTGATGGAGATTCGATATATACCGTCACAGTTGATTCTCTTACTTCAGGAAGTTTATTGATTTACAAATTTATTCATAGTGCCAGTACGGCAGCTAACGGAACATGGGAATCTCCGCAGGAAGGAGATGATTACTTCGGCAACGATAGAAATAGAATTGAAGGAGTTGCAGATGAAAATAACATCATATCAAGATTCTGGAACAATACAGATCCTAATGTAACTACCGGAGATGGAAATATTTTCTTTGAAGTCGATATGAGTGTTCTAACCGAACTCGGCGTTTTTAATCCTGATGTTGATTCGGTTCAAATCCGAGGAAGCTTTAACGGATGGAATGATTCCGATCCGGCCAGATCGCTGTTGAATCAGAATCCCGGGGATCCCAATAATTGGTTTTTGGATGTTCCATTTACTAATGAGATATTAAATGGCCAGCTTATGTATAAATATTTTATTAAAAACCCCACAGGCGGCACTATATATGCCAACACCGGCTGGGAAGTTTCAATAGATCCGTCAGATGCCGGAAACCGCGACCGACCAATAATATTTGAAGGCAGCCCTACTCAGGAAGCCGGTCTTCAATATTTTGACGGTGTTCGTCCGGATTGGGTTATTCCGTCTGGAACAACTGTTGAGTGCATATTTAGTGTTGATATGACTTATGCCGCTTTGGCAGATTCACAGGGAACAAGCCCTGTATTTAATCCCGCTACCGACTCTGTATTCTGGATACCAAGACATCCTCTATACTATGCCGTACATGGATTAACATGGCCCGGAGATTATCCGAGAATTCTTCAGTTAACAGACTCTGATCAGGATATGATCTATACAGGTACGCTTTCAATTCCTGGTCCTGATTTTAATGGATTTTTGTATAACTACGCTTTCTCGAAGGCAGGTGTATTAACTCAGGAAGCAGGTGCTCAATCTGAGCTTAGAGTTAGATATATTGCTCAGTCCGGTCCTCGAGCATTTGTTAGTCCATATACTATGCCCCAGGATATCTGGAGCAATACCCCGAAACCGGAAGAAAGCGGTCCAACAGTTGGTGTTAAGGATAAAGGATTGCCGGCATTAACTTATAAGCTGAACCAGAATTATCCTAATCCGTTCAACCCTTCAACCAAGATTACATTCAGCATTCCTGAAGAAGGTTTGGTTTCCCTGAAAGTATTCAATATCCTGGGTGAGGAAGTAGCAGCACTATTAAATGAACAAATGAAGACCGGAGTTTATGAGGTTGATTTTAATGCAGCTAATCTAAGCAGCGGAATTTATTTCTATACAATTAAAGCCAACAGCTTTACCGCTACTAAAAAGATGATTCTGATAAAATAAGATTTGTGTGGAAAAAAGATGACATCTTTTTGAAAAGATGTCATCTTTATACTAAATACTAATTATCAGCCGGTATCTACAGTACCGGCTGATTTCATTTTGGATGATCCGGAGACACTAATAAAAACTATGTATATACATTAGAAACTCAGAAGGCTATCATGAAATTTCACAGATTCCTATTAACAGCTCTTTTCCTGCTGCATGCATGGATAATAAATTTATATGGTCAGGATCATCACGAGTGGAGCTATAATCTTTCCATTTATGAAGTGAATGTCAGGCAATACACTTCTGCAGGAACTTTTAATGCATTTGAAACACATCTGGATAGATTAAAGAATATGGGAGTTGGTATTCTCTGGTTTAT
>Ga0105091_10000418_pt1 | contig 17667 bp, 17 predicted proteins | sample PPLLak1March2015_FD_87022 | JGI IMG/M metagenome (GOLD analysis project Ga0105091, IMG submission 87022) | Freshwater sediment microbial communities from Prairie Pothole Lake near Jamestown, North Dakota, USA - PPLs Lake P7 Core (1) Depth... | ecosystem: Environmental > Aquatic > Freshwater >... | reverse complement strand
TTTGTTATTGTAGGCCCATATCTTGCCATTATGTGCTTCTATGATACTCTTTGAGATAAACAATCCTAATCCCGTACCTGTCTTGAAATTAGTAGCAAATCTTGTAAACAATCTCGGCATTATCTCCAAATCTATTCCTCTTCCAGTATCTGTGACCGAAACAATAGCCACTGCATCAGATGATATGGGACAACGACCATGTTTGTCACCCCCATTACTATAGTTGTTATCGTTATAGCCATTTTTATAGTCAATTTGATAATCAAAAGATGTAGCAAGTTGGTAACTGTTTGTACATCTCATAGATATTATTATCTCACCTGTCTTTTCACCATCTATCCCTGTTACATCATCAATTGATTTGATCGCATTATTAATTAAATTTGAAATAACTTGATAGATTCTTACTTTGTCAGCCTCAATTTCAACACTATTCTCAAATCTACGTTTTAATTGTAAAGCATCTATTCCCATATCATTTTCCTCATCATCCTCATCATCATGTACAGCTCTAGATTGTTGATTATGATACCTTAACCCTATCTTAGACTTGGCATATTTTTGGTGATGATTATGATGATGATGATGTGCAAGTTGTTTTTCGAAACCAGAAATTACATCAAGTATTAATTTGTCAAGATCAAAAATCTCTTTTTTCAGCTTTAAATTATCATTCTCTATTATAGTTAAATCAAGAATATTTTCTGCGAGCTTGCTGAGATTCATTGCATTTCTCATTATTATATCCAATGATTCTTCTTCTTTTCCTATGAGTGATTCTTTTTCATATTTTAATAGGTATGATAAACCTATTATGGGTTGGATTGGCGTACGCAATTCATGAGCAGCTACACTGATAAACTCCTTATACTTCTTGTCTTGCATTATCAGTTTCTCATTTACTTTTTTTACTTGGTGATATAGTCCTGCTTGGGTCCATAAATTCTCAAAAATAGATATGTAAGGAATAATCCTAGACACATCAGTCGAATACGTTGAAAAACCTGCCGCTGATTCAAATGACTCCTTGATGTCATCTTCTAGTTCCGTTACAAGTGAAATATTTCTATCAATTACTAGTATCGTTGCTCTAGTCCCTGAGATCTCTTGGACGAATCTGATCGATTCAACATTAATGTTATTCTCTTTATCGGTTTTCATATTGCGAGTTGTTTCTAGCAAGAATGGTTTCTGTTCTAGAAACTTCTCGATTAACAGATGATGGGGTACCAATATCTTTACTCTGACATTTCGTTGTCTCACTACATCTGTTAATGCCTCGATAGCTCCAATCTTTTCATACCTAAGAAATGAATTAGCAGTAGGAAAAAAAATCAAAATTTCCTCATTAGCTGAAGATATGCTATCCAGACATACCTGTCGTATTATATTAGAGTCCTTAATACCGTGCATTATATTTAGTTTCTTACTGGTTTCTGTTTCAATTTTTTTTTGTTTTGTCAGAGTTGAATCATCAATTCGAATATTTGGAACTTTTCGAAATTTAATATTATAAGCACTATTTGTTGTCAAAGTATTTACCTTGTTCACTATGCAAGATATCTGTCAATTATTGCTAATATTTTGGATAGCTATAATAAGGAAGGGAGAGGGAGGTAATGATTACGAGATGTCCTGACCTAGTCTAGTATCTGTCTTCATTAGAAATAATAGTATGAATAATAATACAATCTGAATTGCTTTTTGATCTAGTATATGAACTACCCGAGTATGGACTAGTGGATTTAGATCCAGGTTATTTAATATAGGAATAAACTATAGGAATTGTTAGAAGATATACATTGCAGAAAAATTTGTTAATTGTTGGGGTTGGACCTGGTTCCCCTCAATATTTGACTTGTGTTGCTATAGACGCTATTAAGAAGTCTAAGTATATAATCGGATACAAATACACGTTGGACACTGTAGAGAGTATAATCGATAAGACTAGACAGGAGGTATACCATATAACAATGCAGAATCAAGAATCGATATACCAAGATGTCTACAATAAAATGAAAGATGGAGAATATTGCACGGTACCTTTTACTGGAGATGCCAACTTTTCTGAATCAGAAGTTGTTGATCGATTACTGGAGATTTTTGGAGATAACACTGTTGAGATCATTCCTGGAATAAGCTCTATCCAAGTCGCTTCTTCTAAATCGAAGATACCATTAGACAAATCATATGTGCTTTCGTTTCATGTTTCTGGTGATATAGAAAAAAAGAAGAAAGAATTAATCAATGCAATAACGGATAAGAAAAGTGTGATTCTGCTTCCTCGTCCTTGGCCCAACGATCCTTCAAAGAATTTCATGCAATCAGATATTGTCAAATTCATTAGAGTTAATGGAATAGATACTTCCACTCTGAAAGTATGGGTCTTTGAATACCTTACCAAATACAATAAGGAAACCATTTTCAGGGGGAAAGCTAGCGATCTGGAAGAAATGAGCTTCAATCCCTTATCGGTAATGGTAATAGATCAAAATAGGAGACGTTCGTACAGAGACTTTGATTCATCAGAAACAAGATACTAAATAGATCTAGATAGCGGTTAAAAAATTGACTGATCATAGCAAAAAGAAAAACCCATTCCATGATGTCTTTATGGAGGAAGAAAGAATTGTACTCCAATCGCATTTTTCAAACACTGACAAGAACATTTTTGCTATTATTACACCTAAACAGGTTGATAGAGGAGCACTAATGTCTAGATACTCTAGAACAGATAAGACTATGAGGCGAGTATTTTTGGACGAATTTATTAGTAATCCTAATCGAGGTAAAGAATTTTATGATAGAGTATTGTTAGAATATGGAGATGATTCAGTAGCTGAATTAGGTGAAGCTCAAATTGCAATAGAGTGGATTTCAAATATTGCGGCCAAGCACCTTGAGGACCGAAGGATTGGGTTATCTTATCTAGAGAAATCATCTCGATATGTAGCATTAGATCAAAAAATTAGAGGTAAGTACAAATATTATCGCGAAGAGCTTGTTACGTCTTCCAACTTCTCAGACAAATATATCCAGGCATGTGATCATGCCTTTGATCTATATTCTAAGAATATTCATCCAATGCAGAAATATCTTGAAGAGATAGAACCTATTGAAAAATTCTATTTCTTTGATTCTAATACGAAACGCGATGTATCGTACAGCAATTTGAAAGAAACTAAAGATATAGAGTCGGCCAATAGAATCTACCGATTAACCATTAAGGCCAAGTCTTTGGACATATTACGAGGCATTTTGCCGGCGTCAACATTTACTAATATTGGTATCACTGGGAATGGAAGGGCATTCGAATATCTATTATCTAGGATGTTCGCATCAGACTTGAGCGAAGTAAGGAATTTAGCAAGTCACCTCTTTGGTGAACTTGACAAGATTATCCCTTCATTCGTAAGACGAGCAAATGATGAAAAATATGGCAAATTATTACAAGAATACTTCATAAATACAAGAAATGCTATAATCAAACTCTCAGAATTCCATTTAAAGAATATTCAAGCAAATAGGAATCCTGAGACTATAAATTTACTCGAGTTTCCCGATAATTTTGAAGCTGAAGTTAAAGTCGCAGCAGCCATATTATATGAATTTGCTAAAGGACAGTCTTTGGAGAGTATCATCAAATATGTACGATCTCTCAGAGATAACGAGCGCATAAATATAATACGAATGTATACAGAATTTCGGTCCAATAGAAGACATAGACCAGGTAGAGCATTCGAGATGGTTGATTATACATTTGAGCTGCTTACTAATTTTGGCATGTTTCGAGATCTGCATAGGCATAGACTTCTTACTATTGAAAGACAATTGCTTTCTACTAAACACGGTTATGATGTCCCACAGGAGATTATAGAACTAGGGATCTCTAAGGAATTTAAAGATTGTATGTATGAATGTAACGATGTTTACGAGATACTATCTAATCGGATGCCAGAGCAAGCGCAATACGTGGTAAATTTTGCATTTAGATACCCATATTTTTTGAAAATCAATCTACGTGAAGCATGTCATATGATCGAACTTAGAACCTTGCCCCAAGGACACGCAGACTATCGTAGCGTATGCCAACGACTCTTTAAATATATAAAAGAAAAAAATCCTATTCTTGCAGAAGGAATAAAATTCGTGGATCTTAACACATATGGATTGGAGCGATTTACCACAGAAAAGAAAACTGAAAAAAGGAAACAAGAGAAAGTCTAAAGATCTTCCTTTCTTGGCAGTCAAAACTAATACCACTAATATTACTAATATTTCCATTTATTACCAACTTATTCAAATTAGCAAGCGTCTTAGAAAGATCTACATAATAAATAGTATAATAGCAAGTACAATGTAGGATATGGTAATGGTAATTCTCTTTAATTCTTTGACATGTAATCAGATCTCATGATAATTATGCACTTAATGTACGATGGATAATGTTGGAATATAATATAATATAATGTGGAGACAGGAACCGTTTTGTTCCCTTGTGTCGTGAATCTATTTTGTTTATAAGATAACTAAGTTCCGGTATACCTTTTATGTAATCACTTAGACCCTCTTTGAGTTGTAACAAACAATAGCATAATGGGACAACTGCTTGACCTATTCTCACTTGTATTCAAGTTAGATTGACACAACCTATATTCAGCAACATATTTCATGTAATACTCAGCAGATACCAGAAAGCGGAATAAAGGAGGGACTTTGCCTAGTAAATGACGAGTTATGCAACGCTTTTCTTATCAGTTTTGTTATCTTAGTTGATAGGTCACTGGCGATTTTTTAACGCTTGCACTCGTAAAAAGAAAGTTATGGAACTACTTCCGCAGTATAGGAAAGAGATTTCCAAGAGGAGACTTCTGCATTAGGTGTCACAAAATATCTATCGGGTTATATGACGAGTAGATATAGTAAGGCATTTAAGTTCTTTTTCTAAACTTTACTATTTGGAATTTATGACCTCTATACAGTAGCAAGCTAAAATTTTAATAAACACCTTATAATTATTTTCTTAAGATGAAATCCGAAACAGAGTATCTTAGCTTAAATACTCCTACAAGACGTGCATATGTTAATATCACTTCAAATGTAAAAAAGATAGTTGAAAAAAGTGGAATCAATGAAGGGCTTTGTTTGGTAAACGCAATGCACATTACGGCTAGCGTTTTTATAAATGATAACGAAAGCGGATTGCATCAAGATTTTGATAAATGGCTAGAAAAACTGGCTCCTCATGCTCCGACAAATCAGTACGAACACAATGAAACAGGGGAAGATAACGCCGATGCACATTTAAAAAGACAAATAATGGGCCGAGAGGTTGTAGTTGCTATCACAAATGGAAAATTAGATTTCGGCCCATGGGAGCAAATATTCTACGGAGAATTTGACGGTCGGAGAAATAAAAGAATATTAGTAAAGGTGATTGGTGAATAGAACCTTAATTGAATTTGATTCTATAATTGACTGTCTTCTGAAATAGCTAGTGCTATTATATCGAATATGATATCTAATGCAAATGATATTGTCTGATCTTAAGTCCGCCTAGAATTGGCTCCTTTATCAGAATTTAATACGTAATCCTCGTTTTGCTATATTATCTGCCTTATTCGTGATGGCCTGCTCCCTGCGATACCTCGTTAACACCTATCACAACTGTACTTCCAGCTGGAAGAACTTCATCTGAATCACCAGGATTTTGTATCGTAATATCTGTAATGGTTAAATTCTGTGGAGGGATATCGAAGTATTAATGCACAGAATCATCAAAGCATTTGTTGACCGCCTACCCATCTTTTTATCCTTGATTTAGTAAACCTTTGGATAGTGATTACTATCTTTGCAAACATACCATTGAATATGATGAACGGGATTCATACCGAACCAAAATGTGATTGTAATACCTCTTATGCTGAACAACAAACTTGTAGCTTTCAAGTTAGTAGAATAGAAACTTGTGAGTAGTAAGCTCTGACCTTTTCCTTTTTGCATTTTAAGGAACAGATTATTGTTCGGAACGAACTCCGCTATTGAAGACCCATATATGCAAGAGGAAAATTGTTCTTTGTCGCTTCTGTCGCTATGTACATGAAATATGCCTTGTTCTGCTCTTTCATCTTAAAACACGCGTAGGTGTTATGTCCAGCCAAATTCAGGAAATCAACAAGTTCACCTTCGGATAGAAAGGTGAGTTCATCTCGTACTGCGCGCATAGCCCACCCTTTTTTATCTACAGGCTTGAAGGTATGCAAACTTTCCGATACTGCAGGTATTTCAACAGCCCTTAACGAAGGCCTACTCTTTGTCCATTGTCTGACAATGCGTAACATCAAATTAGGCAGCTCTCCGACTAGAGTTGCAATGACATATTTCTTGTTATGAATCTCTTGTTGTACTTCGACGATTCTATCGGCGTTGCATTTATGAAAAGCAGGTACTAATTTTAAGGAAGGGCCATGCATATAGAGTGTCAATGGATGTGAAACAAGACATTCTTCGCATATGTAGGCTGTATACCCTCTAATCTCCAGGTCCTCTAGTTTAAAAGGTGGAACACATACGCCCGAATTATCGATCAAGCCATTTAAGCGATATGAGAATGTTGAGGCTGATGTCGGCACAAGTTCTTTTAGTAATCTACTTACCTCTGCCATCCTACGAAGTCGGTCTAACCACGACGAATCTTTTTGTTCAGATGCTTTTACATCTAGAATAGGCCAGTTGAAACCCCTAATAAATTTCTGTAGACCAGAAGACCAATTGTGATAGTCAATTTTCTGAGCCTTGAACCCGGCGTGTTCATGGCTCGCGATGCTATTCGAGAAGTAACTCTGTTGAGCGTCATGCTTTCTCATCAAGTGTCGCTCCATATTCCAGCGCCTTGAGAATGACACACCACAGGTCTCGCACTTGTGTCTATATCTCATTAGGCCCACCATACAATAGAGTTACTCCGGAGTAACTCCAGTCACTCATGGAGTAAAAATTTGAGTGTCCTTATATCGCATCAGATATATATAACTATCTTACATGGAATTGTTATGTAATATTCTCTGATCTAATAGAATATATTTGGTCCAGTTCGAATGAAATGAATCAAGATGAGATTATATCGAGACGCCTTAACAAGACTTTTAAGGTCGACCACAAACAAATAAATGACTACTTAATAATTGCCTGCATTTCTAGACTGCCACTCAATGGATAGATATACCGTAAGCTTCATTAGCTAAGACCCTTTAAGATATTCCACAAATTATTTCGGATAGAATCCTGTTTTAGTGTCAATATAACTTCGGACTTCCCTTGGGCCCACCTTAAAGTGGGTTCAATATGTTTATAGCTCTCCCAATGTCATCTTAGATATATCATGTATAGGTTCAGAAGAAAGACATTTCAACTGTCATTACCAGGTAATTCTTATAGCATATTCATAGAGGGTCTCAAAACTTGTCACAAAACCTGCATACAGCTATGCTCTCCTAAAATAAATAGACTATCTATATTTAATTAATCCAGATGACTTACTGATCCATTAAGAAAATAAAATTCTATGCATAGATTATTTTCCTGGTTGATTCACATTCGAACCTTGAGATATGCACTTCTAAACAAATACACAGCAGACACTTTAAATTACTAAGACCAGACGATTCTATTAACTAGCAAGCTTAATTGTACCATTATCATATACATCGATTATTCCAAGGTTATTTCTTATCCATCGAAACCATGAAATTATCGTTCTACTCCTTCTTGACACAGTACTCCCACTTATATTAGAGTTCTTTATTATTAAATCTCCAATTTCTCTCCTTGTCACTGCTCTGTTTCTGTCACTGCTAATCTCCAGAAATATTTCATTAATAATTGGAAATTTCAGTAATAGCTTACAGACAAAACTAGATCTAGCCTGACCGCTTAATTTTACAAGTTCTTCTCCTTTATCCGTCAGCTTATACCTATATCCGTCTGTAGTTTCTACTAAACCTAACATTTCAGCCGCTTGGCGATAATACGAACTCTGGCGATTCACAAAACCTAACAGAGTTTTTATACTTTCTGCGTTATCATATCCTTCAAGAACACGTACAGAAAATTCAATTATTTTATTTACATTATCAGCTTGGGGTATCCCAACTTTTCTTAAATTATTATCCTCAGGAATCCCCTTGAAGTTATTGGCTGATATTGTTTTTGAAATTAAAATTTTGTAATGCGTTGCATTTAAGAATTTGATAGATTCAGGTCTATCATAGGGTCTAAACTCATATTCCCAAAATGAATATATTTTTTCTTTTGGTTCTAAACAGAAGAGAATACTTCTGATCTTTTTATTCTGCTCGAGGTACATTCTAAATGGATAGTAAAGTTGCCTTATACTAAACGAACTGGGTATTCCTATCTTTGCTTCGAAGATGATAATCTGGTTCATGTTTTCATAGCAAGCATCTATTTCAATTTGAGCATGACTTACTACTATGGTTTTATCATTAACAAAGAAACTGAATATCGGTGTTGTTGTTCTATTTCTCATAGTTAGTACAAGACCACTTTGTTTTGTAAACTTCTCAAGTAAGCCGCATGGATTAGCATAATCTAGAAAGACGCTCTCGCTTTCCGTCCTTAGTGCAGATTTTGGAAAGGGCAAGTGTGAAAAGTGGGTTATAGGTTTATTCTGAACATTCTCTGGGATATGGTATCCCTTACCTTTTGCAATTGCGTATTCATTTCTACTAACAGGAAGAAGAAACCTTTCAGTTTTACGCAGTATAAAAGGGACACTTTCTAGGGTATCCATTTTTGCCATAAGTCGTGGTTCTTGTTTAGTAATTTCTTTAATCTGATTAGCTTTGATATAGTAAATATCGTCCCTGTTCAAATCAAAATTTAGATGAATAACTATATCTTCCCACTTTTCAGTTAGTCGTTTTCGTTTTGCTTTAATATCCGTAGTTTGTATAGCCAATATTGATAGGATATATATTCGCTAGTTAGAGTAATTACAGATTAATAACTCTGTATGTCCTAACCTCTTAGACGCTCTACTATTGATATTCCTTCGTACGGTAACCTTACGTATATTCTTCGCATAGCCAGCATACAACTCTCTGACATACTCAGTATCGGAGTTACTTAGGAGAACTTTGCATCCTCTAGCATCTAATTCCTTAAAAATCTCTGCTAAGCACTCTTGATCTCTTTCAGTAAAACGATCACCGGTATATCCTGTAAAATTTGCGGTAGAAGTCATAGGATTGTAAGGAGGATCCAAATAAATGAAATCGCCTTCTTGAGCTTTGTCAGATAATATTTTCTGATAGTCCTCCCAATATATACGAGAGTCTATTGATCTAAGAATCATACTGGCGTTACGTAGGTTCTTGTCATCACATATAATCGGATTTTTATATTTCCCCATAGGGACGTTGAATTTACCTTGGGAATTTACTCGATAGAGTCCATTGTAACACGTTTTGTTGAGTGCAATAAGTCTAGCTGCCTTTTCAATATGGGTACTATTATTAATATCGAATTTATCTCTTAATTCACAATAAAAATTTTGAGGCGCTTTGTAATATTCTTTCTTGTATATTCTAAGAATATCGATTAGTTGATCAACATTTGATTTAACAACTTTATATGCATTAATCAGTTCTTGGTTTTTGTCAGACAAATAGGCAACAAACCTTAGGTTCCTTACAGAAGTCAGATGGTAGAAAAGGGCACCACCCCCCAAAAAAGGCTCAAAATATCTGTTAAATGCTAACGGAATAAGTTTATCAAGTCTATCCAATAACTGAGTTTTTCCTCCAGCCCATTTCACGAACGGGAAGGCCTGAGGTAACCTAAAATCCACAACATTCTTCTCAACTTTCATGAGTATAGGTTTTGATCAACTCTGTGTTCACATCATTATACAATCATTTAACGATTACTGTGGATAATACCGTTGTTATTATTAAAAAGCCAAAATGTAAATATTCATTCTTTAACTGGAAAAAGCTTCAGAGATGTGCAACGTGATATTAAACATTGATTATAGGGTTCCTGACTATAGGGGGGGTTGATAGCGGTAAACTATTAGCAGATATCCAATAATTCTACACCTGAAATCAAACCTGAAGCTTTCACCATATTAAACCTCAGATGGAATAATAGAAACTTGACTCTCCCTTCACAAGCTTCATCTCTGCTAAGTAGGAGTTTATATTGCCTTTTCACCCAGAAAGTTATTAATTGGACCTTTTTTGTTGTGCTAATACTTCTTAAAGCGTTGACTTCTTGCGTATGTCTCGAAAAGTCTTTATATAATTCTCTAATATATGGAGTGTCAGAATTACTTAACAGAACTTTGCATCCTCGATCGGTTAACTTCATGAATATTCGTGATAAATCTCTCTGATCCTTATCTGTAAATCCACATTCGGTATATCCGGTGAATCTAGCTGTTGTACTTACAGGATCATATGGTGGATCTAGGTATATGAAATCATCCTCCTTGGTTTTATTAGCTAGCACCGTTCTATAATCACTTAAATATAGATGTGTTCTGGAGTTAAGAAGCATTCTACTTATGTTTCTTAAATTTTCGCTATCACAAATAACAGGTTTTTTATATCTTCCTATAGGAACATTGAATTCTCCATTTCTATTGACTCTGTACAACCCATTATAACAAGTCTTGTTAAGCGCAATGGTTCGCGCCGCTTTTTCTATATTAGTTGCATCACGATCAAATTTGTCTCTCAAATCATAGTAAGACTTTACAGGTGATTTATTATACACTTCTTGATGTTTAGAAAGGATCACAATAAGTTCCTCTACATTAGATTTTATTACATTATACGTATTAATTAGCTCCTTGTTGATGTCAATGAGATGCGCCTCAGATCTTATACTATCATTTGATACCATATAAAAGAACACTGCTCCTCCACCCAAGAAAGGCTCAAAATATCGAGCATAAGATTGAGGTAGAACCTTACTTATTTTAGGTAATAACTGAGTTTTACCCCCTGCCCATTTTAAAAAAGGGTAACATTTAGAACGATGCTCACTTAGAATTTTTTCCTGATACCTCATAATTTATCTCCAAAATAACTGAGAATCAGACATGATGATTTACTTCTGATTTCAATATTTATTCATCATTATGGGTAGAATTGCATTATTTAATACTTATCTATTTGAGTCCGATCAAACTTATACTTCAGTTAATTTGCCAATTCTAAATCTTGTTTTATTCATTGTCTGTGGAAGCAGTATGACGAGAGATTGAAAGTAGCACAGAATATTTTTAAGGAAGATCGTGGACCCAAGTCCAAACTAGATAGTCAACTAATATACCCTGTGTTGACTGGTTTGCGTAGAACACCAGGGGGTTGCTGATTCTCCAATACTTTCTCCGCAGCCTGTTGTTGGATTGTTTGGATTAATGCTTCAGTATCTCGTGCTTTCTTTTCAAGGTTATTCATATTCACCGTTAGTCCAAGTATTGAAAGTAGGCTTTCTAGAATAATCTTGGAAGCTTTGGCGTCAACGACATAACCTGATGTTTCTACTAATAAACAAGTACCTTGCAATCCACGAAGCTTTCCAACACCAATAATCAGGCCATTCATTCCTGCGATAGTGCCACTATCCATGGTCAAGATGTTTTTTTCCTTGAATGCATTCACTATGTTTGAATCCGTAGCTGTTCCGAAAATCCTGGGCTTATCCACAAATGTTCCAGTGACGTATGCCGCCAAGGTGATGATCTTTTTTGTACTGAACTTTGTAGCAATATCTATGATTTGGTCAGATAAAAAATATGCAGAATTAGGATTCTCTGGCTGTGAGTCTCCGGTTAATAAGAGCATATCATGATCGGAACCAGGGGGAGTAGACGCCTTTGAATAAAAAATTGTGTTTTTCATAAGCTCTGCGATGCCATCGCCTCTAATCATAATCTGCGGAGGAAATGAACCCGAGTAAATATCAGCAAGATGATTTGCATTTAGTTCCTGAATTAAATGGTCAATTGCAATCTTTCCGACATATCCACTTCCAGGGAAACCGCAGATCAAAATCGGCGAGTTCAATTGTGGCATATTAGCGGAGGAAAACACAACCTCATTTTTCTGTAAAAAAGATGACATCTAATTAATATTATCAATGATTGATTTTAAAGTGTTGCATTTTAAGTCCCCACGTGATTGTGACATTTTTTACCGCATAAGAATATTAGTTTATTTAGCAGCTTCTAAAGCCAAAAGCATTTCCTTATTCCTTATCCTTGAACTAGACGAAAGAAATCCAACCTGCAAGGAGGACCGTTTCGAATATTTCAATTCATGTCCATATGATCATTTAATTGCATTAGCCATCATACATCCAGTCTTTAGTGTTACTAACTAAATATGCCCTGAATAATTATGATCATGATTGATGCAATTGCCGCACTAGCAGGAATAGTAATGAGCCATGCGTAAACAATTCGCTTTCCAATACCCCATCTAACTGCAGAAAGCCTTCTTGTTGAGCCAACCCCCATGATAGCGCCTGAGATGGCTTGGGTAGTACTTACTGGAATTCCTAGTCCAGCCATTGCCGTAAGGATTACACCTCCTCCAGTTTCAGCGCAAAAACCTTGATAGGGCTTGAGCTCGGTAATACGGAACGCCATGGTTTTTACTATTCGCCATCCTCCCAAGAATGTCCCAGCTGATATTGCTGCAGCAGCACTGATGATAACCCACGTGGGAACTACAAATTCATCTGAGTTCATAAACCCTCCGGCGATAAGTAACGCTGTTATAACTCCCATAGTCTTTTGCCCATCATTTGCTCCATGAGTTAACGAAAAGAACGTACTTGAGACGATCTGAAGCTTCCCAAATACTCGGTTGATGAATAGTGGCTTTGAATCTTTAAGGAAATACACGATAATCATAGCTAGAACAAATGCTATAACAAATCCTGCTAGAGGTGATAGAATCATAAATATTAGGACTTTCTCAACGCCAGGAACTATTATTGCGTCCCAACCTCCGACGATCAATGCGGATCCAACTAGGCCTCCAATAAGTGCATGACTGCTGGAAGAGGGAAGACCAAAATACCATGTGACCAAATCCCAGATTATTGCACCTATTAGACCAGCAAGGATTATATCTACAGTTGAAAATTCAGGTTCAATAATCCCATTTCCTACCGTTGTTGCTATTGCTGTTCCAAATATGAATGGCCCTACAAAGTTTGCAAATGCTGCTATAGCGACTGCGTGAAGCGGCTTTAGAACCCTAGTTCCTACCACAGTAGCTATTGCATTTGCAGAGTCATGAAATCCATTAACAAAGTCAAAGAACAAAGCAGTGCCTATTGCTACGAAAGTCAATATCGAGTATTCATTAGCTCCCTCGAGCATAAAGAAAATCGTCACTATCTGTGGTGACTGATCAACTTAATGATTTCGGTTAATAGTGGCAACGTGTTACACTGGCATATTTCTATTTCTTCCCTCTTCTCTTATCCATACTTGAGTGCTATATCTTCCACTATATCTGCTACATCTTGGCATTTGTCAACTGATTCTTCTAGATTTTCGTAGATTTCTTTTAGTTTAATGACCTCGATTGGATTATCGTTTAACTCAAACAACTCTGCGATAGCATTTCGGTAAATGCTGTCTGCTTCATGTTCATACTTCCTTATGCTATTACAATATTCCATAAACTTATGTGAATTTTTTATTTTTCCTAAGATGCAGAGAACATGATAGATTTCCTGTGATGCTAAAAATAGTATTTTTGAAAGATCTAGCATATATGGGGATGGCTTATTGATTTTGAATAGTAGAAATCTATCTGCCACTCCATCAGTAAAATCTAAAACCTCGTCTATGGAACTAGCAAGTCCAGAGATATCTTCACGATCCAATGGTGTTACAAATGTAGCTGATATCATAGTAAAAAGTTCATGAGTAAGTCTATCTCCCTCGTGTTCTAATTCCTTAATAATCGATGCTCTTTGAGTTAAATTATTCTTGTCATAATTAGATACTAGTGCCACCAAATCTGAAGTTGCTCTAACAAGTACTTCACCCTGTTTTTCCAAGTTACCAATTATTATCTTGTCATTGCCACGAATCCATGAGAACCAGGTCTTAAAAACCAATAATTACGATCGAGATTGGTACCGTATTAAATTTTCCTTGGACCTATTAAACATTGGATCTTCTAACTATAAAGCAAGTTATCCAACCTTAAAAAGAAGGTACAATAACAAGTTTTTATATCTAAATTTAGTAAATGCAGGTGCTGGGTACAGGTGATAAAGTAAGTACTTTCCTTAACAGTATAGGTCGTAATAGTCCAAACCCAAGAAAAACCTAACTAACTGGCCTAAACCACTTACTCAAAAAAGAATTGCAATACCTTCATTAAAGGTCGACATTGTTGCGGTTAGATCATATCTGGAGTATTACGAAATAGACATTGTTCCTAGAAAGTTTAAACGACGTGTCAAAATGACACGTTTTTTCCCCGATTCAGAGGAACCATCAAGTTTATCGGACATTAGGGACTTGTTAGAATATTGTAGTAACACTCGTCTGCGAATCTATGTTTTGTTACTTGTCAGTTCCGGCATTAGGGCAACCGAGGCGGCGTCACTTCGCATGCTTGATATTGATATGACCGATGGATCACCAACTAGAATAATAGTCACAACAGAGTATTCCAAGATACGGCGTTGCCGAACAGTTTATTGCAGCGAGGCAACTAAACACTTACAGAAACTATTACAATGGAAATATCGTTCAGGCCGTAAGTGGGACCAACAAGATCTAATCTTTGCGATTCAAAAAAGGACCGTAAGTCCTAAATCTATATACAATAAAATGTTAGAACAATTTGAACGCCTACATAAAAGGGCAGACAAGGAACAACGTAAAGAGAACTCACAAAGACATAAGATAACTCTTCATAGTTTCAGACGCACCGCATTTACTATTATCAATGAACAAACCAATTCGGAATATGCCAACTGGTTCTTAGGTCATAACCATAGTGTATATTGGTCATTTTACCTTGCATTTCCTGTCATTTTCCGGAATTGAGCCCAGCAAAGGTGAAACGTTAATTTAATAAATAAAAAAAAGGGGAGATAATTATCTAAAGAAGGCCTTTACGAATCCTTGGATGGCTATTGCAACCGCATTGCCTGCAACAGCGACCGCACCTTTATCTCCCGCGCACGCCTTGGTACTTCCTGTCCCAGCACAAATAGCATTTGCCATGCTGGTTGCAGTTGGTACTGTTATCATTATAGCACTGATCGCTATTATGGCTCCTATTACTAGAAGATTTGTCTTCATCGATTTATCATAATGATATTACTTAATTAACTTATCGATTTATAGATACTAACAAATCAAATTCCCCTATAAGCTGAAGTATAATGATTATTTTCTGATAACGGAACCTAATTTACGCTAGGAATTATCCATGAAATATAATTAATGATTTAATTGATTGATTTAGAATAAATTCAAATGTTAATTCTCTATGTCATGAAACTATGATTGTATAGGAGCATATTTGCGGTAATATTATCCGAGTCATTACGGCAGCAATGATTGCCTAGACATCGATGGCCCTTGGTACAGTAATCTCAGCACTAGACCCATTCGAATGAGCAGCAGGCTAACAGGTTTTCAATTGCGACAAATGCAACAGAAGAGTATTTTGGGACTCACCTAGTGCTCCTCCACGAGTATGCTGAGGGTGTAGAAGGGAACTTGATTCGGATCCTATGAATAAGAAGAAGGTGAAGGTATGCCTTATATGCAAAAACCAGTAGGATGTTTTAGATTACATATTCGTATTACTCAATTATCAATCACAATTTTCGAGAGATTGGCGGTCGGTTTTGGAAATTTCGGCTTCATTCTTTCAAGCGTATCAGTTATAATCAAGCCTACCACAAGGTTTCTAAGCCATTTTTTATTCGCAGGGATGACGTACCAAGGTGCCCATAACGTGCTAGATTTATTGATGATGTCTTGATATGCAGCGGTATAACTACTCCAGAATTTTCGATCTTTGATATCTCTTTCAGAGATCTTCCATTGTTTTGAGGGATCAGCCATCCTTTCCTCGAGCCTTTTTCTTTGCTCCTCCTTACTGATATGTAAAAAGAATTTGATGATCTTTGTACTATTGTCTAAGAGACATCTCTCGAATGCATTGATATGTTTATATCTTTGGGACCAAATTGATTTATGAATTGTTTTATGAACTCTTGGTTGTATAATATCTTCGTAATGAGAACGATTGAATACGACTATTTCTCCCTTTGCAGGAGCTCTCTTGTGAACACGCCAAAGAAAATCGTGTGATAAATCTTCCGCCGTTGGTTCTTTGAAAGCTTTTACCATACAGCTTTGTGGGTTGAATGTGCTGATAACGTGTCTTATTGTACTATCCTTCCCAGAAGTATCAATACCCTGAAAGACAATCAGCAATGCCTTTTTTCTTTCTGCATATAGTCTGTACTGCAAATTGGACATTCGTTTCTTGAGATTCTGCTCCAGCAAATATTCAGCTTTTTTTTCGTTGATACTAAAATCGTAATCTGGATCCAATTTTTGTAGGTTTATTTTTTTACCCTCAGCTACCATAAGCTTGTTGATAATATCATTAACCTTTATCTCAGGGGAGGAGGACATTAGTATTAGCTTTTCTATACTTTATGGGTATAATTTATAGATCACAATTATGCTTTGAGATTACATGCTTTGAGATTCCTGCGTAAGCACTATCTTTTATTGGTATAGTGTCTTTCGTAGGTCAGAATGTGCTTATTGTCGTTTGGCGTGCAGATTAGAAAGATATCTGGTAAGCATGATAATTCCTTTAAACCTTAATAATTATCATTCAAGAAGGTGGTGTTCGGGTTGGCCATCCTGAGCTTGCTTAATCAAGTCTCTTAGTGGCCCGTTTATTTCTTTAACTCTCTTCTTAGACAGAACCATTTCTTCTCTTTGTCTTTCCTTTCTTCTACTAGAAAAGATGTTTACTTCCATTTTTCATCATCTCTATTAGGAAAATCAGATCGGAAATGGGCTCCTCTGCTCTCCTCACGCATCAATGCACTTCTTAGTATAGCCTCACATACAACCAAGGCTGACTTTACTTCCGTAGGATGCGCAGCTGCATAAGAGTGGCTACCTGCGTTCCTATATCGTGACCTACTAGGAATATTGATTTAAAACCTAGCTGACTAACTAGCTGATGTATATCCTCAGCTACGGTCTTACCATCATAACCGGTTGGTGGTTTTGACGAGTCTCCAAGTCCTGGCAGATCAGGTACAATAACAGTATAGTTCTTTGCTAAGGTTGGCATTAGGTGGTGCCATCCATACCATGTTTCTGGCCATCCGTGTAATAAAACTACAGGATCACCTTTGCCTCCCATCACATAATGTAGCTAAAGCGATTGGTAAATCGATTGTTTCTGTATCTCCCACTTTAATTTCAATCATATCTGATAGGTCTAATGAGATAGCCCTCTGTTTTGATATCGATAACATTTGAGGTGAAATATCTGTAGCCAATATGTAACCCCTTTTTTGTGCAACAGTAACAATCTTAATCATTAATTGCTT
>Ga0105091_10000417_pt1 | contig 17687 bp, 11 predicted proteins | sample PPLLak1March2015_FD_87022 | JGI IMG/M metagenome (GOLD analysis project Ga0105091, IMG submission 87022) | Freshwater sediment microbial communities from Prairie Pothole Lake near Jamestown, North Dakota, USA - PPLs Lake P7 Core (1) Depth... | ecosystem: Environmental > Aquatic > Freshwater >... | reverse complement strand
TCGATGGTGCGGCGGTTGACGATGCGTTTGTCGACGCGGCGGCAGAAGTCGAACAGGTCGCGGAACGGGCCGCCGGCCTTGCGTTCGGCGACGATGGACTCGACCGCCTGCTCGCCGGTGCCTTTTACCGCGCCCAGGCCGTAGCGGATTTCCGTTCTGGAAACCGGCTCGAAGCGGTAATTGGACACGTTGATATCCGGCCCCAGCACCTTGACCTTGTTGGCCAGGGTGTCCTCGTAGAACACCTTGAGCTGGTCGGTGTTGTCCAGTTCGGAGGACAGCGTGGCGGCCATGAAGGCGGAGGTGTAATGCGCCTTGAGCCATGCCGTCTGGTACGACACCACGGCATAGGCGGCGGTGTGAGACTTGTTGAAGCCGTACTCGGCGAACTTCTCCATCAGGTCGAACAGGCGCATGGCGAGTGCCGCGCCATAGCCTTTCTCTTCCGCGCCCTTGCTGAAAATTGCGCGGTGCTCCGCCATCTCCTCGGCCTTCTTCTTGCCCATGGCGCGGCGCAGCATGTCGGCGCCGCCGAGGGTGTAGCCGCCGATGATCTGGGAGATCTGCATCACCTGTTCCTGGTACACGATCACGCCGTAGGTGGGCGTCAGGCAGGCTTTCAGGTCGTCGTGGAAATAATCGATCTTCTGCTGCCCCTTCTTGCGCAGGATGAAGTCGTCGACCATGCCGGAGCCCAGCGGACCGGGGCGATAGAGGGCCAGCACGGCGATGATGTCCTCGAAGCGGTCCGGCTGGAGCTTGGCCAGTAGTTTCTTCATGCCGTCCGATTCCAGCTGGAACACCGCGGTAGTGTTGGCCTTTTTCAGGATGTCATAGGCCGCCGGGTCGTCGAAATGCTGGGTGTCGAGCGGGCCGGTGAAGGACGAGTCGAGCTGTTTGACGTATTTCACTGCCAGTTCGATGATGGTGAGGTTGCGCAGGCCGAGAAAGTCGAACTTGACCAGGCCGACGGCTTCCACGTCGTCCTTGTCGAACTGCGATACCGTCACGGCCTCGGAGCCGGAGGCAACGTACAGCGGGCAGAAGTCGGTCAGCTTGCCCGGTGCGATCAACACACCGCCGGCGTGCATGCCGACGTTGCGGGTCATGCCTTCGAGCTTGCGTGCCAGTTCGAACAACTCGCGCACCTCTTCCTCGTTATCGTAGCGCTCCTTGAGGTCGGGCACTTCCTCCAGTGCCTGGTCCAAGGTGACGAACTTGCCCGGCTGGGCGGGAATCAGCTTGGAGAGGCCGTCGCAGAAGGGATAGGACATGTCCAGCACGCGCCCCACGTCGCGCAGCACCGCCTTGGCGGCCATGGTGCCGAAGGTGACGATCTGGGAGACCGCGTCCTCGCCGTACTGGTGGCGCACGTAATCGATCACCTTGTAGCGGGTTTCCTGGCAGAAATCGACGTCGAAGTCGGGCATGGATACCCGTTCCGGGTTGAGGAAGCGCTCGAACAGCAGGGCATAGCGCAGCGGGTCGAGATCGGTGATGCCGAGTGAATAAGCCACCAGGGAGCCGGCGCCGGAACCCCGCCCCGGCCCCACCGGCACGCCGTTGTGCTTGGCCCAGTTGATGAAGTCGGCCACGATGAGGAAGTAGCCGGGGAAGCCCATCTGGATGATGGTTGCGGTTTCGAACTTGAGACGCTCGGCATAGGTCGGGTATTCCGCTGCCCGCTTGGCCTCGTCGGGATAGAGCTCCTTCATGCGCACGGCCAGGCCTTCCTCCGCTCGCATCACCATGTATTCGTTCTCGCCCATACCTTCTGGAATGGGGAACAAGGGCAGCTTGCTCTTGCCCAGTTCGATCGAGAGGTTGCAGCGCTTGGCGATTTCCACGCTGTTGGCCAGTGCCTCGGGCACGTCTGCAAACAACTCGGCCATCTCGGCCTGGCTCTTGAAATACTGCTGCTCGGTGAAATGCTTGGGACGGCGCTGGTCACCCAGCACATAGCCCTCGGCGATGCATACCCGCGCCTCGTGGGCGCGGAAGTCGTTGGCATCGAGAAACTGGATGGCGTGGGTTGCGACCACCGGCAAATCCAGTTCCCCGGCCAGGGTGAGGGTTTGCTGGAGCGCTTCTTCCGCCTGCGGTGCGCCGGTGCGCTGCAGTTCGAGATAAAAGCGCTGCGGAAAGCATGTGGCCCAGTCTTTTGCCAGCTGCCGCGCCTGCGCCTCGTTGCCGTTCAGCAGAGACTGGCCGATATCGCCGAGATACGCGCCGGAGAGTGCGAGCAGTCCTTCGCCGAGGCCGGCGGAAAGCCAGGACTTGCTGATTTCCGCCCGGCCGCGGTACTGGTTGCTGCGGAAGGCGCGGCTCAGCAGTTCGCACAGGTTGCCGTAGCCGACCCGGTTCTGGCACAGCAGCAGCAAACGGCTGGGCTGGTCGCGGTTGCTTTCGTTCTCCACCCATACGTCGCAGCCGATGATCGGCTTGACCCCGCTGCCGCGCGCTGCCTTGTAGAACTTGACCATACCGAACAGGTTGTTCAGGTCGGTCAGCGCCAGGGCGGGCATGCCGTCAGCCTTGGCACGCAGCACTGGCGGGCAGGAATGATCCTTGCCCTGATCCAGACGCACGATACCGTCGGTGATAGAGAACTCGCTGTGCAGGCGAAGGTGGATGAAAGAAGGACTGCTCATGGGGGTGGTATAATTTTTCCTTTGAGTAATTTTACCACCCAATGAAACAACCTGAACTCCTCCTTCCCGCCGGTTCACTGGAAAAAATGCGCACCGCCTTCGCTTTCGGCGCCGATGCCGTGTACGCGGGCCAGCCGCGCTACTCGTTGCGCGCGCGCAACAACGAATTCAAGCTGGAAGAACTGCGCGTGGGGATAGAAGAGGCGAGAAGCCTGGGCAAGAAATTCTTTGTCGCCAGCAACCTCATGCCGCACAACGCCAAGGTCAGGACCTACATGGCCGACATGGAGCCGGTCATTGCCATGCGTCCGGACGCGCTGATCATGGCCGACCCCGGCCTGATCATGATGGTGCGGGAGAAATGGCCGGAGGTTCCAGTCCATCTTTCCGTACAGGCCAATACGGTCAATTATGCGGCAGTGAAGTTCTGGAAAAGCATGGGTTTGACGCGGGTGATCCTGTCGCGCGAGCTGTCGCTCGACGAGATCGAGGAAATCCGCCAGCAATGCCCTGACATGGAACTCGAAGTGTTCGTCCACGGCGCGTTGTGCATCGCGTATTCGGGCCGTTGTCTGCTGTCCGGTTACTTCAACCATCGCGACCCTAATCAGGGCACCTGCACCAATTCCTGCCGCTGGGACTACAAGGTGCACGAGGGCGAGGAGGATGCCGCCGGGGTGATTCGCGCCGACTTTTCCGCCCAGATGCAGGAAAGCGCGCTGTCCGAGTGCGGCAGCCTGCCGCGCCACCCGCTGGCGGACAAGGTGTACCTGCTGGAAGAGCAGAACCGTCCGGGCGAACTGATGCCGGTGATGGAGGACGAGCATGGCACCTACATCATGAATTCCAAGGATTTGCGCGCGGTGGAGCATGTCGGGCGGCTGGCGAAAATGGGCATCGACTCACTCAAGATCGAGGGGCGCACCAAGTCGATCTATTATGTGGCGCGTACCGCCCAGGTGTACCGTCGCGCCATCGACGATGCGATGGCCGGGAGAGCCTTTGACCTGAATTTGATGTCCTCCCTGGAAACGCTCGCCAACCGTGGTTACACCGACGGTTTCTACCAGCGCCACCACACGGCGGAACACCAGAATTACATGCGCGGCTATTCGGAAAGCGCAAAGAGCCAGTACGTGGGCGATATCGTGGCCTTTGATACTGTCAGCAACATGGCGGAGATCAGCGTCAGGAACCGCTTCGTGGTGGGCGACCGGCTGGAAATCCTGCTGCCCGGGGGCAACCAGGTGGTCGATCTGGAGCGCATGGAAAGCATGGCAGGCGAAGCCATCAGCGTCGCGCCGGGCAGTGGCTGGACAGTGCGCATCCCCTTGCCGCCCGGCGATTTCTCGCATGGCATGGTGGCGCGTTTCGTGGCTTGAATAGAACCATGAACACCCCAATTTACGGTATAATTTTCAACCCGTTAAATGGTCGTTTCCTCAATTAATGCAGCTTTTCGCTTTCGGCATCAACCACCACACCGCTCCGCTCGCCATTCGCGAGCAGGTGGCGTTTCACGCCGAAAGCCTGAAGCAGGCCTTGCTTGACCTGGTCGATCATCGGCCGGTGAAAGAAGCTGCGATCCTCTCCACCTGCAACCGCACCGAAGTCTATTGCAACACTGAAGAGCCGCGCCAGGCGATCGAGTGGATGGCTGATTTTCACCAGCTCAAGACCCATGCCATCGAGCCCTATCTCTACACCCTGCCCAAGCAGGACGCGGTGAAACACGCCTTCCGCGTGGCCAGCGGGCTGGACTCCATGGTGCTGGGCGAAACCCAGATATTGGGGCAGCTCAAGCAGGCAGTGAAGACCGCCGAGCAGGCCGGTACCATGGGTACATTGCTGCACAAGCTGTTCCAGCGCACCTTCTCGGTAGCCAAGGAAGTGCGCGGCACAACGGCCATCGGGGCCAATTCGGTGTCCATGGCTGCCGCTGCCGTGCGCTTGGCGCAGCGCATTTTCCCCAGCATCCACGAACAGAACGTGCTGTTCATCGGCGCCGGCGAAATGATCGAACTGTGCGCCAATCATTTTGCCGCCCAGCATCCCAAGCACATCCTGGTCGCCAACCGTACCCTGGAGCGTGCCGATACACTGGCGCAGCGCTTCGGCGGCGGCGCCATCACGCTCAATGATCTGCCCGACCATCTGGCCGCCTACGACATCATCGTCACCTCCACCGCCAGCCCGCTGCCGATTCTGGGCAAGGGCATGGTCGAGCGCGCCATCAAGGCGCGCAAGCACCGCCCCATGTTCATGGTGGACCTCGCCGTGCCGCGCGACATCGAGGAAGAAGTGGGCGAGATGGACGACGTTTTTCTCTACAGCGTGGACGATCTTTCCCAGGTAGTGCAGGAAGGCATGGACAGCCGCCAGGTTGCGGCTGCGGAAGCCGAGGCGATCGTCGAATCCAGGGTGCGCAGCTTCGTGGACTGGATGGAAAACCGCGAAGTGGTACCGACCATCCGCGCCCTGCGCGACCATGCGGACAGAATGCGCCGCCAGGAACTCGAGCACGCCCAGCGCCTGCTGGCCCGTGGCGAAGACCCGCGTGAAGTGATGGAACTGATGGCACGGGCGCTCACCAACAAGTTTCTCCATAACCCCAGCCACGCGCTGAGCCACGCCAGCGGCGAGGAGCGCAGCCAACTCGAAGCCATGTTGCGCAGGCTTTACCACATCCATCACGAATAAGTCCGGCTTTGATTCTAAGGGGCACCGGATGCAGCAATATTTTCACCGCAAAGGACGCGAAGGTTCGCGAAGGAAAAGCATGACCATGCGTCTGCGCCTTTTGAATTCCATTGCGTTCCTTTGCGTCCTTTGCGGTAAATCGCTTTTTGTCGGAAATTGAATAACGCATGAAACCATCTATCCTGGCCAAGCTCGCCTCCCTGAGCGAGCGGCTGGAAGAGCTCAATTTGCTCCTTTCCAGCGCCGACATCACCAGCAACATGGACAACTACCGCAAGCTGACGCGCGAGCATTCCGATCTTACGCCGGTGGTGGCGCAGTACCATGCCTGGCAGCAGTGCGAACAGGACATGCGCGATGCGCAGGAGATGCTGGCGGACCCGGAAATGAAGGAATTCGCCCAGGCCGAGATCGAGGAAGGCAAGGCGCGCCTGGAACAGATCGAAGTCGATTTGCAGAAGCTGTTGTTGCCCAAGGACCCCAACGACGAGCGCAACGTGTTCCTGGAAATCCGCGCCGGTACCGGCGGTGACGAATCGGCGCTGTTCTCCGGCGACCTGTTCCGCATGTACACGCGCTACGCAGAGCGCCAGCGCTGGCAGGTGGAGATCGTCTCGGAAAGTCTGGGCGAAATGGGCGGCTACAAGGAAGTCATCGCCAAGATCATCGGCCAGGGCGCTTATTCCAAGCTCAAGTTCGAGTCCGGTGGCCACCGCGTGCAGCGTGTTCCGGCCACCGAGACCCAGGGGCGCATCCACACCTCCGCCTGCACCGTCGCCATCATGCCCGAGGCAGACGAACTGGCCGAGGTCAATCTCAACCCCGCCGACCTGCGCATCGATACCTTCCGTGCCTCCGGTGCCGGCGGCCAGCACATCAACAAGACCGACTCGGCGATCCGCATCACCCACCTGCCCACCGGCATCGTGGTGGAGTGCCAGGACGACCGCTCGCAGCACAAGAACAAGGCCCAGGCCATGAGCGTGCTGGCGGCGCGCATCATGGACGGGCAGATGCGCGAGCGCAATGCCAAGGAAGCGGCCACGCGCAAGTCCCTGATCGGCAGTGGCGACCGCTCCGAGCGCATCCGCACCTACAACTTCCCGCAAGGGCGCATCACCGACCACCGCATCAACCTGACCCTGTACAAGATCGACCAGATCATGGACGGCGACATGGACGAACTCACCGGCGCGCTGATGGCCGAGCACCAGGCGGAGATGCTGGCCAGCCTGGCCGGAGAAAGCTGATTGGCGACGCTGGCCGAGCTTCTGGCGCAGGACAGCCAGAGACTGCGGCAAGCCCTCGGCCTCGATCAGCGCACAGCAAGGCTGGAAGTCCAGATACTGCTCTGCCACGCGCTCGGCGTGGCGCGTTCCTGGCTCATCAGCCATGACCGCGATCACCTGGCGGAACCTGACGCACAAACCTACTCAGCCCTGTTGTCGCGCCGCCTCGCAGGCGAACCCATCGCCTATATAGTCGGCAGCCGGGAATTCTTCGGGCTGGAATTCAAGACCACGCCTGCCGTGCTGATACCGCGCCCTGAAACCGAGCTGCTGGTCGAACTGGCGCTGGCGCGCATTCCCGAGAATCAGCCCTGCAAGGTGCTGGATCTCGGCACCGGCAGCGGCGCTATCGCCATCAGCATCGCCAAAAACCGGCCACTGGCGGCAGTAACCGCCGTGGATCAGTCGCAGCAAGCGCTGGCCGTGGCGCGAGACAACGTGGCGCGGCTGGAAGCGCCCAACCTGTGTCTGCTGCACAGCGACTGGTTCGGCGCGCTCGGCGCACAAACCTTCAACCTGATCGTATCCAATCCGCCCTATGTGGAAGAGGCGGACCCGCACCTGCAGCGTGGCGACCTGCGTTTCGAACCCTTGTCCGCGCTGGCTTCCGGGATGGACGGCCTGGACGATATCCGCAGCATTGCCGCCATAGCGCCGCAGCATCTCAAGCCGGGCGGCTTGCTGCTGCTCGAACATGGTTACAACCAGGGTGCAAGCTGCCGCGCAATCCTGCGCCAGCAGGGATTTTTATCGGTGGAGAGCATCCGCGATCTGGCAGGACTGGAGCGCGTGACATGGGGTCGAAGGCCTCCTGGCCGTTGACCGAGGGCGGGTGTCAGGCAGTAAGAATTTGTATGGAATGACCGGATATGCTTGGGTGTGATGCTCATGCGCGGTATCCACTGACACTGCAGCGCCAGCTTGGAGTCACGTTTTTTGCCCAATCCCGGAAATGTTGGCAGAATATTGATTAAATTTATTCTTAAATTCCCAAATTTATGCTTATTCATTTATAGATCGAATTGGGCATGGGCAATTTCGCCAGATCCCGTGACCGAAGGTGCGTTGAATCTGAGGACAACCAAGATGGCGAGGTCACTTGATACCGCATACTAAAGATAGCTCATTACCCCTTGATGGAAACCAGTACCACGAGGCAATTGAAATCGCCATGGATGGGTTCTGGCAGTTTGACATGCAGGGACGATTGATCGAGGTGAACGACGCCTATGTGCGTAGTTCCGGTTACAGCCGTGAAGAACTGCTGGCCATGCGCATCCCTGACGTCGAAGCCGTGGAAAATCCGGCAGAAACCGCTGCCCATATCCAGAAGATTCTGCGTGACGGCTATGATCGGTTCGAAAGCCAGCACAGGCGCAAGGATGGGAGTATCTGGCCGGTTGAAGTCGCGACTAGCTTTGTAGCCCATGGTGGCGGCAGGTTTTATGCTTTCCTCAGAGACATCAGCGAGCGCAAAGCGGTGGAAGCGGCGCTGCGTCAAAGCGAGGAATTCAACCGGCGCATCATCTCCAGTAGCGCCGACTGTATCAAGGTGCTGGATCTGGCCGGCAACCTGCTGTTCATGAGCGAAGGCGGGCAACGGTTGCTTGAGATAGACGACATCGGTCGTTATCTCAACAGCAGCTGGATCGATTTCTGGCAGGAAAAGGTTCGCCCGTCCGTAAGCAAAGCGATTGCCACGGCGAATTCCGGCGGAGTCGGCCAGTTCCGTGCCTACTGCCCATCCGGGAAAGGCATGCCGAAATGGTGGGATGTGGTCATTACACCCCTCCTCGGGGTGGATGGACAAACAGGTCGGCTACTCGCCGTTTCCCGCGACATCACCGAGCGCAAGCAGATCGAGGACGCGTTGCAGGCTGCCAAGATCGAGGCCGAACGCGCGAATAATGCCAAGTCCCGTTTTCTGGCTGCAGTCAGTCACGATCTTCGACAGCCGCTCTTTTCTCTTGACCTGTATGTCTCCAGCCTTGAAGGGAAGCTCGCTCCGGGCAATGGCCGGCTGCTCAGGAACATGAAGGACAACCTGGCCAGCTTAAGTGAAATGCTCGCCAAACTGCTGGATCTGAGCAAACTCGAAGCCGGTATAGTGACACCTGAAATCACAAACTTCGCGGTTACCGAGGTGTTTGAGAAGCTCGTTTCAACTCACGCCCCGGAAGCCACGCAGAAAGCACTGAAGCTGCGCTGCGTACCATCCCGCCTCATTGCACGCACCGATGCCGTATTGTTCGAGCGCATACTGGGAAATCTTGTTTCCAACGCTGTCCGCTATACCGAACATGGCGGCATTGTGATCGGATGCCGGTTCCGGGAGGGAAAGGCCTGGGTCGAAGTCTGGGATACCGGCATTGGCATTCCCGAGGACAAAACCGCCGAAATTTTCGAGGAATTCAAGCAGCTCGGAAACGAGGAGCGAAACCGGGAAAAGGGCAGTGGGCTAGGCCTGGCAATCGTTTCCAGGATGGTTGAATTGCTGGGACTGAAAGTCCGCGTCCAGTCCCGCTTGGGAAAGGGCTCGCTGTTCGCCGTCGAGTTACCCCTGGGACTGGAGGAAGCCGGGGCAACGGCAGTGGAGGAAAACCTTCGCCGAGCGTTACGGATCGCCTTGGTGGATGACGATATCGGTGTTCGCGAATCCCTGATCTTCGTGCTGGAGGAAGATGGACATCAGGTGGTTGCAGCAGCCACGGGCACGGAAATTTTGAGCAAGCTGGACGACCGGCCGCCGGATATCATCATTTCCGATTACAGACTCGCCAGAGGAGAAAACGGTTTCGATGCGATTACCGGGGTAAGAGCCGCATATGGCGGACATTTGCCGGCGCTCATCCTTACCGGCGACACTTGTCCGGAACTGATTCGCAGCATGAACGAAAACGGCATAATCGTGCAGCACAAGCCAATGAAATTTCACGAGCTGAATGGCTTGATCACGAAATTGACTAACGATACTTCCCACGTTTCCAGCACCATGATCGGCTAGCGGACATATCCGGTCGATTTCAGGGCGTCAAAAAGTTTTTCAGACAATATTGGTGGCCCGCGGCATTCGGGTGCAGGGGGTCGCCCTTCATCTGAGGATTGGAAAGCACGTCTCCGATCGAGTCCTTAATCAGCGGAGCGTGGTGCGCATCGGCCACTTCCTGGTAGAAATCGGCTGCGGACAGGCTTCGAAAAGCAGCACCCGCCGCGCTCGGCTTCGGTGTCGCAAGCAGAACCGCCTTTGCGCCGTGTGTCTTTATCCGCACGAGCATCTGTCCCAGGTTGGCGATAGTCTCTTCCTGGGGAAGGCGGCGCAACATGTCGTTCCCGCCCACTGTGACCAGGACGAGAACAGGTTTGTGTTCATCGAGCAGTGCCGGCAAATGCTGCAAGGCATCAGCGCTGGTGTCGCCGCTTACGCCGCCATTGATCACATGCCATCCCGTTCGCTTTGCCAACAGGCTGGGCCACGCCTCGTCCGGCGTCACGCCGTTCCCCGCTGTCAGGCTGTCGCCCAGTGCCAGAACCTGGCTACCGGAAAGAAATGCTTCTTCTTTTGCCTTACACGCGCGTCGCCAGCTCGACTGCAATGCCGATGTAGTTGGCCGGCGTCATCTGCAGCAGGCGCTGCTTCTCGCCTTCGGGGATCGCCAGGTTCTGTATGAAGGCGTGCAGCGTGTCGCGGTTGATGCCGCTCTTGCCGCGTGTGAGTTCCTTCAACTGCTCGTAGGGGTTTTCCACGCCGTAGCGGCGCATCACGGTCTGGATCGGTTCGGCCAGCACTTCCCAGTTGTGGTCGAGGTCGTCGTCCAGGCGCTGCGGGTTGACTTCCAGCTTGCCCAGGCCGCGCAGGGCGGATTCGTAGCCGAGCAGGGCATAACCCAGGCCCACGCCCATGTTGCGCAGCACGGTGGAATCGGTGAGGTCGCGCTGCCAGCGCGAGATCGGCAACTTTTCTGAGAGGTGGCGCAACAGCGCGTTGGCCAGACCGAGGTTGCCTTCCGAGTTCTCGAAGTCGATGGGGTTGACCTTGTGCGGCATGGTGGAGGAGCCGACCTCGCCCGCCTTGACCTTCTGCTTGAAGTAGCCGAGCGAAATATAGCCCCATACGTCGCGGTCCATGTCGATCAGGATGGTGTTGGTGCGACCGAACGCATCGAACAGCTCGGCCATGTAATCGTGCGGCTCGATCTGGATGGTGTAGGGATTGAACGTCAGGCCCAGGCCCTCGACGAAAGCCCTGGCGAATTTCTCCCAGTCGATTTCCGGGTAGGCGGAAAGATGGGCGTTGTAGTTGCCCACCGCACCGTTGATCTTGCCGAGTATTTCCACGCCGGCGATGCGCGCCTTCTGGCGCTCCAGGCGGAACACCGTGTTAGCCAGTTCCTTGCCGACCGTAGAGGGCGTGGCCGGCTGGCCGTGGGTGCGCGACAGCATGGGCTGGCCGGCGAGGTCGTGCGACATCTCGCGCAGACGGGCGATGAGTTTTTCCAGCCCCGGCAGCATTACGCTGTCGCGCGCCGACTTCAGCATCAGGGCATGCGACAGGTTGTTGATGTCCTCGGAAGTGCAGGCGAAATGGATGAACTCGCTCACCTTCATCACTTCGGCGTTGCCCGCCAGCCGGTCCTTGAGCCAGTATTCGACCGCCTTCACGTCGTGGTTGGTGGTCTTCTCGATGTCCTTTACCGCCTGTGCGTCGGCTTCCGAGAACGCCGTGACCAACTGGTCCAGTTCGGCCACAGTGGCGGCGGAGAAGGGCGGCACTTCGGCGATGGCGGCCTCGCGGCTCAGGGCCTTGAGCCATTCCACTTCCACCCGCACGCGGTGGTGGATCAGGCCGAATTCGCTGAAATACGGACGCAGGCCGTCGATCTTGTTGTGGTAGCGCCCGTCGAGGGGAGAGAGTGCGGTAAGGGTGGAAAGACTCATAAAAGGCTCCTTGAACAATCGCGCAATTTTAGCATGCGCTTGGGGGAAAGCTGGTGGCGAGGGCTGGGAGTGAACGCACTTCGTGCGTGTTTGTTTGGGTGCCGGCGCTGTTGGCGAGACGGAAGCAGAAGCACTTACCCTTATTGAAGAAGCAATCCAGTTTCACCTTGAAGATATGAAAGCTGGCGGTCTTCAAATTCCACAACCTGCGTCCAAAAGCACTTTTGTTGAAGTGGCTCTGGCTGCCTGACTGATTCCTGCTTAAACGGATTTTCGACTTAGCCCACCTTCGGGTCGTGTGTCAGCTTCCCATAAGCCGCCAGCAGCCGCTGGTGCATGTCGCAACCGTTGAGCGCCAGCCCCGGCGCCTCCACGCCGAAGAAGCGTAACTCGCCGCTAAGCAGCGCTTCCGCCTGCCACAAGGTGTCCGCCCCATAAAGTTGCAGCAGCGCGTCGCGATAAGGCGCCGCATCGCCTAGGTTGAGCAGGTTTTCGATGCAGCGGTAAACGCGCCGGCGGCCGGCGTCGAGTTGTTCGAAGTGACGAATCCAGTCGCAGCCTTCGCGGATCGCGTCTTCGTCGCCGATGGCCAGCGCCAGCAGGGTTTTCAGTTCGCCTACGCGCAGGTCGCTCCAGAAGGAGCCGGCATCGGGCGCGAGGCCGATCAGGGCGGCGACCGGGCGCTGGTCGGTGAGGCCGAGTTCGTTCAATGTCTCCAGTAGGTCGGTGCATTCGTCGTCTTCCAGTTCAGGCAGGTGCAGGATGGCTTCGCGCAATTCGTTGCCGACGCTGTTGTTCTCCCATTCCAGGTCGTCGACCGGGTAGATTTCCGACATGCCCGGCACGATGATGCGGCAGGCGTAAACGCCGAGGTGGGTGAAGTCAGCGATGTAGATGTCGTGGCTCATGGCGTGGATGCGGGTGACCAGCCAGGCATAGTCCTCGGCGGTGGTGGTGCTGAAATTCCAGTCGCAGAACTCGAAATCGGGTTTGTCACCGAGGAAATTCCAGCTGATGATGCCGCTCGAATCGACGAAGTGGATTTCAATGTTGGGTGAGCTGGCGATTTCGTCCAGGTCGAAGCCCGGCTCGGGGAAACCGCCCAGCGCGTCCAGCGCACGGCCCTGCAGCAACTCGGTAAGGGCGCGTTCGAGCGCGATCTCGAAACGTGGGTGGGCGCCGAAACTGGAGAAGCAGCCCTGGTCTTCGGGGTGCAGCAGCGTCACGTTCATTACCGGATACTCCCCGCCGAGCGAGGCATCCTTGACCAGGATGCCGAAGCCTGCCGCGCGCAGGGCATCGATTCCCGCAGCAATGCGCGGGTAACGGGCAATCACTTGTTCCGGTACGTCCGGCAGGCAAAGGCCTTCGCTGATGATGCGGAACTTGACGTGGCGCTCGAAAATCTCGGACAGCGCCTGGGTGCGCGCCTCTTCCGGGGTGTTGCCGGCCGACATACCGTTGCTGACGTAAAGGTTGCCGATGATGTTGACCGGAAACCAGACGCTGGCCTGGTCGCGCTGGCGCTCGTAGGGCAGGGCGCAGATGCCGCGCTCGGCGTCACCGGAGTTGAGGTCGACCAGCGCGTCGGCGGTGATGCTGCCTTCCGGGTTGTAGAAGCGGTGCAGCTCGGGAGTCAGCAGTTGTTCCGGCCACGCGCCGCTTTCATCCGGCTGGAACCATTGTTCGTGCGGGTAGTGGGCGAAGCCGCGTTGGGCGGGTTGTGAGCCAAGATAGTAGTGGGTCCAGAAATAGTTGCAGGACAGGCGCTCGAAGAACTCACCCAGCGCGCTGGCCAGCGAAGCGAGCCTGGTTGCTCCCTTGCCGTTGGTGAACAGCAGCGGACAGTCGCGGTCACGCACATGCACCGACCAGATGCCGTCCACCGGATTGAGCCAGGAGCGCTCCTCGACGTGGAAGCCGATGGCCGCAAGCCGGGCCTGCATGGTGTTGATCGAGGATTCGAGCGAGGCGTCCTTGCCCGGGATGAAGTTTTCAGTTTGCATGGTGAGTCCTGCCCAGTTCATAGGCCTGTAAAAGTGCTTTTTTGAGTTCATGATGTTGTTCGAGATCGTCGATACCCAATTCGCGGGTGGCGATAGCCTGCAACAGTCCGAGCGTTTTCAGTCCCTGCCTCGCGGCAACGAAAGCTTCCAGATCGAATTCCCCGTCCGAGAAAAAATCCGCGGCCAACCCTTGTGGGTTATCAAAGCGAATTTCTTCCTCCTCCATGACTTCATAGAGATAGGAGTAGGTGTCGATGCCATGCTTTCTGGCCAGGATCGCATGCAGCGAGGGGCGTGAAGCGCCAAGCTCCGGGAAGTCGTCCAGTTCGATGGTCGCCAACAGGGAATAAGCCTCGCCCTTGAAAGAGAACTCGACATGGGCGTCTATGCTGTTTTTCATTGTGTCTGCCAGTGCTGAATTATTGTGAAGGGGTGAATTTCAGGCCGCACTTCCAGCCATTGAAACATCTCGTTACATCTTGTTACGCGCGCGATATAGATCGGAAACGTCTTTTCCCTATGATGCTTCACATCAACGGTCACACAGCGTTCCAGCCGCTTGACAGGGGAACGCAGCAAGTTGAATGATCCAGTTGATTATTTTTAAATTTTACAGGAATCAAATGATGAAAAAAGCACTTCAAGTCGCAGTAATCGCCTCTTTGCTCACTTCGTTTTCGGCTTTTGCACACCACCCCGCCGAAGATATCATCGATGCGGAAACCTGGGAGATGATCGACCAGAATTTGGTGGATGCAGATTCACCGCATCTTGATCTGGATTTGCCATCCATGTAATTCATGGCGTTCTTGAAAAAGGCCACGGTGTTTAGCGTTCGCGCGAAAACCCGTGGCCGTTTTTATGCACGCTCACGGTAGAACGCATCGAATTGTTCTTTCGGCAGCGGTTTCGAATAGAAATACCCCTGGAAGACATGGCAATCATGGTGCAGCAGAAAGTCGAGTTGCTCGGCAGTCTCCACGCCTTCGGCCACGATATTCAGCTTGAGAATATTGGCCATATTCAGAATCGTCACAACCATCGCCCGATCCCCCTCCTTCTGGTCGAGCGCACCGACGAAGGCGCGATCAATCTTGATCTCGTCAAGGGGGAGCCGGTTCAGGTAACTGAGGGATGAGTAGCCGGTACCAAAATCGTCCATGGAGAAGCGAATTCCAAATTCCTTCAGCTGTTTCATAACGGCAATGACGCGATTAATATCCTCTGCCACTATCGACTCCGTGACCTCGAAAATGAGCTTGCGACACAGTTCGTCATCAAGATGGTGCTTTATCAGTTCTTCCACTTGTGCCACGAAATTATGATGAGTGAACTGCCGCATGCTGATGTTGATGGAGAACTGATCGAGATTGATGCCCTCATCGCGCCATTGGCGCAAAGTTCTGAATCCTGCTTCAAGAATATGGTTTCCAAGCTCGATAATCAGCCCGGTCTGTTCGGCGATGGGGATAAATTGGGCGGGTGAGACTGAGCCGAGTGTCGGGTTGTTCCAGCGTGCCAGGGCTTCGGCACCGATCACTTTGCCATCACGGTCGAGCTGTGGCTGGTAGTGCAGCGTAATTTCATTGTTGGGCAGGGCGAAATGGAGCAGGCGTTCGATCTCCAGGTGCCCCTCGACGCGGTCGGCCATTTCTTCGTTGAACATGAAAACGCCATCACGCCCCTTGGCCTTCACTTCGTACATGGCAATATCGGCTTCCTTGATGAAGCTGTGGGCATTTGTGCTGCGGCCGCTGATGATGCTTACGCCTATGCTGGCGCTGATGTAAAGATGATGCTGGTCGACCACATAGGCATCTTTCAGCAAGGTGATGAGTTGCCCGGATACTTCCAGGGCGGTGCGCTCGCACTCTCCCCGGTCCGCAAAGTTGCTCCCGGTAATGATGAATTCGTCACCGCCGAGGCGCGCAACGACATTGTCCTTGGGCGCCTGTTGCTGAAGGTTCGATGCGACGCATTGCAGGAGCAGGTCGCCCACATCATGTCCCAGAGAGTCATTGACGGTCTTGAAATGGTCCAGATCGATGAGCAGAAGATAGGAAAATTCGCTGCTCTCTTTCAGCGAATTCATCCGGTTCTGCAGGTGCTCAATGAAGTATGGCCGGTTACGCAAGCCGGTGAGCGCATCGTGCGTGGCCTGATGGTTGGCCTGCATCAGCAACTGGTAGCTGCTGTTGGCGCCGTAAAGCAGCACCCAGGTGAGGGTGCAGGCGAAGAGGGTGAGGACGTAGCCGTACCACTCGCCGATGAGGAAAAAATAGATGATCAGCGGAACCATCAGGATGAAGATGGTCGGCCTGTAAAGCCGCCGATCCGAGGCCAGCAGCGAGGAGGCGACCACCGAGGCGCCGATCTCGGTAAAGATGGCGATGTAGTGGAGCTTGTGAACACCCTGCCCGACATAGAGCAGGAAAATCAGGGCCCACAACAGAAAGAACACATAGAAAAACCACGAGCAGTGGCGATACCAGCGATTACGCCGGACCTCGCTCATTGTGTCAAAGTTGAAGTCGCGGTAAAGGCGATAGCCCCAGATCGATGCCGCAATAGCCAACAGATACCAGCTCAGTGCGGGCGCGAAAACCCCATTCAGCCAGCCGAGAAAGAGATATCCCAGGCCGGGGAGAAGAGACAGCGCGATGAATACCGGAATCTGACGATGCAAAAATATGTAGAAGCGCTTGTCTCTCATGGAGTGCTCGTGATGCTGTTTTTACTGCTGGGTTGATAAATATACTTTATCTGATCGGGCCGGGGCCAAAAAATATTTTTGCGCGCAGATTCGCGTGCGCCCTGCAGCGACGTCATGCCCTGGATGCTACCGTCAGGTTGCGTCCAGCTTCCTTGGCTTGATATAGCGCCTTGTCGACGCGGGCGAAAAAGGCCGCATCGGCTTCCGGGGCGGCGTATTGGGCAACGCCCAGGCTTATGGTGGTCGACGCATGCGCCTGGTCGAGCGCAAAGTCATGAGCGGCAACCGTCAGGCGTAATTTTTCCGCCACCTCGATGGCTTTTTCCAGGGTGCAGTCGCGCAGCATGATCAGAAACTCCTCGCCGCCCCAGCGCGCGGCCACATCGGTTTCTCGAATCGAAGCTGAAATCAGTCCGGTAATGGCGCGGATTACCCGGTCGCCCTCAAGGTGGCCAAAGCTGTCGTTGACCTGCTTGAACAGGTCGATATCGAGCAGGATCACGGAAAAGGGGTGCCCGGAACGCTTCGCTTCCGCGATCATTTTCTGGAACCCGGATTCGAATGCCTGGCGGTTCAGTAGGCCGGTTAGCGAGTCGGTGGTTGCCATATTTTCCAGCCGCTTCTGGTAACGGTTCACGGCAAACAACGTGATGACCAGTACCAGCAGGCTCACTGCGCTGCTGACTGCCAGATTCACGCCAAAAATCTGTTTGACTGCCTTGATGTCGGCGCGCTCGCTTTGTTCCACGACCAGATACCAGCCCAATTCTGGGATGAAGCGTGAATTGACCAGCATCATGTCGCCATCGCGCTGGTACTCCAGGCGGCTCGGCTCTTTGCTGTGGCTCAGAATCTGGTCGGCGATCGTGTTGATGCCGGGCAGGTCGCGTATGGAGCCGCGAATCTCCTTCATCGACTTGCCGGCCAGCACGATCGTGCCTTGCGGTTCGACGAAATAGATGCGGCGGCGGAATTTGTCCTGATAGCTGTCGATGAGGTGGCTCACCGTATCCAGGGTCAGGCCGACACCGGTGGCGCCGATGAAATTGCCGTGATAATCCATGACGCGGTAATTGATGAAAATAGTCATGGTATTGCGGTTTGCCATGTCGTAATCGACGTTGGTTTCATAGGGTGTTTTCAGAGCTCGGACACGGAAATACCAGCTGTCCTTGGGTTCATCCTCGCGCACTGATTTCAGGGTGCCGCCCGCATAGTAGTATTTGTGGCTGCGTTCGGACACCAGGAAGCTGGTGACCGTGCCATATTTTTCCTTGATTTCCTTCAGGTAACGCACGATCTGGCCGGGATCGCGCTCGCCGCCGAGTATCCATTCGCGCAGGAAAGTGTCCTGCGACATGAGGGAGGAAATCACTACCGGCTGGAGGATGTC
>Ga0105091_10000416_pt1 | contig 17697 bp, 15 predicted proteins | sample PPLLak1March2015_FD_87022 | JGI IMG/M metagenome (GOLD analysis project Ga0105091, IMG submission 87022) | Freshwater sediment microbial communities from Prairie Pothole Lake near Jamestown, North Dakota, USA - PPLs Lake P7 Core (1) Depth... | ecosystem: Environmental > Aquatic > Freshwater >... | reverse complement strand
TCGCGGGCAAGGATATAATCGGCTGCGCTCAAACCGGCACGGGCAAAACCGCTGCCTTCGTCCTGCCGATTTTAAACCGGCTCAGCCACGACCATCCCTCTAAAAAGAAGGTTGTCCGCGCGCTTATTTTAACCCCGACCCGCGAGCTTGCCGTCCAAGTCGTCCAGTCTATACATGATTACGGCCGGTATCTGCATCTGAGGACACTGGCGGTTTACGGCGGTGTAAGTATCAATAATCAGTTAAGTGCCCTTCGTCAGGGTATCGATATCGTTGTCGCTACCCCCGGGCGCCTGCTCGACCATATGAATCGCCGCTCGATAGACCTGCGTCACGTTGATATGCTCGTCCTCGATGAGGCGGATAGAATGTTCGATATGGGCTTCATCAGGGATGTGCGAAGAATCATTGCGGCCGTGCCCGCAAATCGCCAGACGATGCTTTTCTCAGCAACAGTGACTCCTGAAATAAGCCGTCTTGCCGCCGGAGTGCAGAAATCTCCTGTAATGATTCAGGTTGGCAAGCCCCGCAATCCGATCGAGACAATCAAACAGCATATTTACATGGTCGAAAAAGACCGCAAAATCGGCCTTCTTTTGCAGCTTCTTCAAAACGGCAACCTGTTCAGCATTCTTATTTTTTCCCGAACCAAGCACGGAGCAGATAAAATTAATCGCAAGCTCCAGCAGGCAAACATCGAATCAGTGGCCATTCATTCCGACCGGACTCAAAATCAGAGACAGCGTGCATTGGAAGGTTTCAAAGAGGGTCACTATCGCGTTATGGTCGCTACGGATATCGCCGCTCGCGGCATTGATGTTGAAGGAATATCGCACGTAATAAATTTCGATGTTCCCGCCATACCCGAGGATTATATCCATCGTATCGGCAGGACCGGCCGGGCAGAGGCAAGCGGCGATGCCATTACTTTTGTCTCAACCGATGAATTAAAGCAGCTCCATCAGATCGAAAGGTTCATCGGTAAGCAATTTAAGCCAATCGAAGCCCCGGGCTTTACCTATATCCACCTCAAGACCGAAGCCCCGAAAATTGAGCCCGGCCTTCACAGGGGCAGATTTTCTGCGAAAAGAAGGCGTTTCAAAAGGCATTAAGCCCAAGACTGCGTATTAAAACAATAGTCAAAATCCCTTGCTTTTTACTTAAAACATCATTAGAATATATGATTCGTTGAAACTTGACCAAAAGCAGGGGCAGCTATAGTTTGGCTGCCTTTTTTATCGTTTTTTAAGGAGTTTTCATTATGGGTTGTAATGTAGCAATTGCAGGCGTGACCGGCGCAGTCGGTCAGGAATTTTTGAGTATTATCGAAGAAAGGGATTTTCCCTTTGATTCTATCAAGATGCTGGCAAGCTCCAGGTCCGCAGGCAAGACAATCCAGTTTAAGGGTAAGGAATACGTTGTTGAGCAGATGACAGACAAGAGTTTCGACCGTGTCGATATCGCATTATTCAGTGCCGGTGCCGACCGAAGCAAGACCTTCGCCCCGGCCGCGGTAAAAGCCGGCGCCGTTGTTGTCGATAATTCATCGGCATTCAGGATGGTCCCTGATATACCATTGGTTATTCCCGAAATTAACCCGCAAAAAATAAAGGACCACAAAGGCATTATCGCCAATCCGAACTGCTCCACGATTATCGGTATCGTTCCGGTCTGGCCTTTGCACAAGGCAAACCCGGTCAAAAGAATGATTGTCAGCACCTATCAGGCGGCAAGCGGCGCAGGCCAGGCGGCGATGCTCGAGCTCGAGCAGCAGTCTCGCGACATTTTGGCAGGAAAAAAACCGACAATGAAGGTTTTGCCGTATCAGCTTGCCTTTAACCTGTTTAGCCATAACTCATCACTGGATTCCACCGGCTACAATCAGGAAGAAGTCAAAATGGTCAACGAGACCAGAAAAATATTCGATTGCCAGGAAATCGCCGTTACCGCGACCTGTATCAGGGTGGCCGTATTCAGGGCCCATAGCGAAAGCATCAATCTTGAATTCACCGACCCGATTACCCCCGACCAGGTCAGGAAAATCCTCAAGGATGCGCCCGGCGTATCGCTGCTCGATGACCGTGAGCATAATCGATTTCCCATGCCGATTGATGCGACCGGTAAAGATGATGTCTTTGTCGGCAGAATCAGGCAGGATTTCTCGATTCCGGAAAATCGCGGCATAAATATCTGGGTCGCCGGCGACCAGCTCCGCAAAGGCGCAGCGCTGAATGCCATCCAGATTGCAGAAAAACTCCTGTAAAAAGTAAATTCGAAAGCCCCCGGCTTTATGCCGGGGGTTTTTTATTTAAAAACCTTTGTGTCTTCGTGTCTTTGTGGCTAAAAAATGGCGCTTCGTAACGTAAAACTCACAATTTCCTATGATGGCACCAATTATCACGGCTGGCAACTTCAGCCGGGTAAAAGAACTATCCAGGCGGAACTGGTCCATGCAGTAAGTGAATTGCTTGGCTGGCGCACAAGGGTTACTGCCGCATCCCGAACCGATGCCGGTGTCAGCGCAAAAGGCCAGGTTGCGGTAATGCAAATCGATTCGCCAATTCCCACAAAAAACATCGCCAAAGCCATTACTGACCGCCTGCCAGCCGATATAGCGGTTATTCAGGCCGAAGATGTCCCTATGGGGTTCAATGTTATTGGCGACCCTAAATGCAAGCTGTATCGTTATGCAATTTTTACCGGAAGGGCACGTCCTGTTTTTGAGATTCATCACTGCTGGCATCTTTCAGAGGCAAAATTAGATATCGCTGCTATGAATGAAGCCGCAAAACTGCTTTTAGGAAAACAGGATTTCAAATCCTTTGCCGCCGCCGATGACCACCGCACCGATTCAATCCGCACAATTTTCCGCCTTGAGGTATATTCATCGAAATTCCTGCCTCAAAAACCTGTCGATAACCCATTATTGGCCGATGACTGGATATTTATTGATGTTGAAGGCGACCGTTTCCTTTATAATATGGTCAGAAATATCGTAGGGACATTGGTTGAGGTGGGCGTGGGCAGGATGAAATCGCAAAAAATGCCCGAAATTATTGCGGCCAGAGACCGCCGTGCCGCCGGCCCCATCGCTCCACCCGAAGGCCTCTGCCTTATGTGGATTCGTTATTAAAATAGGACGCAGAAAACGAATGTTTTGGTCTCAAAAAGTATTTGAAAGGATTATACGATGAAGATTTTAGACTATCTGCGTATAATATTTCGTTATTCAAGTCGTCCTGTTTTCACCATTACTATTAAAAACGGAATCACAACTTTGTCGCATGGTAAAGCCCCTGATAAACTTGTCTCAGAATTTTCCTCCATTGCACAGAGTCAGAATATTTCGAAAGGTACTATTTACGGAATTAAAGATGACAATAGAATTATACTTGAATTCTCCTCTTCGATATCAGACGGTGATCGTCAACGTTTCAGAAACATCTTAAATTTTTATAATCCTTAATTTTTATTTATGAAAATAATTCACATCATTACACGATTGATTTTAGGCGGTGCGCAGGAAAATACACTGATTACCTGTAAACTGCTGGCCAATCGCGGCCACGAGGTCACGCTGGTTACAGGTCCTGCCCTTGGACCGGAAGGGGACCTCTATGAGCATGCCCGAAATCAGAAATTCAAATTCATCATACTCGATGACCTCCGCCGCCAGATTAATCCCCATTTCGATGTGCCGGCCTATTTCGAAATTAAAAAGGTTTTGCGGGAATTGAGGCCTGATATCGTTCATACCCATTCGGCCAAGGCAGGCATTCTTGGCCGGTACGCGGCTCATTCATTAAAAAATAAATGGGCGTATGGTTTGCCCAAGATTATTCACGGTGTTCACGGCCTTGCCTTTCATCCGTATCAAAGCGGAATGCTCAATAAGTTTTATATCGCTGTTGAAAAAGCCGCCGCAAAACGCACCGACTTTTTTATAACTGTCGCTGATGCAATGACAAAACAGTCTCTCGATGCCGGTATAGGCAAACCAGAAAAATACGCAACGGCATATTCGGCAATCGAGGAAGATGATTTCCTTCACCCGATTTCAATCGAGCAGAGAAACGATTTTAGATTAAAGTTTGCCATACCCGAAGATTCCATTGTCCTTGTAACAATTGCGCGTCTTTTTCATCTCAAAGGCCATGAATTCATAATCGAATCTGCCAAAAAACTGGCTGACCAGTTTCCAAAAGTAATCTGGCTTTTTGTCGGCGATGGAATTTTAGCCGATAGATACAAAAAATGGATTGATGAACTGGGTCTAACCCATAGATTCCGTTTCACAGGCTTACTGCCGCCAAATATGATTCCGACTGTCTTGCAGTCATCGGATATCCTCGTTCATTGCTCGCTGCGTGAAGGCCTGGCCCGGACTTTGCCCCAGTCATTGTTGGCGGGCAAACCAGCGATATGTTTCGACCTCGATGGCGCAAGAGAAGTCATCAACGAGAACACCGGCCGGTTGATTAAACCGAAAGATGTTAACCAATTGACCGCCGCCTGTGCCGAATTGATTGCCGATAAGGTACTTCGTGAAAAACTTGGGCTCCAGGGAAGAGAGTTCGTTAAAGAAAAATTCAGCCCTGATGCCATGGTCGATATCATCGAATCTGTTTATAACCAGCTCTGCGGCTGAGTTTTGTTTTTAGAGTCAAATCAAATTTATCCAATCAAACGAATAAATCTTTTAAAAATCCGGGTTGTCATTTCGACCGAAAGCCCTGATGGAATCAGGGCTGAGTGGAGAAATCTATTATTTTGTTAATTCATTCTTCGAATGTTAGATTTTAAATTGCATTTCAGAAAAGCCCTAATTTGTCATGCTGAGCGCAGCGAAGCATCTTGGATCCTGTATTCAAAAAAAAATGAGATTCTTCACTTCGTTCAGAATGAAAATCGAGAATCTTTCTTGGTGTCTTAGGGTCTTTGTGGCAAAATTTACTTTTTACCTGTCTTAGGCGGATTCGCTTTCCCCTTTTGTTCTCCTGCCGTCTCTTTTTTTGGTGCTGAAGCTGCGGCCGTATCTTTTTTCTCAGTAGGTTTTGCGGGCGCTTCGGATTTCGCCCCCTGTTTGTAGCTTTCAGACCTGTAATCTGTAGTGTAAAAGCCGCTGCCCTTGAAAATAAGTCCTGCACCTGTCCCTATTAACCTTTTTAAAGCCGGTTTCCCGCACTTCGGGCATTTTCGTAATGGCTTTGCCATAATAGATTGAAACTGCTCAAACAGGTGCCCGCATTCATCGCATTTATATTCATAAGTTGGCATAAGTTAATCCTGGTATCCTGTTAACCTGATATTCTGGTACTCTTACTCCGTGTCCTTGGTTTCCGGTTCATCTGGAGGAGTAGTCGTTTGCGTAGAAGGAAGCTTATTTACTATTACCCTGCTTGGCCGTATTAACCTTTCTCCTGTCTTATAACCTTTTTGTAATTCTTCGAGGACTATTCCTTCTTTTTTGTCCTTTTCGCTTCGATGGGTAATCGCCTCATGATGGGCCGGATTAAAAAGCTCGCCCGCCGATTTAATCTGCTCAACGCCATAGCCCTTGAGGACCTCAAGCATCTGGTCGTAAATAATTTTTACGCCTTTAAGAAGCGTCTGGTCAGTTACTCCGCACGAAGTATTAGCCAGGATATAATCAAAATTATCCAGCACCGGCAAAATGGATTTTACAATCTTATCTTTTTCATAATTGACCGACTCTGTTATCTGTCTTGCCGAGCGCTTTTGGTAATTATCATAATCCGCCGCCACCCGCTGCAGCTTGGCGAAAATATCATCCTTTTCCTTTTTAAAGGATTCAATCTGCTTACTCAATTCCTCAACCTGCTTTTGCATTTCCTCAGCAGGTGCCTTTGGCTCTTCCTTCTTTGCCTGCTCCGGCTTGCCAGTCCCGCTGACCGGAATCAGATCAGGTTCTTCTTTCGAATTGTTATTCTTCTTTGGAAACATGCGATTTAACTTTTTTTATTTTTTACTTTTTCCTTTTTACTTTTACCTTTTTTTAATTATTTCTCTGTGCCTCTGTGCTCTCTGTGGCTAAATTAACTGCCGCTAAAATATTTTTTCAAATGCTCGACAAACCCGGATGCTTTTGGAAAAACGCTTTTGTTTTCGGATTTTGCAAATTCCCTCAAAAGCTCTTCCTGCTTATCATTTAGCCTTGTCGGTATTTCCACCATTATCTGAACAAGCTCATCGCCCGTCCGCCTTGTTCTAAGGTCAGGCAGTCCCTGTCCCTTTATGCGAAATACGCTTCCGTGCTGAGTACCCGGCGGTATTTTCAATTCCTTCATCCCATCCAGGCTGGGCACCTCGATTGTCGCTCCCAAAGATGCCTGGGTGAAACTGACCGGCACTGCCGCAATCAAGTCGTTTCCGTCCCTCTCCAAAAATTCGTGCGGCTTGATTCTCACATAGCAGTATAAATCGCCTCTCGGCCCGCCGCCTTTACCGGGTTCTCCTTCTTCAGCGACCCGCACGCCTTGTCCTTCATGAACTCCCGCGGGAATTTTTACGCTCACCACCCGCTGCTTTGGCGTATGCCCGCTTCCGCCGCATCGCCTGCACGGATTACTTATTACTTCACCTGCCCCGTGACATTGCGGGCACGTAGAAACCATCTGGAAAAATCCGCCGCCCCTTGCCACCTGCCCTGAGCCGCCGCATGTAGGACATGTGCCGGGCCTCGCCCCTTTTGCGCTGCCGGTTCCGCCGCATTCTTCACAAATATCCTGACGCGTAAATTCGATGGTCTTTTCCGTTCCCTTTGCTACTTCCTGCAGCGTTAGTTCAACCATTGTCTCAAGATCGTAGCCTCTGGAAGGTCCGCGTCTGCCGCCTCTGCGGCCGCGTCCACCGCCCATCCCTCCGAAAAGGTCCCCCATGTCTCCAAAGCCGCCGAAAATGTCCTCGAAGGCGCTGCCGATATCCTGCCATCTCATGTGCGAGTAATCACGCACGCCTGCTCCTCGCAGACCTTCATGGCCGAATTGGTCATATTGCTTTCTTTTTTCCGGGTCGCTTAGGACTTCGTATGCCTCGGCGCATTCCTTGAATTTCGTCTCGGCCTCTTTCTTATTCTCGGGATTTTTGTCAGGGTGGTACTTTATCGCCATCCGCCGATACGCGCGTTTTATCTCGTCCGGCGATGCGCTCTTGGCAACTCCAAGCACCTCGTAGTAATCACGTTTAGCCATAATCTCGTTATGAGTCCTGCGTTCTGAGTTCTGCGTCTTGATTTTTGATTTTTTTAATCAGATTACGAGTCATTCGTGAAATATGATCTAGCTTTTCAAGCAGCATGGATTCTATTTGTTCTTTTATGTAATTGAGTTCTTTAGCAAGTGTTATATGTGTTTCTAATTCTGCGCAGCTTCCAAGAGCTATATGTAAAAATTGCTTGAACTCATTGCCATACTGTCTTCTGAATCCTTCTGCCACAATCGAAGGGATGGACACTGCCGAGCGTCGCATCTGATTTGTCAGCCCATATAATTCTTCTTTGGGAAAACTGCTCGTAATCTTATAAATATCTTTTACGAGTTCAATACCCTTGTTCCAAATATCTAATTGCCTATGACTATTAATTTTAGCCATTTGGATTTCTATTTGCAGTAGCCGGTAAGCGCTACGCAGTACGTTATCTCACTTTTCTATTCGCAGTACTCAGTACGCACTACGCAGTACGTTATCTCACTGCTCCCTGGATATTTTCCTGCTCTTCTTTGTCTTCCTTGTAATCCGTAATCAGCACGCTTGTTGTCAACATCAACCCCGCAACCGAAGCCGCTGTTTCGAGAGCTGTCCGAACGACCTTCGCCGGGTCAACGATGCCGGCCTTTAGCATATCGACAAACTCGCCCTTGTTTGCGTCGTATCCTAATGTCTTGTTCCCATCGAGTTTTTCCATCAGCTTTGCCGCGATAACGTCACCGTGCTCTCCGGAATTTTCAGCAATCTGCATCGTCGGCCGGCGAAGCGCCTCGGCAACAATATCGAACCCTATCTGCTCATCGCCTTTTGCCTTGCTTCTTTCTTTTTCAATTACTGGAATCGCTCGTAAAAATGCTATGCCTCCTCCGACCACGATACCTTCCGCTGCAGCCGCCTTTGTGGCATGCAGTGCATCGTCGATCAGGTCCTTTTTCTCTTTCATCTCAGTCTCAGTTGCCGCCCCTGCCTTGATTACCGCGACTCCGCCAGTCAGTTTCGCAAGTCTTTCCTGCAGCTTCTCCTTATCATAGCTGCTTGTCGTCTTTTCAATCTGGCTTCGTATCTGGTCACATCTGGCTTTAATATCTTTCTTATTGCCTGCGCCCTCGATGACCGTTGTGTTTTCCTTGTCTATAACGATTTTCTTTGCCTGTCCAAGCTGGGATAACTCCACCTTCTCCAGTTTGATTCCTAAATCTTCAGTAATCACTTCTCCGCCTGTAAGCACCGCCATGTCCGCCAGCATTGCCTTTCGCCTGTCGCCAAATCCCGGCGCCTTTACCGCGCAAACCTTCAAAACTCCCTGCAGCCTGTTAATCACCAAAGCGGCCAACGCCTCGCCTTCCACCTCTTCGGCCACAATCAATAACGACCCGCCCACCTGGGCTATTTTCTCAAGCAGCGGAATCATTTCGCGCACGTTCGACAGTTTCTTTTCATGCAGAAGTATATGTGCATCCTCGAGCACGCATTCAAGCGTCTCCGGATTTGTCATAAAGTAAGGCGAAATATATCCGCGGTCGAACTGCATTCCCTCAACAAGGCTGATTTCGTTTTCTGTCCCCTTGCCTTCCTCAATTTCTATAACGCCCTCTTTGCCGACCTTGTCCATCGCGTCTGCAAGCAATTCGCCTACAGAAGCGTTGTTATTAGCGCTGATTGTCGCGACCTTGGCGTAATCTTCCCTGCCCTTTACGGGTGTCGAAATTGATTTTATAAATTCGCTGGCCTTCACCACGGCCTTATTTATCCCGCGCTGTATCGCCATCGGGTTGATGCCGGCGGTGACATATTTCAATCCTTCTGTATATATTGCCTCTGCCAGTATCGTCGCCGTCGTCGTTCCATCACCCACCTCGTCGGCCGTCTTGCTCGCCGCCTGGTTGACCATCTTTGCGCCCATATTCTTAAATGGCTGCTGCAGCTCTATTTCCTTGCTCACGCTTACGCCGTCTTTGGTTATCTTCGGCGAGCCCCAGCTTTTTTGCAGTATCACGTTTTTGCCCGTCGGCCCAAGTGTCACCTTCACTGCGTTTACCAGCTCGCTCAATCCTTCTTTAAGCTGCTGCCTTGCGTTATCGTCGAACATTAATTGCTTTGCCATATTTTGTTACCTTCCCGTCCCCGAGTATCTGCTTCCTTTAGGTTAGCAGCAGGGGATCCAAATTCTTTTTATTTTTTTACTTTATCATTGGATATTGGAAATTGGACATTGGACATTTTTGTCTATTTTCCAAAAATCTCCATTCAATTTACTTTTCAACAATTCCTAAAATATCTCCCTCGTGCAGTATCACATATTTTTCGCCGTCAACTTCTACCTCGTTACCGATATACTTTGAGTAAATGACCTCGTCGCCTTTTTTGACATTCATTTCGCTTCGCTTGCCGTTATCAAGCATCTTGCCCGGCCCGACCGCGATAATTTTTCCTCTTTGCGGCTTTTCCTTCGCCGCGTCCGGCAGTATGATTCCGCCCGCACTTTTCTCTTCAGCTTCCGATTGCTTTATAATTACTCTGTCATCCAATGGCGCCAACTTCATATTCAATTTCTCCTTTTATCTTTTCTTAACTTATTTATTAATTTTTTTTCTTTGTGTCTTCGTGTCTTCGTGGCAAATTTACATGCCGTAATCTTCCATGCCGCCCATGCCGCCCATACCACCCATTCCGCCGCCCATACCTCCGCCCATTCCCGGATGGTGATGATGTCCGGCCTCTTTCTCTTTGGGTTTTTCAGTTATTACGCAATCCGTTGTCAGAAGCAATCCGGCGATACTTACCGCATTTTGCAGTGCGATTCTGGTTACCTTCACCGGGTCAATTACGCCTGCCGCGACCAGATCCTCATAGATATCTTTATCAGCGTTGTACCCGAACGCCCCTTTGCCTTCCTCTACCTTGCTTACAACCAGGTTCGCTGTTGCTCCTGCGTTTGCCGCAATCCAGTAGCATGGCATCGTCAGTGATTTTGCCACAATATCTGCTCCGGTCTTCTCATCGCCGCTCAGTTTCAATTGTTTTATCGAGTCGATGCATCGAATAAGTGCAACTCCGCCGCCGGGCACTATGCCTTCTTCTATGGCCGCCCTTGTCGCGTGCAGTGCATCTTCGATTCTCGCCTTTCGCTCCTTCATCTCGACCTCGCTGACTCCGCCGACATTAATCTGTGCCACGCCTCCGGTCAGCTTCGCAAGTCTTTCCTGTAATTTTTCCTTATCATAGTCGCTGGTCGTTTTCGATATCTCATCCTGAATCTGTTTGATTCTTCCTTTTATTGCGCTCTCATCGCCGGCGCCTTCGATGATAATCGTATTGTCCCCGTCGATGGTTACCTTCTTTGCCTGCCCTAATTGCTTGACGCTTATAGTTTCAAGCTCGATTCCCAAATCCTTGAAAATCGGCTCAGCGCCCGTCAATACCGCGATGTCCTCGAGCATCGCCTTTCGCCTGTCGCCGTAACCCGGTGCCTTTACCGCTGCGCACTGGATAATACCTTTTAATTTATTGACAACCAGTGTCGCCAATGCCTCGCTCTCGATATCTTCAGCTATTATCAATAAGGGGCGTTTCGATTTCGCAGCCTTTTCCAATAGCGGCACCAGTTTCGCCACGCTGCTGATTTTGTCTTCGTAAACCAGTATCATCGGCTTATCCAGCTCGCATGTCATCGAATCCGGATTTGTTATAAAATGAGGCGAAAGATACCCGCGGTCAAACTGCATACCTTCAACGAAATCGACCGTCGTCTCGAATCCCTTGCCGTCCTCGATTGTGATGACGCCATCTTTGCCTACTCGCTGAAACGCGTCCGCCATCTTGTTGCCTATTTCGCTGTCATTGTTTGCCGAAATCGAAGCGACATTGACAATGTCGTTCCTCTTGCTGATATCAACCGGCTTTGCCAGTGTCTTTAGTTTCTCGACGACTGCCTTCGATGCCTCCTGCATACCCCGGCTAAGTGCCATCGCATCCGCGCCTGCCGCCAGGTTCCTGAATGCCTCGCCAAACATCGCCTCAGTAAGCACCGTCGCCGTGGTTGTTCCGTCGCCTGCAATTTTCGAGGTCTTGCTGGCTGCCTCTTTGACTAATTTGGCGCCCATATTTTCATTTTTATCAACCAGCTCGATTTCTTCGGCGACTGTTACTCCGTCTTTCGTAACCGTCGGGCCTCCCCAGCTTTTATCGATAATCGCATTTCGTCCTCGCGGCCCCAAAGTTGCCTTCACTGCCGCGGCTAATTTCTCAACGCCCTTCAACAATGCCTTACGGGCCTCAACATCAAATGCCAACTGTTTTACTGCCATTTCCTGCTCTCCTTACTAATTTATCAATATTTCAATAACTGCTTTGCAAGCCCCCAGCTTTATGTTGAGGGTTTATTAATGATGTTTAAACTGCAAAATATATACCAGCACCTTTATTAATGCCTATTGTTTAGTATAACCCTTGTATTTAGAAGAACTTACAAAAATCAAATAAACCACCCTCTGTATTTCCCAAACCACTTTTGGCAGTCTTCGCTAATCCTGCCCTCGCCATTCTGGCAGTTTAGCCGTATAATCAAAATAGTCAACTATTTACTAAAAAACTAAGGACTATCGAATATGACGAAATACGAAATACGAAATACGAAATACGAAATACAATAACTAATGACTATGAACAATGAACTAATAACTATTTACGACATCCTCTACAAGACCTTCGGACCTCAAAAATGGTGGCCGGGAGAGACGCCTTTTGAGGTCATTGTCGGCGCAATCTTAACTCAAAATACTAATTGGACCAATGTCGAAAAGGCAATTAATAATCTAAAAAATGCAGGTGTGCTTACGCCTGAAAAGCTGCACGCCCTCGACCACACAGCACTTGCGCAGCTTATCCGTCCGGCCGGCTATTTCAATATTAAGGCAAAACGGCTGAAAAATTTCCTCGACTGGTTTTTTGAAAATTACTCAGGCAATCTTGAAAATCTAAAGGATATTCCCACTGACCGCTTGCGAGAAGAGCTTCTGTCTGTCAAAGGTATCGGCCACGAGACAGCCGACTCAATTTTACTCTATGCCCTCAATCGCCCCGCCTTTGTCGTTGATGCCTACACCGCTCGCATCGGCACCCGCCATCATCTAATCGATGAATGCGCTGATTATCACCAAATCCAGGAAACCTTCGAATCCAATCTCGAAAGTGACATAGTCTTATTTAACGAATACCACGCCTTATTGGTGCGCCTCGGCAAAGACTTCTGCAAACCCACCCCCAAATGCAATATTTGTCCCCTTAACCATCTCCCCCATACAGTCTGAAAATTCCGGCGCATTACGTGCCGCTTGTCCGGCGAAGCGCAGCGAAGACGGAAGTGGAGGAATCTATTTTAAAAATGTCATTCCCGTCACGATCCGCGGAACCTTTCGCCCTTAGTCAGCTATCCGGATTTCGCAGGTGAAAAACTGTTCGCCCGCGTCCGGCACAATGGTTTCGCGTTGGCCCTTCGGTCCTGCAAGACCGGAACTGGCATTGGTCTTCTCATTTTTATTTTTGCCGGCGGCATTTACCTCGACAATATAAATGCCGAGCTTTTTGGCCCAGAGATTTACACTTGATTCCTGAAAGGCGCGATACTCCTGGTCGGTCCCGGAATTTATATGATGAAATATCAGTTGAGCGCCCATTTGCTTTAGCTGCCATGGCAAATACGGATTAGGAATTGTCGTATAACCCGGCGTCGCCCACAAGTCATTGCAAATCAAAATCCCGAAGCGGATTCCGTTCCATTCGAATGTTCGCAGAGGACTCTGGGCGTAATCAGTCATCTCGCCGCTTCCAGGTGAATCCAGCTTGCTGCATCGAAGTATCTTGGCATGAAACCCGAGGTACTCGCCTTGCGGGGTGTAAACCCTGACCTGATTGTAGCATTGAACGTTACCATCGGTTAATTCCTTGAAACAAGTCCCAAGCAGCAATCCAACCTTGTGCTCTTTGGCTGCCCCCGCCAGTCTCTCCACAGCCCCGGCAACCTGCCGGTGGTCAAAATTGGGCGTATAGCCGGAAACCGAGCCTTCCGGTGTAACAAGAAAATCAGCGCCTGCCTTTGCGGCTTTGTTAATCGCTTCTAGTATGCGCTTCTCATTGCGAGCCACATCATTTGTTACGGTCATTTGCAGCCCGCAGACCGTTAAAGTTTTCATGCCTTCTTTACTGTCACCCTTGCTCTTGCCCAAAGTCGTCTCCATAGGATTTAAAAAGCACACTAAAATAATTGAAACCGCGACGGCCAGTCTTTTTAATATTACATCCATTTCTTCGCCTCTTATACACACTTCGCCTTCTTCATCTTCTTCTTTGCCTTTTGCTGCTCAGCTGTTCGACTCCGCTCACCGCAGCCCCAAGGCGATTATATTATAACCTTTTGCATGCATCCGTCGAAAGCAAAAGTGCACAAAACAAGCAGCCAATTACAATCGAATACGCAGCAAAGCACAGGCCTGCTTCAGATACTTTCTTTGCCCGCCATACACTATGCGCTGCTTTTGATTTTCTTTTTCTTTTAGACCTCGTAGAGGGCGTCAGCTTAATGACCCGGCGTGTAAACGCCGGGGAAACTTTCTATTTATTCATTATTTGTTTGATTGTCCATCCTACTGGATCCATGATTTCGTCAGGCTCAGTTGTATTCAAGTCTGCCAGCGGTTCTTCGTCTGCCGATTCGATACGGAATTGTTCAAGAGTCGCAAGTACATCATGTGCTGCAGGTCCTATAGCAGCCAACGCTTTAAGAATTGCCTTAGGAAAATCCCCTTTCTTTTCCAACTTTGCAGCTAGAAACTTCGCCGCGGGTGCTGCGGATGGTCCAAAAGCCTCTAAAACTCTGGCAACGCGTGCAGCTGGTCCTACGTACATTTCGTCAGGATCGAATTCTTCGAACGTTTCAATCGCATCGATCAAAACAGGAATACATTCATTAGGATAATCAATGAAATAACACATAGCATTGATCGCGTACCCGCGTTCGACCATTGTTTTATCCTGAGTATATTGCGGGTAGTCGGGCAGCGCCTCCAATTTAGCAGGCCGTGGTCTCGCAAAATCAATTATAGTTTGGCGTGTATGCTTGTCATGTCGTCCCACAGAAGCTAATGCATCTATAATGCACCAATAATAATCAGTTCCGTCAAATGTAATCGGCCCGAGTTTTGCTAAAATAATATCTGTCCGGCCTGCGACATTGGTACCCATTTTAGATAGCGCCAAAGCAGCCGTACTGCGCACTCTCTGATCTGAATTTTCAAGTCTTTCAATAACAGCGTCTACAATTTCTCTATTTCCTTTGCCGATTGAAGCCAGTGCATCGGCAATTTCATTATCTATATAGTTATGTTCTTTTTTAGCTATTTGATCCATCTTTTCCAATAATGATGGCGCAAACGCGATAGCTGCAGGACCTATCCGCGATATTGCCTGCAAAGCGTAATGGCTTCGTTTTGGGTTTTCAAGAATGAGTTGCAAGGCCTCTGGTGCGGCAAGAAAAGCAGTGTCTAAGAAACTAAATATGAACTGATACATCAATAACGAATTTGAGAACGCCTTGGCATCTTCGTCACACCAATCCCTCTTTATGCTCGCACATAAAGCTTTAAAAAGCCGGTCAGCAGCTCGTTTGCGAGTTGCATCATCAGTTGCGATACTCATTTTGTCAACAAGACGCTGGCACAGCTCCTCCCATTGCTCATTATTTTTTTTATACCGCTCTCGCCAGTCGTCAGTTAAGGCCAATAGACCTGCACAAAGCATGCTTATAAACTTGCCTGTATCAAATCCAATTGAATTTACAGCTATTTGCAAAGCATCCTTAAAGCGTTCCATCTGACCTGCCGTGTCAGGTATCGGGTCCATATTTGAAAGGTCTGTATCTGATGAAGGCAATCCTAGCATCATCGCGTGCAGCACTTTGCCGGCCAATTCACGTGTTTTTGGTTCATCATCGACCAGTCGCAATAGCCACTCTGGTAAAGGAATTCCTTCACGTTCAAATGAGTAATCCGGCTTTATAGACATTTAGCAATACTTTCTATCAGAACATTCATTTTTCCTCTCATTAATGCTACAAATGTCCCGGTAAATGTCAAGAAACCATATCCGAACTCAAAATTCAAAACTTAAAACTTAGGATTGAGAATTTCTTAAATATCCGCTAATTTATTTAATTCCGGGGACACCTTACTTAATTCTTATTAGGGAAAAATGGGTGCTAGGTTTTCAAATCCACAGTTAAAAAATATATTCTCTCAGATTCCTCAATTCAAAATTCAAAACTCAAAATTCAAAAATTTAGACTTATCTCCATCCAGCATCCAGACTCAAGATTCAATGAACCACGAACTATGAACAATGAACTTTCGGACACAGGCGGTCGGCATTGACGGCAAACCGATAGATGACTTTGTAATTGAGCCGCACGGCAATACAATTCATGTTTTAAACGCCCCCTCTCTGGCTACAACAGCATCACTTGCCATTGCGGACCATATAGTTAAAATGGCCGCAGAGCAATTCAAGTTTTACCACAGAGCACAAGAGAACAACAGAGGGAAAAAATAAAGGCCAAATTGAAGATTTTAATCTGATGAACGAAACCAATTAGGTTTTACTTGTTTACGATGCGGCCATCTTTTTCCGATGCGGGTATTATTATCAAAAGTTCCATTTGATGAATAAAGATATGCAACGTGCCCAGCAAAACCTCCAGATCCAACAATAAATTCAATCATTGTATTGTTAGGATCGTTGGGATCGTCATTTTTAACATATGCATTGCTCATAAAGCCCAAATGACGATATCCTGATGGAAGTATTACATAATCTTCTTTTATTGGCAGAGAACCGTCATGAACCATGGTTGCTATTTTTTCATATTGCGAAAAGTATTTATCAAATCTGCTATTCGCCAAATTAAATCCTAAATTATCAGTTCCAGAAATTGCAAAAAAACCAACGCCAATAATCAATAAGGGAATCAAAATACAAAAACGGACTTTTTTCCAGAAATATAGAATTAAAATTAAATCAATACCAGTCATAGCATAAAAAGATAAATGTGATAACAATGAGAACATCAAAAAGATTCCACCCAAAAAAGCTAATGGCGGATATCCTCCAAAACCAAAAAATGAAAAACCAAAAGAGATAAAGATAGAAGCAATTACAAAGAATACATTAACAAAAATCAACCATTTAAATGATTTGGGTAAAGAGTTGAATGTATTTCTAAGAACGATTTTCATAAAATTCATTATATATTTCAAATAATGATATAACAACCGGGTAGAAACCGGGAACAGCTATCGGTTTTTAAAATCCAATTTAAAATCCCCAGTTTAAAAAATTCATTCTCTCAGATTCCTCAATTCAAAAAATTCAAAATTCAAAACTGTCCTCAGTCATCTGTCTTCCGTCTTCAGTCCTCCGTCATCCGTTTTTCCGTCCTCTGTCTTCCGTCCACTGTCCTCAGTCATCTGCCTGCTGCGGCATTACCCTTTTAGGCGACGCCGGGTCCTCCATCCTCCGTAATGGTACTGTTTCGGGGTCGTATTGGTACCATTTCGGGGTCGTTTCGGGTACTTTTAGGGCACGTTTCTAATATCTTTCAGTACGTTTCGTGGTCGTTTTTCCACATCTCTCGCCTGTTCCCGAGAGCTATCTCTTTTGGCCAGAGGCGGCAGGGAATCCATATTCGTCAATTTAGCGCAAGTGTTTTTCGGCATTTCTCAAAAATTCAAAATTTTTTTTTATTCTTTAAAGGACAAGGACTTAGCTCATTTTTGGCATTTCTAAAAACACGAATTTTCGCAAAAAGCGCGCAAGTTCACGCCATATATAGGGAGAAGAAATTCTCTTCTTGGTTTCAATGAACCACGAACAATGAACACAGCACATTGAAAACTGAAAATGTATCCGCTACGCTGCCCGCTATTAGTGAAGCTCACATCTTTTCGATGGCAAGTATGGCAACTATGGCAAGTACGCTTTTCAGCCCAAAAATGCGGTTTCTCTCTCTCTGAATAACTGTGAATAAGTGTGAATAACTGGCGTTTTTACCCCAAAAACAAGGCTTTTAGGGTCGTTTAGATGAATAAGTGACAATAACCTTGAGTAAGTTCGTTTTTAACTCAAAAATTAAGATTATGAAAATCATTCAGCTTAGAAAAAAGCGATTAGCTTTTGCAAACGAAGGCGTTAGGCAAGCACATCCCTTAGGGAGAGCATTGCGTTCGCCAAGAATGCTTGCTGAATGATTCTCAGCGATATCAGCGTTATCTGCGTCTAAAAAGACTGTGTAATCTGTGAAATCCTATGAAGCAGAGCCACGTCAAGGATTATATAAATAATTTTTATTTTTAAAGAGCAAGCATTTTTCCGCAGGCCCCCCTCGTAAGCAACTGGGGGGCCGAGGACAAAAATGCGGCAGGA
>Ga0105091_10000415_pt1 | contig 17713 bp, 18 predicted proteins | sample PPLLak1March2015_FD_87022 | JGI IMG/M metagenome (GOLD analysis project Ga0105091, IMG submission 87022) | Freshwater sediment microbial communities from Prairie Pothole Lake near Jamestown, North Dakota, USA - PPLs Lake P7 Core (1) Depth... | ecosystem: Environmental > Aquatic > Freshwater >... | reverse complement strand
GGCAGATCTGAGAACAGGCAGGGGATGACCAGTGGGATCATGCCGAACACCGCATACTTGGCGATGATCAGTACGACGCGTAGTTCGGGAGGCATCGCGGGGTAGGGGATGCCGCTGAAATCGGTCAGGTCCATGACCTTGGTCAGATCCTCTCCAGTAATGGTGAGGGTAGAGTGACCGGGTTGACTGCCGGGGGTGACCTGCTGATTGGTCATCACTCCATCCATCAACACCTGCGGGGCGCCATTCAGAGTTACGATGATGATCACCCTCAGCAGCGGAGCCTGGCCGCCAGCAATGAGGAACAGCGTGTGTAGCGGCGAGCGGTTGTTCAACGTGAAGCTCAGTTGAAAGCCGCTCGGGCTGCCTGCCGTACTGGTGACCGTCACGCTGGTCAACGCGTCCAGCACAACTTTGGGCACGGGCACGGGCACAACAGGTCCGATCATCAACGTGAGATGGATGCCTTTAAGCATTCGGGACTCCTGGTACGCCTTCCGGCAGGGTAATGCGAAGCCGGCGTCCAATGGTCTCGATCAACTCCTCGGGACGAATAGCGCCGTTCGCATCGCAGATGCGCCAGAACTGTTCTGGATCGCCCAGGTATCGCGCCGTGATGTTGTCCAGGCGATCCCCTTCGACCACCGCGTGCTCCAGGAGCAGGGAGAAAGCTGAGGGCGGCGGTACCAGGCGGCGACGCAGGTAAACGATCTTCCTGCCGTCCACCGTCTCGAGCTCGGCAGTGGGAATGCCGTAATAACGACTCGTTATCGCAAACATACGGGCCTCATGGGATTCGGTTAATGCCGAGGGCGCTCAATACACCGCCTTGGCTCTGTGCCGCCAAACTCTCCTTCTGTTGGAGGTAAGCCATGAACAAGCTGCTGCCCCGGTGAGCAAAATTCAGATCATTGACACTTAACACCCGCATGCCAAGGCTGACCTTGGCGCGGATCGGGTTCAGCGCCGGATCGAACGCCTCTTCAGTAATGCTGAAATCGGTCAATCGCACCGGTTGGACGCGGTTCTTACTCCAGACGAAGAGCGTGAGCGGCGATTGCATGGGCGCGATTTCGAGGGTGCCCGCTTGGGCGAGGCTGTTGTTTGACTGGAGCTGGCCGCTTGTCGGGTAAACGATGATCTCGAGCGCCGCGAGCTGCGGATGGATGCCGAGTTGTGCTGCCGTTGGGTTCTGATCGGGGAATTCCAGTTGATCGGTTGCGTCAATCTCGGCGTCGAGCTTGATCGTCTCGACGGGCGGACCCGTAAGGCGCAACGCTTCCGAACGGTCGCCGCCCTCGGTGATGGCCTTGATTTGCAGGCTGCGGCTGAGCGTATCGGGGTTGTATTGCAGCACGATAATCCGCTGCACCGCCCCGGTGTCTGGGTCAACCAAGACGATGCCGCCTTTGAGCAAGCGTGGAGAATTTGGAAAAGTGGCCATGAATTCCTCCGGTATCAGCCTTTGACCTTCGGTGGCTTAGGTTCGTGCTTTTTTAACGTCGGTCCCGCCGGAGCTCCGGCCGCAACTGCCGCAGCAAAATACTCGTAAGAGTAGGCGTTATTCTCAGAGTTCTTGGGCGGGTAACTACCTCCCTTATCTGTGTCACCGCAAGCCCCGGCGTTATGAGCTGCTTCATGCAACATCACGGGGCCGGCTGGACACACTTGCTTGCCGAAGTCAGGGAACAGGGTGATCTTGCTTCCGGGGCACATCGCTTGGCCGCACAGATCTACGGTTTCCTTGCCTTCTTTCACTTTCTTGCCCTTTTTCGCACACGCGTAGGTCTTGCTTCCCAAGTTGTCCCGGACGTGTTTATAGCGTTCGATGATCACGGATTTCTGATCACTGCTCAGGGTTCCGAAATTCGCATCCATCGCGCTCGATTCGAAGCTCAACGGAAACTCCCTTTCGAGAGCCTGCAATGCCCTTGACGCCAATACGCCCGCCTGACTGATTGCTTCTTCGATTTTGCTTTGGTGATCCTTGTCGCAGCCCTCAGCTTTCACCGCGGGTTTCTCTTCTGGTTTTTCCTTCCCTTTGTCGTCGGGGCTGCGCCGGAGGACACGATCGGCGGGACCGGTCTGTTGGAGCACGTGGGTCAGCTCATGTGCCAGCAGCGTTCTCCCCTCGATGGTCTGCGGCGCATACTTGCCGGGACCAAAGACGATGTGGTTGCCAATTGTGTAGGCAGTTGCGTCGAGCGCTCGGGCGGACGCCGCGGCGCGTGAGTCCGTATGAACGCGAACACTTCCGAAATCCGGATGGCTGTCAAGCGTTCCCGTCGCGGTTACGACGCGCTCGGCGGTCGCATCTGCCTCTCGTTCATACTGATCGTGCGCCGGGCCTACCACGAGACTCCCGGAAGAGCTTTCGGGTTGCGGTGAGAGGACAGATATCCGGCTCAAGCTGTGTCCGAAGCGCGGTTCCACGAAGGCGCGCGCATCCGTGTCAAGGGGGTGCCCCGGTGAATTCACCACTTCATGCACTATCGGCGGTGCGGAACCAGCTTCCGCCGAGCCGGATGTCTGACGTTGAAGCGTAAACCGCTTCCTTCTGCACTCCTCACAATCTCCTGACAATCCGGCCGTGTGTCCGCACGAGCACTTGCGTTGCAGAATTCCTGGCGTTCGCGCAAGGCTAAAGCGCCGTCCGGCCAAATCCGGGTTCTTCAAGTTGTTGCGCAGTGTCCGATCAGTTCTCTCGTACCGCATATTTGTTCTAACGTCACGGGCAATATTTATGGAATTTACTGACCTTGGCCCCTGGAATGGCAATTTTAAGGGCCTTATCCATTGCCGCCTGGTAGGCCTCGCAAAAGACAGACTTCGGCGGCCGCGGCGGCGTCCCCGATACGCTCGCCATTGCCCCCAAAGTCGCCTGGGCGGCGAGTCCAGCAGAGATGTACGCTTCGTGTTGGGCAAGGGCATCAGAGACCGGCCCCTGGTGATTCTCAAGCGGGACGCCAACTTCGTAATTGCACTCTAGACTCCACCCTACTGCGCGGAACGTGGGGCTATAGCAAGCAACCTTCCAATTGCCTGAAACGACTTTGAACTGAAAGTCGTCCGGTGTGGTTAAGGGAACGAGTTCCCCGGCACATCTTTGTAGCCTCAGCCCTGACTTCAGACTGGGCCTCGCATTTCGCGCGATCTTCGCCGCTGCTCCCTTCGCTCCACCCCAAAGCGAAACCACGGTACTCACCGCCGATTTATCCGCATCTCCTTCAAGGCGGTTGTTGCTTGTGTCTCCAGTCTGCTCAGGCGCGACGGAAGTGAGCCCGTCACTTTGCTGAACCACGTGAGCCAACTCATGAGCGATGAGCGCGTCGCCGATCAGGGTACCGGGCTGATATTGTCCGGAAGAAAACGCGACATCTGTGCCTATGGTGAACGCCCGTGCACCCAATTGTGACGCCATCGCAGCAGCCTTCGTATCCGTGTGAATCTGCACCCGAGAGAAGTCGTGGCCGAAGGCCGATTCCATGCGTGATTTTACGGTGCCGTCCAGTCCATGGCCGGAACCCAGCTGTTCCCGAATGCCCGTCGAATGTGCTGCCTTATCAAGGGCGCCATGGGGGGGCTTGAATTGGCGGAACGCCATTACCGGCGAAGCCTCTGTCTGGTTCTGTAATTCCATCGATCCCATCTTCATCACCGTCTTAAGTCTTTGCTCCTGTCCAAATTCCGCGCGTTGTCGGGCAGCTCTCCTTGCGCCCGCCCGGTCGGGATTACGCGCGGGCACGTATGGCAGGCGCCGCCAAATGGGCAATACCTCGGGCTGGAGGATGCCAGCGGACATGAATGCTCGGGCTCGGCTGATCTTTGGGGGTAGACCGGAATCCGGCTGAAATCGTGTCCGATACTTGCTTGTAGCGGAACATCATGGGATGGTCGGCCTTCGGCTGGCGACGGATCATGTGCTTGTCGCAGAAGGAAGGCGCGAGCCGCTGGCTCGGGTTTGCGAGTCGCCACGTCCGGCTGCCTCGTTCTTTTTACCAGTTCGGCTATGGTCTTCATCTGTGAGCCGACTCCTTTCCGGATACCGGGTGGATCACCAGATGAAACACATCTCGGCTTCCCTTGACCAAGTCAAACGCGCCGGCTGCCTGCTTGAGTTGAAAGATCAGCCGGCCGAGGACTCTGGCTGTCTCCTCAGTCATGCCTCCGCCGGCGCGGGAGAGGGTGTAGTGGCAAGTTTCGCCAGCGCTGTCGCTGATCCTCCCTGCGGAGATCTGAATTCCGAGTGAAGTGGAACCGATAAGAATGTTCCTGGTAGTGGAGCCTTGCGCGGGCAGGATCCTCCAGCGACCTGTTGTTGACAGTGTTTGAGTCCCCGAATTCGAGACCATGGCCAGAGTTTCGGCCACTTCTTTGACGTGGCGCGGTTGAAGCAGTTGATGCTTCGCCGTCTTCTGGAGACGCCTTTTCAGGCTGACTCCGATCATCGCGCCTGCCACCGAAATCGTCGCTACGATATGCCACCCGACGCGCGGGAGAATCCCGGTCAGTTCCGCCCATACGAGACCCGACATCAACAGGAACGAAGTCCATTGGGGCTGGGTAAAACCCAACGGGTACGAGCGCCCCGGGTCACCTCGCATAAACTCCAGGCAGAAACGCCCCACGCCATACATGACGACATACCAGGTCAAAGCCGTGCCCGGCGGGTAACTGTGTAAAACGAGGACGACACCAACGAGAACGATGCCGAGCACCCACAACGACTCAACGGCCTGAACCGGGAAGAGCCGCACGCCCACAAAGTAAGGAGTGAAGCCGGCGTCAGCGTGTTCCGGTCGGTAAGAGACTCCCAAGCGGTACGGCCGCCCGTGACAGCACCCAACCATCAGACACCCAACGCGGCCAAAGACGAGAAACAGTCCGATGCCTAGAATCGTTACATCGAGATAGGGCAGAACCGGCTTGTTGAGGGACCTGAGCAGAAGCGTGATGACAATGATGACGGCTATTTGGTGGTGGTAGTAGATGATCTGCTCCTCGCCGGTGAGAATTTTGCCGGCCATTACCAAGGCAAAGAAGCTGAGCACAGCAGCCGCCGTGATGCCGAGCGTGACGCCGAGCGACAGTCCGAGGTATGAGACGAGGCTCATGGCCAGCAGGATCGACAGAGCCAAACCCAGGTATCCGCAAACTTGAAAGGCAGGCCAGGGCCGATGAAATAGACGGACTTTCGGGCGGATCAGGATGTCCAAGCGGCGACTGAAGGAATCCATAGGCGTCACCGGTGTACCAACCTCTGTTATTTAACTGACGACGTTGCGCCGGGAGGTTCGCTGAACCCCACTTCGAGAATAGGCGCCTCACTGGCTTCCGCAGGTACCCGCTTACCACGAAGCAGGTCGATAAAACTGCGTTGAGCTACCTTGCCCTTCACCCTCAAATAAACCGCATAGCCAGGCAACAGTTCGGGGAACAGTCTGAGTACAAAAATGGTGTCCTCTGGCACCCAGGTGACCGGAATCTCGCCGAGGAGTACTGTCACGACTTCTATATCCACGTCTCTGACCCAGTTCGGATCCCCCAGTAATCGCCCTAGTTCGGCCAGGTTCATCCGATCAGTGACGTGCCTCCGGAAGAGTTGAAAGACGCATTGGATACGGTGAAAAGTTGAGTATTCCGGGTCGCTAATAATCTCCTTCCAAAAACTCGGCGGTTCGTTCACCTTGCCAAGTTGCTGGATAGCCCGCAACAAGTCGCTTTTGTTGGTCCCTTTGCCAGCAATTACGGAGTGCGGATCCTCTCTCATCTCGTCCTCTTCGGATCAAGTCGTGCTTAGAGTCGTCCTTTTGCTCGGTGCGCCGGGGCAGCAAGTCCAGTTTGCGGTCAAGTTATGGGCCAGCGGCCCGGTGCCTCCTGACAAACCGGGATCGCTATTAGTCACGGGCAAGCCCCCGGCAGGGGGAGCGTTCCGAACCGTAAGACTGGACGGCAGGGTCAGTCCCGGGTAGTAATCTGCGTTCCCCAGTATCTCGATGCTGCCCTTCGTGCCATCCCCCATCGCGGGTACGGAATAAGTGTCAGCCCGATGAGGGGTGGTGCTCGTGCCGACAAAAACGCTGCCGTTCCGGACTTCCCAGGCTTCCCAAAGGGGCCAGAACGCGGGATCGACGACTCCACCGGTACGCGCCTTGACATCCACGGGATTGTCACTGCAGTCCTTGACATTGAGCGTCACGCGCACGTGCTGGACCACGAAGCCACTTGTCGAGTCTGCATTATCCAAATACCACTGAGCACCCCAACTGAACCCCCCGCAGTCCATGGCTGTGGGGCCGGTCACCGTCCTCTTCCGGAGTAGGGGGGTTGCACCAGAGGGCTTCGAGCACCGCTGCAACGCAAGCCCAGACTTGAGGCGGGGGACAGCGGTTCGAGGAATATCTCTCATCACACCTTTCATCCCGGTGCAGAGCGAGGCGACGGCGCCGATTGCGGATTGATCAGCGTCTGCTTCTAAAATCTCCGATTCCGACCCGCGCTGGGAAATTGGGGCGACGGAAGACGTGGTCCCCTGTTGCTGGATTACGTGCGCTAACTCATGCGCGAGCAGTGCGTCTCCGGTCAACGTACCCGGTTGGTACTCCCCAACTCCAAAGGCGAGGTCGCTGCCCACGGTGAACGCGCGGGCATTGAGGCGGGAAGTTAGTTCAGCCGCCCTACTGTCGGTATGCACGCGCACACGCGAAAAATCAGAGCCGAAAGTCGACTCCATGCGCGCTCTTACGCCGCCATCCAGAGCCTTCCCGGAACCTAACTCGCTTTGGATGCTCTGCGGATCAGCTTCGTGCGGCCCCCCGGCGCGTGCCTTGAACAACAGCCTCCCCGCTCGGCCTCTCCCGCCAGCCTCCCCAGTGACCCGAGCTCGCTCGCCCTCGGAACCAGCCGCCGTCCCCTCCGGCGCTGCAGGTAATTCACGCAGCGCTTCCTCCGGCACTCCAGCGATTTTCCCCGTGGTGACCCACAGGGCTACGGCACGCCGGACGCGCTCGCTTACAAGCGGGATATACTCCCCTGCCTCCCTCGCACCTCCCGTCTCCGGTGCGTACCGGTGCAGAGCACGTTCGACATGTTCGCTGCTGCGCGTGCGATAGTAAGCAATCCACCTCGCAATGTAGGGACATCCTTGAGCCGTGCGACCTGCGGCAGCCAGTTCCGCATCTGCCGTCGCGCATACCGAATCACGCAAGGCGTCCAAAAAAGCGCTCTTGCGCATCTGACCGGGCGCAATTTCGGCGGTTTCATCATCCACAATCAGCCCGGCCGTCTGAGCCTCGGGCGAGGTTGCGGGTTCGGGCACTGTCTGGCCCGGGGAAGTCTCGGGCGCAGGTGTGGCCTCGGCCTCAGGGCCGCCCCCGAGCCCCTCCGAACTGCCCACTTCAACGGCAAGCGGCTCTTCCTCTTCATGTTCAGCGGAAGAAAAAAGTCTCGTCTGCTCCTGTTCGGGCACGCCTGGCGGTCGGGCGACACGGGTTCCGGTAGTAGTTTCGCCTCCAGGCGTGTGCTCAATCCGGCCAGTCTCGCTTGACCCGAGATTCAAGACCCGCCTGAGTACCGGCAACTGAGCGAAGCTATGCCCGGAGCCGGGTGCCATGACGCTGCCTGAGGTGCAGTTGCGGTCGTGGAAGGCGGCAAATGAATTCAGCCAAGCGTTGTTCATGGACGCCAACGAAGGCTGCGGCGCCGCTTTCGGCTGGACTTCTGACTTCACGCTCATCGATCCAACCCTCCATACACCGCCTGGGCGACCTGAACGCCGATGGTCTCGCCCCGCATCTCCCGCGCGACCTCGAAAGATCCTGCGTCCACGCGCCTGCTTTCGACGTCGTGGAAGAGCCGAGCCGGCGCACCAAGTTCGCCGAACAGCCGGGTCAGCTCACGCTGCACGGCCTCACCGATCCGGTGACGGTCTCCCGGCTCAAAGCCATGCAGCACCAGTTCCTCAATGTGCAATTCGATATTCGCTGGCTTCATACCCAATCTCTGACTTCGCTCTCGCTCAGCTGTTTTTCTATCTTGGCGTACTCGCTGCGTGTCGCCCGGAGGAGATGCCACATCCGAACCGGCTCATTTGTCTGAGCTGCAAGGAAAGCGGCGTGCATTGCGATGTTGCGTATGTTGCCCCCGGCCACGTTAAGCCGGGCCAGCTTCTGTACGTCCAGATTCTCGACAGGTGTCTCTGCCGGGAAGATGTGCTGCCAGATCTCGGCGCGCAGCCCGGTGTCGGGAAACGGGAACTGCACAATGAAACGGATGCGGCGCAGGAAGGCCGCGTCCAGCACGCTCTTCATGTTCGTGGTCAGAATGGCCAGACCGCGATAGGACTCCATGCGCTGCAGCAGGTAGCTGATTTCGATGTTGGCGTAACGATCGTGGCTGTCTTTGACTTCGCTGCGCTTGCCGAAGAGCGCATCCGCTTCGTCAAACAGCAACACGGCCCCGCCCGCCTCGGCGGCATCGAAGAGGCGCCGGAGGTTCTTCTCCGTCTCTCCGATGTATTTCGAGACCACCTGGCTAAGGTCAATGCGGTAGAGATCGAGCCGAAGCTCGCGTGCGAGCACTTCGGCAGCCATTGTCTTCCCTGTCCCACTTGCCCCGGCGAACAGGGCGCTGATGCCCAATCCCCGTGCCCCTTTGGATGCGAAGCCCCACTCCTCGTAGACCCGCGTGCGCTGGCAGACCTGCCCGGCGATGTCGCGCAAAGTCTGATGCTGGGATGCCGGCAGGACCAGATCGCTCCATTCGGCGATCGGCTCGATTCGCTGCGCCAGGTCGTCCAGTCGGGTGCGGGAATTGATGCGGCAGGCATCCCACAGCCGAACTGCAAGTTGAGGATCGGCGTTCTTCATTCCTGATCCGTGGTCTTTCCCCGTCGCAAGCACGACTGCGCACGCATTGCTGATTTCTTCCATCCCGAGATCGAACTGGGAAACCAGCGTGCCCAGTTTCCCATCAAACTGAGAGGTGACCGGCCCGAGAGCTTCCTGCCAGAGCTGGTGCTGTTCAGCCGCGCTGGGTTTATTGATCTCGAGGCGGGCTGTTCGACGCTGACACAGCCGCACGGGCTCGCGGCTTGCCGCCAGCAGAAAACCCCGCGTGTGCTCGAGGAACGAGAGTGCTGGGCGCCGATTCTCAACCTCGTCGCATTCAACCAACACGGCACTGCGGTTGAGCACTCCGTCGCGCTCGCAAAAGCGGGAAAGCGCTTCGCGCTCGGCTGCGTTCGACGGGACATCCGCCGCGCGTAACACCCGCAATTGCATTCCAGTTGAAGCACAGGCAAAGGCCGCAACTGCGCGCTTCCCTGCGATTTCGTCCCCGGCAAGATGGACGACTGGCAACGATCCCGGTGCTGTTTGCGCCCAGATGCCGGCGATACGCTCGGCCGACCTGTGGTGCGAGGGCGGCAGGTCTGCGGGGGCCGGTTCAAGATCCACAAGCCCCTGCAGTCGCTCGTCCAGATACGAAATACCGGTCAAGAAGTGCAATACGCACTCGTCAATCCGCAAAGGGCTCGTGGTCAGCGTGTCGCCCAGACCGACTTCGACCAAACGCCAGTGTCGCAACGGTGCGGCAGGGGTAATCGCGCTCCAGTGCGCATCCGGGAGGGCAGCGAGCGCCAGGCTGAAAGTCGGACAGGCGCGCTGCTGTTGGCCTTGCGCTGAAGCACACAACGACGGGAAGGATGAATCCAAATCCATCCCGGCGGTTAGCAACAGCAGATCGCGTTCGAAAGGCGACAAGCCGAATGCGGCGCATAGGGTATCGAGGGCAGCCGGCGCCGGCATCGCTTCCTTCGCCTGACGCAAGTTGTCTTCAAGCTCACGCTCCGAAGGCTGGCTTACCGGCGTGTCCTGAGAGCGCGCGGCATGGCGCTGTAACACTGCGCGCACGACGGCCAGCCGCGCCATCAGGTAGCGCTGGTTGGCTTCGGCCCAGTTGTTGGCGTCAGCTGTAATCATCAAATCGTCACCTGTGGGGAATCAAAAAGGCCCAAGGCATTTGCCCCTAGCGGACTCTCGGCGCCATCCACCTGAGCTCGCACCAGGTAGGCGCCCGGCCGCACGCCGCTGATCGGAACGCTGATGCTCGATTGCGGTGGCGGCAGGTTCGCCGGGGGGCTTTGAAGACTCAATCGTGGCGGCGCTATGAAACTGTAAGCCCGCGCGGCCCGAGCGGGCGGGCTCGCTGGCGCCGCTTGAAACTCGTTCAGCAATAAGACCACGCGCTGCGCCACGCCTACCGGAGGATCCAGGGTGATATCCACATCGGCTGAACGAGTGCCGTCGGCCGCAGTCTGCACATTGCTCACGCCGACCGGCGCCGTGATACTCGGTCGCAGAACGAAGGCCGCGAGATTCGATTCCACTCCCCGGTGCGGTGCGGGCGGTGAACCCATCAGGCGGCGATGAATTACCTGGACTCCTTGTGCACCGGCCTGCAAACCGGCGGGTAGTGGGATGACTATCTGGGCCTCACTGACGTCGGTGCCGGCAGGCGTGACCGGGATGCCGCCGACGTTGACAAGCGTGTCGTCGCCGCGCAGCTGGCGGCCGGCGATTACCAGGTTGTAGCCGGCAAGTATCGGCTGCTCGTTTTCCGGCAGGATGGGATCGCCGGCCTTAGGCTGCGACAAGATGCGCTCGATCACCGGCTGGCGGAAGGGTACAACATAGAGGTTGCGCTGCCGTACGGGTAACGCCGAACGCGTGGCTCGCCGGCTCTCGATCAACACGACCGAGACTTGATAGGCTGTCGTGGGCCGGTATCTCGCCTGGAAGGCCGCCCACATCCGCGAGATCTCTTCCGTGCTGAGCGACTGTGGCACGATCTTGATCTGCTCGACCTGTTCGGCCAATTCCGATGTGAAGAGGTTACGCATGGCTGCCGGCAAATCCCCGCCCGCCGGGACAGGCGTAGGCGGCGCGAGCGCCGTACGAATCGCCGCGCGTGTCAAAACCGGTGTTTCGTGCAGCAGCTGCATGCCGTAGCCCAACAACACCTCCGCGTGTATTTCTTCGGCGCCGTACGCAGTAAGCAGGTAGTGCAGGTCGAGCGCTAACGGCGGATTGGTGATCCGCTCGCCGGCGCCGTCCCGCGAAGGCAACCCGACGTTGCGCCAGGCGGCGTTCGGCGTGACCTGGTAGAGAAAGAGATTCAGCCGACTTCTGCGGTCCGCCGGGTTCGCATCAATCGCATCGATCCGATCCGGCGGCAACGTCGTCACCACAACATCACTGCCTACGACAGCCGAGAGGTTGTGATCGATCACGCCATTGTTCAGCAAATCTCTCAAAACCGCGGTAACGGAAGCGATCGCAAGTGCGCTGCTCATGGCTTCCCTCCTGACCGCTGTTTCAAGTACTCCTCCAATGATAGAGCAGAGTTGCGGCGTTCCGGGGCGGGGCGCGGAGCGGGCCGTTCGGCCATCACCGCGCGGACATCCACCCGTCCAATAGTGATCTTGATCGTGGGGGCCGCTTCGCGCTCAGCCTCGGGCGGGGGCACTATTCGGTCGGCACGCTCAGGCAATGGACTTCCGCGTCTATGGTCACCCGCCGGTCTCGGTTCGATCGGCGGAATAAGTAGGGTTTGTGGCGGCGGTGTTCCAGGCACCGTCTCGGGGTCCTTTGGCGCTTTCTGAAAGGAAATAAGAGGTCCCGCTTCTCGCGAACCAGCTAACTGGCGGCCGGCGGGAGTCACTGCATTCCGGCTGATTCCTTGAGCGGATTTGCTCATTGCCATATGACTCCCCACTGCCTGCTGAGGGGCAGGCGCCGTCTGCTCGACGCATTCGGCTGGCTTGCCCGCTTCGTCCCTGACCACCTCAGGCTTCTCCGTTTCATGCGGAATCAGCACCGTATTCGATTCTGGCTCGCGGTAGCCGGCCGACTTTTCTGACGAATCGGCTCTCGGCGCGAGCCGAGCCTGCGTTTCTGATGACTCGGCTTTCGCCGCCGGACCCGTATTCCCGCGCGTCATCCGCTCGGCATTGGCCGGTCCCCGGCTCGGCGCGCCGTCCTCCTCGAGCCCGTAGCGATCGGACGCCGGCGGGGCGGCGACAAACGGCAGCGGCTCGAAAAGAGACAATGGGCGCGGGAGCACGCTTTTCTCCAGCCCGAGATTTTTAGCAACCAGACTGTCCAGATAATCGCTCATCTGCTGATGCAATTGAGATAAAACTGGCGCCGCCAGGGGCTCATCATCAAAATGTCCTTTTCGCTCCAACCATAGGCGGAGGCCAGCGTATGCACTTCGCGCAGGGTCCGCTGCGCCCAAACATGGATTTCTCCCCAGAAGAAAGCCCCGATGTCGAAGCTTGCTTGCCATTGATGCGCGCACCGAGGACAACTCAGAGCGATTTGCACGTCGGCCTGCGGATCAGCCTGGGCGAGCCGCTCCACCACGAGATCGATTACTTCCGCAGGCAGTTGATCGACAGAAATCGGTGATCCTTCGCGTGTGATCTCCGATAGGCACCGGTCCAGAAGTTGGCGCCGTGCGGCTGCGCTGTCACCTTGCCCGGCGATGGCGACGAGATCCAGGCTGTTCGGCGCGCGGCAACGCAGCTTGTAACCCGCGACGTCGACTGCCCAACTCTCCGCCGCTTCAACTTCGGTTTCAGCCTCGACTCTGACATCTGAGGTGCGGAAGTTCAGCTCGAGACGCTCTCCGCAAAGCGGGCAAGTTGCGACAGCAGCCAGGTGCGGCCCAAAAGCCCATTCGCGTAACGTGAGCAGGCGACCATCGCGCTGTCCCACAGTCAGCCTTGCCGCGGCTTCTGTCGGCTCTGCTGATGCGGCCAGCAGCATCATTGATCGTTGTGGCGGTGACTGAGCTAATCCCTGCTCCCACACTTCCAGCATTTCCGGGGCTGTCAGCGCGCGCATATCGATTACACCGCCGGCTCAGTGAAGGTCGGCTCCTCCGGTTCAGGCACCTCGAAGTCGCGCTCCCAGCCTTCGTTCTCCAGTTTGATGTTCTGGATCAACACGGCGTTGGCATTCGCGTCGAGGTCCGCCTCCGCTTGAAACTCGGAGACCCAGCAGCGGTAAACCTTATAAGCCAAGACCAATTGACCGGCCTCGTTGTAGACCTCGACGATGATGTCCTTGCGGAAGTCCTTGAGCGAGACTTCGGCGCCCAGGCCCGAACCGAAGTTCCAGACCTTGTTGGCCCACTTCTCGAACTCCGTGTCGTGGGTGACTCCGCGTTCGAGCGTGATGGCGTCATACTCGGTGCGGCCCGGTGACTTGCGACTGCTGGAGGGATCCCCTCCTTCGCGGTGCTTGACCACTTCGGTAGTGCGTTTGAGCGTGCCTACCTTGCTCACGCCCGCGACGTAGCGACCGTCCCATTTCACCCGGAATTTGAAGTTTTTGTACGGATCAAACCGCTGTGCATTGACGGTAAACTGTGCCATCGTTCCTCCTCCGAACAAATCGTGACAGCTCAGACTTCGATCTGGCCGGCCATCTGCTGGATCTTGATGATTACGAACTCAGCAGGCTTGAGCGGCGCAAATCCGACCAGGATGTTGACGATGCCCAGATTGATGTCGGTCTGCGTGGTCGTTTCCTTATCGCACTTGACAAAATAGGCCTCCCGTGGTGTTTTCCCCTGAAAAGCACCCTGTCGGAAGAGGTTTTGCATAAACGCACCGACATTCAAGCGGATCTGCGCCCAGAGCGGTTCGTCGTTCGGCTCGAAGACCACCCACTTCGTCCCGCGATAGAGGCTCTCTTCGATGAAAAGCGCGGTGCGCCGCACAGGGATGTATTTCCACTCAGAGGCCAGACGGTCCGCTCCATCGAGTGTGCGCGAGCCCCAGACAACACGGCCAATCACGGGGAACGAACGCAGGCAGTTCAAGCCGAGCGGATTTAACTCACCGTTCTCGTCGTCGGTCAGCGAGACGCTCAAGGCGGGGACACCGATCAGGTTGGCCTCTTGTCCGGCTGGTGCTTTCCAGACGCCGCGCGAGGCATCGGTGCGGGCGAAGATACCGGCGACGGCGCCGCACGGGACGAACTCTTCGAGTTGATTGTCGCGCAGCGGATTGGGTTGACGGAGGCGTGGGAAGAAGAGCGCCGCATTCTTGCTCGTGGAGCCGATCACTCCGGTGGTAGCGACGAACTCAGTCCTGGCCGCAGTCTTGTTAGTCCAACTGTTGGGCGGATCCACAAGCAGCATCGCCCGTCGCTTGCTGCAATAAGCTTCGGCTTTGCTGAGCACATCCGAAGTCATGTCCGAGGTCAAGCTAAACGGCGGAAGGCAGAGCAGGTTGAACAAGTCGGCCTTTTCTAAGGCGAACAGACCCTGCTTGGCACCTTCCAAACCTGGTCCGATGAATTGGGCCGAACTGAGTGCGTTCCCGTCGCTGCCCTGACCGTCCGCGGGCACAGGCGCCGGGATGCGCTGCGGCGGACTGCTGGGCGGGCTGCCAATCGTGAAGGTCTCCCGGGGTCTGACGGACGGAACCTGGAACTGGCCGCCGCTCTTTCGCACCCGCGCGAGCGTGGAGCTCTGCTCGAGCACCCGCGGCAAATAGCGCGGGTTGGCCGGATCGACTGAGACATTGAGAAACTTCTCAACTGCGCCTTTCTCCTCAGAGATAGTCAGGTTGAAGAGCAGCTTCTGATCATCCTTGTCTTTCGTCTCGTGGTCCACGAGTGCGCTCAGGCGATTGCCCCACCCACCGACGCTGGCCGCTTCGAGGATCAGGGCAGAACCTGGCGGGCTGCCATTGGCAGGCAGGGTGATGGCTGCGGCACGACCGCCATTGTTGACGCGGACGATGATGGCCTGGCTGCCGCCGTTGAGGTAAAAATCACGCACGGCATAGCTCATCGTGCTGTCCAGAGCGAGGCCGCCGAACGTGCGTTCGTAATCAGCAAAGCTGTTGATTGTGAACGGTTCGTTGACCGTCCCGCGTGTAGCACTGCCGATGAAAGCAGTAATGGATGTCGCCACCGCGGTAATCGTGCGTACACCGCTGGGAACCTCTTCGATGTAGACGCCTGGAAAGGTAGGCGTTACTGGCATACTTCACCTCCCAGAATAGCTGTTCCTGCTCAAACGGGCCGAGCGGCTCGACCGCCTTCTAGTTCTCGATCACGCCAGCGTGAGCTATCTCCATCAAACGGGAGTTGCGTGATTTGTATATAACCAACAGATACTCCAATCGGGGGGACTGTAGTAGGACGGATCGTTCGTCAAATCTGTCCATCCGCTTTATCGACGCCGTCGAAAGGCTGCGGTTTGGTTATTCCAAATATCGTTGCATCAAGAGCCAGAGACCTGCTAACTCATTAGCCACTGGGTGGTGCCGGCTAATGGACAATCGAGTCTTAAAAGTGCGAGAGATTCTCGACCTCTGTTGGATGAAACCGATCCATGTCTCCGATCTCGCTCAGAGAGTGGATCTGAGCACCGCTTACTTGCAGCACCTCTTCAAGCGTGAAACCGGCACGAGCATCAGACAATTTGTGATGGCACGAAGGCTGACTACTGCCGCCAGACTTTTAAAGGTCTCTCGTTTGTCTGTGAAGGAAGTATGCTACCGCGTCGGTTTTGGCAACCCTGCAAACTTCCACCGGAGTTTCAAAGGCAGATATGGCGTAGGGCCGGCGGTCTATAGGAAATCTTCTGAAATTCTGTGAACTGTCGGAGCTCAATGCTCGAGCCGGTCGCTCCGTGACCCCTTTGCAATTACCTTTTCTCGCACTGTCGGGAAAAGGTAATTAAGTAGACTGTCCCCCTTTTTCGTCCCTTCCGGAAGCCCTGGCACCCCACTCACAGTTCGGGCGTCACAACCGCCGTCACCAGCTTCCCCTCCGGCAACAGGATCTGAAGGGCTCCGACCGCGATCGGCACGTCGCTAAAGATCCGAGCCGAGCCATAGAAGCTATCCTTGAACGGCGAATTCTGAGGAGCGTCCAGAGCCGTCCATTCCCTGGCAAAGAAGCTCCTGCGTTGGAGAGGGGGGATACTCGTTATCTCACTCTGTGCCAGTAGGGTCCCTTCCGTCTGATACAGCTGAAGACAAACATGCGCAGTCTCCGTCTTCGACGGATTCACCACCGAGAAAGCAGTGTGCCGGTACGGGGATATCACGGCCGGGGCCCGAAACGCCTTAGCCGCTTTTACCAGGTAGACGACGGCATCACTGTTGTAAATACCCGAGGGACGGAGACAAATCACGGGCGGACAGCCAACCGGAACTCCACTCACCTGCAAGATCTCTGCCGTCCCCAAGATCTTGCCCGGTCCAGTCACCGTTACCCGGGCCCAGCCGTCGAAGACGCCCGGTTTCGGCTCGTAAGGCTGAATAAAGCCCTTGGTACCCAAATGGACTGACCCTAAACCGGGCAACGAAAGCTGCAATGGATCGAGCGGAATGGCGGGCGGGCAAAATAGCGAATCGTGATTGATCGGCTTGCCGGAATTGTCATATGGATCAATCTGAACAACGACCGCCGGTGAAGCAGTGGTCCCCGACAGCTCGACAAACCGAAAGAGCGTCTGATAGTGCCACGATTCATCAACGAGACCGTTGACCAGAATCGTGACAAACAGCTCTTCCGGAGGTTCACTCTGCGCAAAGACGGGTGCCACGATCAAGGCAAAACACGCGAAAACCAACAATACGAAACGTCGCATCTCAGAATTCCTCCTCACTGCGACAATTTTAGCAGTCGTGTCAATAGGACGCCTAGCGCTTTCCCGGGTCTCGGCTCTAAGTTACCAACTGCCCAGAGGGTTGAGCGCTGCTCAGAATTGCAGGGAGAAGATTCACAGCAAGCAATGTTCGCGGACGAAAGTGGCACAAAACTGACAGACTGAAAACTTAGGTTGGCCGTAAGCGTGTAAATAACTGATTTTGGTGGAGATGATGGGACTCGAACCCACGACCTCCTGAGTGCGATTCAGGCGCTCTTCCAAACTGAGCTACATCCCCACCGAGGAAAAAATATTGTACCTGAAATGGGCCGGGAAAAGGAACGAGGAATTATCCGGGCTGCCGCGTCCTTTCACCTACGCGTCGTGGACGACGCTCCTCAGTTACCTCCGTCATTGCGACCCACCCCTCGATTTTTGCCTCGCCTTTGACACCGAAACAGGCGATGAGCAACGTCAGCAGCCTCCTCTCGGTTCCTCACCTGCGCGTCCTCTCCGAAGAAGAGGGTTTCTGGCAGGTATATGAATCAGTGGCGGGCGGCTTGCCGGTTCGGGGTAACCTGGTGCCCGACGCCCATCTCGCTGCGCTCTTGCGCCAGAACGGGGTACGAACGCTCTTTACGAACGATTCTGATTTCCGCAAATTCAGGTTTCTGCAGCTGCGCAGCCCGTTCGATTAGCAACATTCGGCGTTCGAACACGTCAATACCGTGGGTGCTACAATAGCTTTTCCGGCAAGCAGAGAGGGTGATCGCCGTCCGGCGAGACGATCGGCTGGCTTCGGCTGGCCGCGTCGCCAGACCCGGAGGGAGGAAAGTCCGAACACCACAGGGCAGCGTGCTTCCTAACGGGAAGGAGGGGCAACCCTACGGAAAGTGCCACAGAAAACATACCGCCTGGAGGCCTTAACCGGCTTCCCGGTAAGGGTGAAAAGGCGAGGTAAGAGCTCACCGCTTCGGCGGCGACGTCGAAGGCAGGGTAAACCCCACGTGGTGCAAGACCAAATAGGCTCCGC
>Ga0105091_10000414_pt1 | contig 17718 bp, 15 predicted proteins | sample PPLLak1March2015_FD_87022 | JGI IMG/M metagenome (GOLD analysis project Ga0105091, IMG submission 87022) | Freshwater sediment microbial communities from Prairie Pothole Lake near Jamestown, North Dakota, USA - PPLs Lake P7 Core (1) Depth... | ecosystem: Environmental > Aquatic > Freshwater >... | reverse complement strand
TCTGCAAGATTTTTTGCTATGATGCTGGCCGAACGAACTATTTTGGGAAGACAAAACTGGCTACCGAGCGGGAACTTTCCGACTTCCTGATTCAAGTCGAGCGGCGCGCTTTCAAGCAGGCTGCGTATGCTGTGCGCGACGATCATGCTGCGCTCGACGTGGTGCAGGATGCCATGATGAGGCTGGCGGAAAAGTATGGCGATCGGCCGGCGGAAGAGTTGCCGCTGCTGTTTCAGCGTATTTTGCAGAATGCGATCCGTGATTACTTCCGGCGTCACAAGGTGCGGGCCATGTGGACTACCCTGATGTCGTCGTTTTCCACCAATAAAGAGGGTGACGAACAGGATCCGTTGGAAACGCTTGAGGTTGAAAGTGACTCCAATTATTTCGAGAACCCTGCGAAGCAACTGGATCGGGCGCAAACCCTTGCCGTTATTGAAGATGCCTTGAAAGAGTTGCCGGCACGTCAACGGGAAGCCTTCCTGCTGCGTTACTGGGAGGATATGGGTGTGGCAGAAACTGCGGCGGCAATGGGGTGTTCGGCGGGCAGTGTAAAGACCCATTGTTCCCGGGCGACGCATGCGCTGGCTGCTACATTGAAGAAAAAAGGAGTTCAGCTATGAAAGAGCAAGACATAGCGAAAAAAATTTCGCAACATTTGAATTACGGGGCGAACCAGTTGGATCGCTCTGTTTTGGCGCGCCTGCAGTCAGCGCGGCAGGAGGCTCTGGAGCTTCATGCCAAGCCGCATCACGCCTTCGGTCTGAACTTGGCCGGCGGGACGGGCAATAGTCATCATCATGGCGAGGGTAGGCATTACTCCCTGCGCTTCTGGCTTTCTTTGGCGGCGCTGCTGGCCACCCTGCTAATTGCAGCCAACTGGCAGACCATGGATGGCGATCCGCTTGACGATGTCGATGCCACCTTGCTGGCGGCGGACTTACCTGTACACGCTTATCTGGACTCAGACTTCGACACATGGCTAAAACAATCCTCGCGGGACTAGCTTTCTGCTTGCTGCTGGTTTCCCATGGGGCAAACGCCGTGGATTCGGCTGCGAGCGCCAAGGCACTACAGTGGTCCGAATTGTCGCCGCAGCAGCAGCAAATCCTCGCGCCCGTGGCGCAGAAGTGGAATGCTATGCCGCCAAAGCAGCGTTTCAAGTTGCTGGGGGTGGCCAAGCATTACCCGGATATGACGCCCAAAGAGCAGCAAAGGGTGCAGGCGCGCCTCAAGGATTGGGAGTCGCTGACGCCCGAGCAGAGAGAGCAGGCGCGAAAAAAATACCAGGAATTCAAACAATTGCCACCTGAAAAGCGCCAGGAAGTAAAGCGCAAATGGCAACAGAAGGCTGAGCAGCAAGTCGTTGCGCCATCGCCATCGCTTGTGCCGCCAGTAGTGCCTGGATCACCACAACCTTTGGCCCCTGCGCCAGTCCCTGTGGTTCCCGTTACGCAATGATTTTCTGTTTGCTGTCTTGACTCTCCGTCCCGTGAATAGTACTACTCCTGGAATCCTGCGGCGCCTCGCCAGCATGCTTTATGAAAGTTTGTTAATGCTGGCGGTGGTATTTCTGGCTGGCTTCGTATTTGTCGGCCTGACTCATGGTGCAAGTACCGGTTTGGTGAAGCTTGCGTTCCAGCTGTACTTGACCGGGGTGATGGCAGCTTATTTCATCTGGTTCTGGCTGCACGGCGGCCAGACTCTGGCGATGAAAACCTGGCATCTGCGTCTGGTCGGCATTGATGGGCAGGCGATTTCCTTACGCCAGGCGTTACTGCGGTTTCTTGTCGCCGTGCCTGGCGTGTTGTCGGGAGTAAGCGTGTTGTGGGCCTTGTTTGACCGCGATCGGCAGTTTCTTCACGACCGCCTGGCCAAGACAAAAATCATTCTGACTTCTGATAACTGAGCGCTATCTTCTTTCTGCCCACCAGATCATGCCTACTGCGGTGCCGAGGAAGGCGATGGCCGGAAAAAATGCGCTGAACAGCGGCGGCCAGTCGTTGAGCAAGCCGAGGTGGGCGAATACCCGGTTCAGCAGGTGGAATGACAGTCCTACCATGATGCCGATAAAGATCTTGCCACCAATGCCGCCGCTGCGCGTTTGGTGATAGGCGAACGGCAGGGCGAAGATCATCATCACCAGTGTGGCGAAGGGGTAGGCCAGTTTCGACCACAGCGCAATTTCATAGCGGGTGGTTTTTTGCTTGTTTTCGCGCAAGTGCTCCACATACTGGTACAGGCTCCAGGCAGACATCTGTTCCGGCACGACCAGCAGCACCGAGAGAATGTCCGGGTTCAGTACCGATTTCCATGCCAGTTGCGGGAGTTTTCCTACTGTCGTGCGCTCGCCCGCGAAGTGGGTTTGCGTCACGTCCTCCAATAGCCAGCGCCCTTCTGCTTCATAGTGGCCGCGATCCGAATAACTGACTGTTTTCAGGCGATAATCGCGGTCATATTCAAATATTTTCACTCCCAGTAGCGTGGTGTCCGGCAGGATTTCACGTACGTTGACGAAGCTTTGATCGTCCTTTATCCAAAGGCCGGAGCGGAATTCCTGCGCCACTACCGAACTGGTGGCTTTCAGCCTGACTTGTTGCGCCATGCGTTCCGCCTGCGGGGTGACAAGTTCGCCGAATATCAGGGTCAGCAGTACAAACACCATGCCGGTTTGTAGTAATGACAGCGCAAAGCGTTGCGTGGAAAGGCCGGAAACCCGCATCACAGTGAATTCGGAGTGGGCGGAAAGTTGCGCCAGGGCGAACAGCGTGCCGATCAGGGCGGCGATGGGAAAAAGCTCGTAAATGTGACCAGGCAGGTTGAGTGCGACGAAACCCAGGATTTGCGGCAGGCGGTAGTTGCCTTTGCCTAGATCGCCCAGTTCGTGAATCAGGTCGAAGAAAGCGAACAGGGATAGCAATGCGGTGAAAACGAAAGCCGTGCTGGCGTAAATTTCACGCGCCAGGTAGCGGTGCAGGATTTTCATGATGCCCGCCGCAGCCGCAACAAATTAAACAGCGAGGGTGCCAGCAACAGGCGGCGATAAAACAGGGCGCCGATCAGCAGGGCCAGGGTGCCATGCACCAGCCAAACCCCCAGGGCTGGATGCAATTTTCCTTGTGCTACCCAAGCTTGCGCGATGCTGATGCAGTTGTTGTAGACCAGGTAAGTCACCAAGGCCAGAATCAGGTTCATGGAGCGCCCGGCGCGCGGGTTGACAAAGCTCAGCGGGATGGCCAGCAGGGCCAGCAACAGGGCGCTCAATGGCAGGGACAGGCGCCATTGCAATTCGGCAATGTTGGCGGGGGTCTTGTCGCGCAGGAGTTCAAGGACGGAGAGGGATTTTGCCGTTGGTGCCTGCAGTTGCGCTTCATAGGGCTCGATGCGTACTGCATAACGTTCAAATTCAACGATTTTGTATTCCGCTGATCCGGGCAAGCCTTCGTAACGCCGCCCGTTAAGGAGAATCAGAAAACGGTCGCCATTTTTGGCCTCGCTCTGGTAGCCATGCTCGGCAAACATCACCCCCTGTTTCTGGTTTTCGGTGGATTGCATGAAAATGTTATGCACCATATTTTGTGCCCCGGCGAAACTTTCCACGAAAAATACGCGATCGGCATGTTTTGATTCCTTGAAAACGCCGGGAGATACTGCGGCCACGTCATCGCGGCTTTCGATTTGAGCGCGATATTGATTTTGTTTTTGTAACGCCCAAGGCGAGAGCAGCAGGCTTAAAATCGCGACCAGCAGCGCCACCGGTGCGGCAAAGGCCATTATCGGGCGAATAAATGCGGTGAGGCTCAGGCCGGAGCAGAACCAGACCACCATTTCATTGTCACGGTAGCTACGGGTCAGGGTCAGCAAGACAGCGATGAAGAGCGTCAGTGATAGCAGCACCGGCAGGTAGTTGAGTGAGCTGAAACCGAGAAAGGCCACCACCGCCTCGCTGGCCAGCGAACCGCTCGCGGCCTGGCCGAGCAGACGGATCACCAGTGTAGTGATGCTGATGGCCAGAAGAACTATAAATACAGCCGTTGCATTGCCAAACAGTTCATGCAACAAAGCGCGGCGAAAAATCATATTTTGGGTTTTCTTTGACTTTCTTGCTCAGGTCTGAGGATAATTGAAGCCAATTAATATTTGGTCAATGTGGGACAAAAGGAGCAGCACGTGGAATTTAGCATAAAAAGTGGTAGCCCGGAAAAACAGCGTACCGCCTGCGTGGTGGTCGGGGTGTTCGAGCACCGCAAACTTTCCCTCGCGGCCGATCTCATGGATCGCATTTCCGGGTTTTATATCAGCGACATCCTGCGCCGTGGTGACATGGATGGGAAACTGGGCAGCACTCTGCTATTGCATAATGTACCTAATACCCTGTGCGACCGCGTGCTGCTGGTGGGCCTGGGTAAGGAGCGCGAATTCAAGGACAAGGAGTACCGTGAGGCCGTGGGGGCCGCGGTCAAGACGCTGAATGCAACCGGCTCCACCGAGGCCGCCATGTATCTCACTGAAGTCCCGGTCAAGAAGCGCGAACTGGCCTGGAAAGTGGAGCAGGCGGTCATTGTGGCGATGGAAAGCGTGTACCGCTTCGACCGTCTCAAAAGCAAGCAGGAAGAGCTGCGCCGCCCGTTGCGCAAGATGGTGCTGAGCGTGCCGCGCCGCAATGAACTGGCGATTGGCGAAGTGGCGCTGAGCCAGGGCCTGGCTATCGCCCAAGGCATGAATCTGGTCAAGGACCTGGCCAATCTTCCTGGCAATATCTGCACGCCGACCTACATCGCCGAGCAGGCGCAGGAACTGGCCAAAACGCACCAGATGAAAATCGAGGTGCTGGAGCAGAAAGACATGGAGGCGCTCAAGATGGGCTCTTTCCTGTCTGTCGCCAAAGGCAGCCGCCAGCCCCCCAAGCTGATTGTGATGCACTATGCTGGTGGCAAGAAAGATCAGAAGCCGGTAGTGCTGGTGGGCAAGGGTATTACATTCGATGCTGGCGGCATTTCGCTCAAGCCCGCGGCCGAGATGGACGAAATGAAGTATGACATGTGCGGCGCGGCAAGCGTGCTGGGTGTGTTCCAGGCGATTGCCGAAATGAAGCTGCCGCTCAACGTGGTCGGCATCATACCAACCTGCGAAAACCTGCCCGACGGTAATGCCAACAAGCCGGGCGACATCGTCACTTCTATGTCCGGCCAGACCATTGAAATCCTCAACACCGATGCCGAAGGCCGCCTGATTCTGTGCGATGCACTGACCTACGCAGCTAAATTCGAACCGGCGGCAGTGGTGGACATCGCTACCCTCACCGGCGCCTGCGTCATCGCGCTGGGACATCAGGCCAGCGGTCTGCTCGCCAACCACGATCCACTGGCGCGCGAACTGCTGCACGCCGGCGAATATACCTATGATCGCGCCTGGCACATGCCCTTGTGGGATGAGTACCAGGAGCAACTGAAGAGTAATTTTGCCGATATAGCCAACATCGGCGGGCGTGCCGGCGGCACTATCACAGCTGCCTGCTTCCTCTCGCGTTTCACCAAGGACTACGAGTGGGCGCACCTGGATATCGCCGGCACAGCCTGGAAATCTGGCAAGGAGAAGGGCGCCACCGGACGCCCGGTGCCGCTGCTGGTGCATTTTCTAATCAATCGCACCACCGCCTGAATGCTGACAGCCGAGTGCTGATAGCTAAAAATGACCCAAATCGACTTCTATACCCACGTCCAGGACAAGCAGCTTCTCGCCTGTAGGCTCAGTGCCAAGGCACTGGAGCAGGGCTTGCGCGTTCTGGTTCTGACGCAGGACGAAAATGCTGCCGCCAGCATGGACCAGTTGTTGTGGCGCATCCCCGCTACCGGCTTCCTGCCGCATTGCCGTGCGCGTGATCTACTGGCTGAGGTAACGCCGGTGATCGTGGATTGCGATCCGGGGGAGTTGACGCATGACCAGCTATTGCTGAACCTTGGCAGTGAGCGACCAGCCTTTTTCAGCCGCTTCCAGCGCCTGATCGAGATCGTCACGACGGACGAGGCGGATCGCTTGGCGGCGCGTGAGCGTTTCCGCTTTTATCGCGACCGGGGTTATGAGATCCGCTCCCACGACATGAGCCAGACCGGCAAAAGAGCATCATGAATCAACATGGCGCAAGCACTGTCCACGACGATGTCCTCGCCAAGATGGACGCGCTGCTGAAGAAACACCATGACGCCATTGATCGAGCCTCTGTCAAGGAGGATTTCCCTGTTCTGACCGAAGTAGTGGAAGAAGCGGAAGAGCTTATCCCGGTGCTGACCGAGGTTGTCGAAATCGAGCTGGAGGCCATGACATTTACCGTGTTGGAGCCTGATGAACCGCCGCTGCTGGATGTGAAGGCGTCCCCGCTCAGTGGCGAAGCACTGGTCCGGTTGGATCGCCAGATCATGGAAATCGTGGAGCAACGCCTCCCTTCCCATATTGTCGCAGCCGTGGATAAAGCGCTTCCCGTCGTGCTCGAGGAAATCGCCATGCAACTCGAAACCATGGTGCGTGACGCTGTCGCTCAGGAACTGAAGCAGCAACTGGCGGAATCGCTGCGCCAAGGCGCGCGCGGCGACGCCCCGGAATAAATCACCCGGTTCAGGTTATAATTCCGCGCTTTCCCTGCACGGTTTTATCCATGGAACTCGCCAAAAGTTTTGAACCCGCCGCCATCGAGGCGCACTGGTACCCCTTGTGGGAATCGAACGGTTATTTCAAGGCTGCGATGCAAGCCGACCGGCCCGCATACTGCATCATGCTGCCGCCGCCCAACGTCACCGGCACCTTGCACATGGGCCACGCGTTCCAGGACACCCTGATGGATACCCTGGTGCGCTACCACCGCATGAAGGGCGAGAACACCTTGTGGCAGCCGGGCACGGACCATGCCGGCATCGCCACCCAGATCGTGGTGGAGCGCCAGCTGGATGCAAAGGGCATTTCGCGCCATGATCTCGGTCGCGAGGCATTCCTCAAGCGGGTATGGGAGTGGAAGGAAGAATCCGGCTCGACCATCACGCGCCAGATGCGCCGCCTTGGCGCTTCCGCCGACTGGTCGCGCGAGCGTTTCACCATGGACGAGGGCTTGTCCAAGTCAGTGACCGAGGTCTTCGTCAAACTCCATGAACAAGGCCTGATCTACCGCGGCAAACGCCTGGTCAACTGGGACCCGGTGCTGATGACCGCGGTGTCCGACCTGGAAGTCATCTCCGAAGAGGAAGACGGCTTCATGTGGCATATCCGCTACCCGGTCGAGGGGGGTAACGAATCACTGATCGTCGCCACCACTCGTCCCGAGACCATGCTGGGCGACATGGCGGTCGCCGTGCATCCCGAAGACGAACGCTACAAGCACTTGGTAGGCAAGCACGTGCGCCTGCCGCTGTGCGAACGCAGCATCCCCATCATCGCCGACGATTACGTCGATCCGGCGTTCGGCACCGGCTGCGTCAAGATCACGCCGGCGCACGACTTCAACGATTATCAGGTGGGGCTGCGCCACCATCTTGAGCCCCTGAGCATCCTGACGCTCGATGCCAAGATCAACGATCTGGCGCCCACCGAATACCAGGGCATAGACCGCTATGAGGCGCGCAAGAAAATCGTTGCCGACCTCGATGCGCAGGGTCTGCTGGTGGAAACCAAGCCCCACAAGCTGATGGTGCCACGCGGCGACCGTACCCACGTGGTGATCGAGCCGATGCTCACCGATCAGTGGTACGTGGCCATGGAAGGGCTGGCGAAACGCGGCCTGGAGGTGGTGGCCAGGGGCGAGGTCAAGTTCGTGCCGGACAACTGGACCCACGTCTACAACCAGTGGCTGGAGAATATCCAGGACTGGTGCATCTCGCGCCAGTTGTGGTGGGGGCACCGCATCCCGGCGTGGTACGACGAGGATGGTAATTCCTATGTCGCGCGCAACCTGGAAGACGCGCAGAAACAGGCCGGGGCGGGAAAAATTCTGAGCCAGGACGAGGACGTGCTCGACACCTGGTTCTCCTCGGCCTTGTGGCCGTTCTCCACGCTGGGCTGGCCGGACAAGACGCCCGAACTGGCCACCTTCCTGCCCTCCAGCGTGCTGGTCACCGGCTTTGACATCATTTTCTTCTGGGTCGCCCGCATGGTCATGATGGCGGAACATTTCACCGGCCAGGTGCCATTCAGGGAAGTTTACGTCCATGGCCTGGTGCGCGACATGCACGGCCACAAGATGTCGAAATCCAAGGGTAACGTGATCGACCCGATTGACCTGATCGACGGCATCGAACTGGAAGCCCTGGTCGCCAAGCGCACCACCGGCCTGATGAACCCCAAGCAGGCGGAGAGCATCGCCAGGCAGACGCGCAAGGATTTCCCGGACGGTTTCCCCTCTTTTGGTACTGACGCCAACCGCTTCACCTTCGCCAGCCTCGCCTCCCATGGCCGCGACATCAAGTTCGACCTGCAGCGCTGCGACGGCTACCGCAATTTCTGCAACAAGCTGTGGAACGCCACGCGCTTCGTGCTGATGAACACCGAAGGCAAGGACTGCGGCCAGGACGAAACGCTGCCCTTGCAATATTCGGCGGTCGACCAGTGGATCATCGGCCGCCTGCAGCAGGCGGAAAAGGAAGTGGCTGATGGCTTTGATTCATACCGTTTCGACATGGCGGCGCGCGCGGTTTACGAGTTCGTCTGGGACGAGTACTGCGACTGGTACGTGGAACTGGCCAAGGTGCAGATCGCCAATGGCGACGAAGCCCAGCAAAGGGCGACGCGTCGCACCTTGGTGCGGGTGCTGGAAACCACGCTGCGCATGGCGCATCCGATCATTCCCTTCATCACCGAAGAGTTGTGGCAGAAAGTCGCCCCGCTGGCAGGAAAGAGCGGTGCCAGCATCATGCTGCAAGCCTATCCGGTTGCAGATATGGGACGCATCAATGAATCGGCCAACAGCCAGGTCGTCCTGCTCAAGGAACTGGTCAATGCCTGCCGTACCTTGCGTGGAGAAATGAATCTTTCACCCGCACTGAAAGTGCCGCTGATTGCACTGGGTGAGATCGTCACGCTGGTGCCATATCTGCAGGCGCTGGCGAGAATTTCCGAGGTGGAAATCGTGTCGGGCGAACTGCCGGCGGCAGATGCGCCGGTAGCAGTGGTGGGCGATGTGCGCCTGATGCTCAAGATCGAAATCGACAAGGAAGCCGAACAGGCGCGACTGTCAAAGGAAATCGCGCGTCTGGAAGGGGAAATCGCCAAGGCTAATGCAAAGCTCGGCAATGAAAGCTTTGTCGCTCGTGCGCCGGCAGTAGTGGTGGAGCAGGAAAAGGAAAGACTGGCGAATTTTGCTGCGACGCTGGAAAAACTCAAGGCCCAGCTTGCCAAGCTCGGCTAATTCTCGCTGCTGATACGCCAGGAGTTTTCGTCGCGGGCGACCTCATAACGCGCCCAACGCGAGAATTCCTCCAAGCTGCAGGTGAAGTTGCGGCGCCGATGCGGGCCTGCCAACACCTTGTATTCGACACATTCTGGTGTGCCGCAGGGTACGTCCTGTGCCAGTATCTGGCGCACTTCCCAGTGGCTATGGAAGTTTCCGTTGCTGTAGGTCGCACCTACCTTGATGACCAGTTTTCCCATCACTTCTTCCGGATAAAGCGGCAAAACGTATAAGACTGTTTGCCCTGAGAAGGCGTGATATGGAGGCCACCAAAGGATTCTTCAAGCGTAAATCCGTCACCCACTGCCTGTTGCAGGGATTCCGGGCTGTAGCGCACCACATCGAGCCCGCTGCACTGGGGCGGGCCGTCGAGCGCGAAGGTGGCCATGATCAGGTGCCCGCCAGGGGGCAGCGCGGCGTGGGTTGCTTCTACATAGCGCTGGCGATCTGCCGCAGCGGTGAGGAAATGGAAGACGGCTCGATCGTGCCAGACCAGGTAGGCTTGCGGCGGAGTAAAGCAGGTGACATCCGCGACCAGCCATTTTACCTGGCTGGCTGTCGTACACAGCCGGGCCTTGGTTGCCTCCAGCGCGGCAGCGGAAAGATCGAGTACCGTTACGTCGCTGTAGCCATTTTCCAGCAGGGCATCCACCAAATTCGAAGCGCCACCGCCCACGTCGATGATGGCTGCATTCTTGTTTACGCCGGTCGAGGCGATCAGGTGCAGCGGAATTTCCGGATAGGCCTGGTACCAGCCGACTTCATGCGGCTTGCGGGTTGAATAGACTTGCTCCCAGTGTGTTTTGCGGTCAACCATTATTATTTCCATACTCAAACGATGCTGATAATTTAGTTTATTTTTGAAAGGTAGGCCAGCGATAGGGGGCAATATCCATCGCTTGTGGACGTCCCAGAATCAGGTTGGTGATGATTTCTGCGCTGGCCGGTGCCATGGTGACGCCGTAGCGAAAATGACCGCTGCTAATATAGAGATTATCCAGTTGAGGGTGACGATCAATGGTTGGGATATTGTCCGGTGAGCCAGGGCGCAGGCCGGACCAGTGCTGGAGCAGTGGCGCATCCTTCAGCAGGGGAAGAATCCCTGTTGCCTGAGCATAAAGCATGGCTTTGGCTTCTTCTGTCGTGGTTTTGTCGAAGCCTGCATCTTCCAACGTGCTCCCTGCCAGGATGTGACCATCAAGACGAGGAATCAGGTAAATCCCGTTTTTCAGGATGATGCTGCGTAAAGTGCCCGGCTCGGTCTTGAACAGCAGCATCTGTCCGCGGATGGGGCGGATGTCGAGATTCAACGCATGCTCGCCCAGTAACTGTCTGCTCCATGCGCCCGCAGTCAAGATGTAACGTCCGGCGCTCAACATGCCATGGTTCGTTTGAACACCGGTGACGCCTGATTTACCGCTTCGCCATCCGGTCACTTCCGTATGCTCGAGGATTTGCACGCCAAGCAGTTTCAGCCTGCGCCGCAAGGCTTTGAGCAGTCTCGGGTTGCGTGCCTGGGCGACATCCGGAAGCCATAAGGCATCCTCGTTTGCCGCCAGTTTGGGAACGATCTCGCGTGCGCCCGTCGTTTCCAGTGGCGTGGCGTGCGCGTTGCACCATGCCCGAGCTTTTGCGGTGGAAAAAGGCGGCAACACCAGCATGCCGCATTGCCGGTATTCGGGATTGATGCTGCTGGCGGCTAGCAGATCTTCGGCCCAGGCGGGGAACAGGGCCAGGCTCCGCTGTACCAGTTGATTGACGGCCTCGGTGTAATCCCACGGCAGGAGTGGGTAAAGAATGCCCCCTCCTGCCCAGGAGGACTCCTGCCCCGCCGGGCCGCGTTCCAGTAACATTACCGATGCGCCGGCGTTCGCCAGTTCAAGCGCCGTGCTGCAACCGATGACGCCGCTTCCGACGATGATGTAATCAGGTTTCAAGGTTATTAGAGTTTGTTAAGTCTTCCGGCAGCGAGATCATCCCGTTTTGTTGGGTGAAGATCAATAGCGTACCATTCGCATTGTGTCCAATCCGTGTAAAAACCGTAAAAGTGCTCCGCTTGTGGAGCCACTACGAATGAACCAACTATTTGAACGACATTCTGGAACAAGATGAAGGACGAAATTGATAGTAATACCCCCGATCTGTTCGTGCATCTGGACGCGGACGGGGAAACACTTGATGAACATGAGCTAAACACCATGCAGGCGGTGCCACCCGAGCCGCCGCCCCCGCCTGAAGACGCGCCGCAGGCCGAGGAGCCGCACGACGACTTGGCGGACTATGCCAAGGCCGCCTACCTTGCCTATGCCATGGCGGTGTCCAAGTCGCGTGCCATTCCCGATGTGCGCGACGGGCAGAAGCCGGTGCAGCGGCGCATTCTCTACGCCATGCGCGAAATGGGCAACGAGTCGGACAAGCCGCACAAGAAATCGGCGCGTATCGTCGGCGATGTGATCGGTAAATATCACCCGCACGGCGACAGTGCGGTGTACGAGGCGGCGGTGCGCATGGCGCAGGATTTCTCGCTGCGCTATCCGCTGATCGACGGGCAGGGCAATTTCGGTAGCCTGGACGGCGATTCGGCGGCGGCGATGCGCTACACCGAAGTGCGCCTGACGCCGATTGCCCAGTTGCTGCTGGCGGAACTGGACCAGGGCACGGTCGATTACCGCCAGAATTACGACGGCTCGTTCCAGGAGCCCACGGTGCTGCCGGCGCGCCTGCCGTTCCTGCTGCTCAACGGCGCCTCCGGTATCGGCGTCGGCATCGCCACCGAGGTGCCGCCGCACAACCTGCGTGAAGTGTGCGAAGTAGCGGCCTGCATGATCGAGTCTGCCTCCTTTACCGAAGCGCAGATGCTCGACATGATCCCAGGGCCTGATTTCCCTGGCGGTGGACAAATCCTTTCCAGCAACCAGGAAATCCGCAACGCCTACAGCAGCGGACGCGGCACGATTGCGGTGCGCGCGCGCTACGTATTCGAGGAGATGGCGCGCGGCCAGTGGCAACTGGTGATCGCCGAGCTGCCACCCGGCGCGTCGGCGGCGAAAGTGCTGTCCGAGATCGAGACCCTTACCAATCCGCAGCCCAAACTGGGCAAGAAGGCGGTTGACCAGGGGCAGACGCAAACCAAGACCCTGCTGCTGTCCCTGCTGGAAACGGCGCGCGACGAGTCGGACAAGGAGCAGTCGGTGCGCATCGTGTTCAGGCCCAAGAGCTCGCGCATCGACCGCGACGTATTCGCCCGCACCCTGATGGCCTACACCAGCCTGGAAACCACGGTGTCGTTCAACCTGGTGCAGGTCGGGTTGGACGGAAACCCGATGCAGAAGTCGCTGTTCACCATTCTCACGGAGTGGTGTCAGTTCCGCGTCAGGACGGTGGAAAAGCGTCTCGGCCACCGCCTCGGCAAGGTCAACGACCGTATCCATATCCTGGAAGGTCGGCACACGGTTTTCCTCAATATCGACGAGGTGATCAAGCTGATCCGTGAGTCGGACGAGCCGAAACAGGCGTTGATGGAGCGTTTTGCTCTTTCCGAGCGGCAGGCCGACGATATCCTGGAAATCCGCCTGCGCCAGTTGTCGCGTCTGGAAGGCATCAAGATCGAGCAGGAAATCGCCGAGTTGATGAAGGAGCGCGGCAAGCTGGAATCCCTGCTGGCCAACCCGGCACGCATGAAAGCCCTGGTGGCGCGGGAAATTCGCGAGGACGCCAAAAAATTCGGCGACGAGCGGCGCACGCTGATCCAGCAGGAGAAACGCGCATTTCTTTCCGAAGCAGCCGTACTCGACGAACCGGTCACCATCATCCTCTCCGAGAAGGGCTGGCTGCGCCAGCGTCAAGGCCACGGCCTCGACCTGGCCGCGCTGTCCTTCAAGGAGGGCGACAATCTGTTTGCCGTGATCGAGTGTCGCTCTCCAGACGCGCTTATTTTGCTTGCATCAGATGGCCGAGCTTATACCGTCACCGCCTCGCAGATTCCCGGCGGCAAGGGCGACGGCGTGCCGGCCGCCTCGCTGGTCGGGCTGCAGGCAGGAACCAGAATAATCAGCCTCCTCACCGGGCCAGCGCAGGACAAGGTTCTGCTGTCCAGCAGCGGGGGCTATGGTTTCGTCACCACGCTAGGCGATATGAACTCGCGCCAGAAGGGCGGCAAACTGCTGATGACTCTCGAGGATGGCGAGCGCGTGCTGCCCCCCGCCAGAGTACCGGCGGCGGGCCTGTGCTACGTGGCCTGCGCGTCGAGCAGCGACCGGCTGCTGGTGTTTCCCTTGGCGGAAGTGAGGCAAGTGCCGAAGGGGCGCGGCGTGATACTGATGGGGCTGGGCGACAAGGACAGTCTCAAGCTGGTGAGCGTATTCACCGGGGCGCTGAGCGTGAAGGGTGTCAGGCGCGGCCGCGCGGTGGAAGATGCGGTGCGCTTCGATGTCGCCAAGCGCGCGCGCATGGGGACGACGGTCAATATGAAAATCGAGGCCTTGCTCGGGAGTGATGTGCAGAAGTGATTGGCACGGGGAATCATTTCATTTTGGAGGGTAGGCGGATGGTTTCGCCGGCAACCATGAACGCGCCTTTGCCGAGGTGGTGAATTGTCCGTGGATGCGCCCTCAGCGGATCGATCCATGCCTTGAGTACCTGGAGAATAAAAAATCCATATTGGTTCACCATCCTGTCATCGACGACCTTGCATTCGAGGTTGGCATGGCACTCGTCGATCAACGGTGCACTGACGAGTTCGGCATCCACCGGGGTGAGGCCGAAGGTCGTGAACTTGTCTACCTCCCGTCCTGATGTATTGCCGCAAGCCACGACTTTCTCTGCCAGTTCCACCGTGGGGATGTTGATCACGCATTCCCCGGATTCTCGCAGGATGTCGAAACTGTAGTCCCGGTTGCTGAGCACGCAGCCTACCAGCGGCGGCTCGAATTCGATCATGGTGTGCCACGACAAAGTCATAATGTTTGTTCTGCCTCCGCTGCCGGTAGTGAGCAGCACCACCGGACCCGGTTCGAGCAAGCCGTAGACGTCGGAAAGGGGAAAGGGTTGTTTTGCCATGACAGTTTCTCCATTTTGTATATTTAAAAATGAGACAGATCGGGCAGGCATTGGTGCCGTGCCTTTTTCGATTACTCACTCGCCTTTGGTTGCTGATCGGGTAAACTTGGCGCACACGGCTTATCTAATTGGAAATAAAGATGTTCGTTGACATAACCATCGAACGTATCATTCATCCCCACATCCTGAGTTGTACGCCAGGTACGTCGTTGTCCGATGCGGTTAAACGCATGGTTGACGCGCGTTGCAGCTCGATACTGGTGGTCGAGGAAGGGGAGGCGGTCGGCATCTGGACGGAGCAGGATGCTTTGGCGCTGGATTTTTCCGACACGACGTTTTTTGACGCGCCGATTTCGCGCGTCATGAGCACACCGGTCAAGACCCTCTATTACAAGTCAACCATCGGCGAAGCCTCGTTGCGCTTTCGCGAGGAAGGGGTGCGCCATTTCCTGGTAGTCGACGAAGAGGGTACCCATAAGGGCATCGTCACCCAATCCGACATCGTGCTGAATCAGGGCATCGAGTATTTCATCTCCATGCGTGAAGTGAAAGCGGTGCTAAATAAGCGACATTTGTTTGTCCCGGGAGAAACGCCGCTCAATGAAGCGGTTAAATCCATGCGCAGTAACCGTGTCGATGCCCTGATTGTCGAGGCGGAAAATGGCAGTTACGGCATTCTTACCGAACGCGATGTGGTACGGCTTATCGGAACCGACCGGGCGCTACTCACGGTCGGTATGCTGGCCAGTTTTCCACTGCTTAGCGTGGCTTACAACTCCAGCCTGTTCCATGCGCGCAAGCTGTTTACCGAAAATCACGTGCGCCATCTTGGTGTCACCGCTGAAGATGGCAAGCTGATCGGCTTGGTTACCTTTTCCGATATTCTGGCAAACATCGAACATGACTATGTGCACAGCCTCCAGGAGGCGCTGCGCGAGCGCGAGCAAAGTCTGGCCGTTTCCAACCAGAACCTGCGCCTGGCCGAGAAGGTGTTTGAACACACCTTCGAAGGCATCATGATCACCAGTCCGCACAATGTCATCGAATCGGTTAACCCTGCATTCACCTTCATAACCGGTTTTCAGGCACGCGAAGTGATCGGCAAGACGCCGGATATTTTGTCTTCCGGCCGGCATGGATCGGCGTTTTATCAGGCCATGTGGGACGAAATGAAGGAAAGGGGGCATTGGCAGGGGGAAATCTGGAATCGCCGCAAGAATGGCGAAATTTACCCAGAATGGCTCACAATCAACGAAATCAAGGATGCCGCCGGAAAGCTTACCAATTATGTTGCGATCTTTTCTGACATAACCGAACGCAAGGCGGCAGAAAGCCATGTGCGGCATCTCGCCCATCATGACGCGCTCACTGATTTGCCCAACCGCATATTATTCGTTGAGCGCCTCGACCATGCCGTCGTGCACGCGCATCGGACCGAACAGCAGGTAGCGGTGATGTTTCTTGATCTCGACCGTTTCAAGCTGATCAACGATACCTTGGGGCATAGCGTGGGGGACCGGTTGCTGCAAACCATCGGGCAACGCCTGGCCGCCTGTATGCGAGAGGATGATACCGTGGCACGGATGGGGGGGGACGAATTCACCATCCTCATCGAAAACGTTCCCGATCCAAGAAATCTCCCCTCCCTTGCCCAGAAAATCATTGATGAATTGTCCCAACCGGTCTTTCTGGACGGGCATGAAATTGTCGTCACCACTAGCATCGGTATCAGCATTTATCCCGACGACAGCGACCAGCCCGAAGCATTGATCAAGCATGCCGATGCGGCGATGTACCTGGCAAAGGAAAAGGGGCGCAACAATTTCCAGTTTTTCACCTCGGAAATGAATGCTCATGCGCTGGAGCGCATGACCATGGAAGCTCAGTTGCGCAAGGCGCTTGAACGCCATGAATTTGCCCTTCACTATCAGCCGCAAGTGGACATCGGCAGCCATCAGATTGCCGGCATGGAGGCCTTGCTACGCTGGAATCAGCCTGACGTTGGTTTGATCCCGCCAGCGCAATTTATTCCTGTGGCGGAGGAGACCGGCCTCATCGTGCCTATTGGCGAATGGGTGCTACTCGAGGCGTGTCGCCAAAACAAGGTATGGCAGGAAGAGGGGTTGCCACCTTTGCGCGTGTCAGTGAATATGTCCGGGCGCCAGTTCAGGCAAAAAAATCTGGTTGAAATGATCGGAAAAATATTGGAACAAAGCGGGCTGGATGCGCAATACCTGGAGCTGGAAATCACCGAAAGTGTAGCCATGGTCAATGCAGAGGAAACCATCTCCAAGCTGCATGCGCTCAAGGCGATGGGGATCCGTATCTCCATGGACGATTTTGGTACCGGTCATTCCTCGCTCAGTTACCTCAAGCAATTCCCTATCGATACGCTGAAAATCGACAAATCCTTCGTTCAGGACTTGGCGCCAAATTCTACCGACAGCACTATTGCCACGGCCATCGCAGCGATGGCGCACGGACTCAAGCTGAAGGTCATTACGGAAGGCGTGGAAACCGAGGAACAACTGACCTACCTCAAGGGCATGCACCGCGATCAGGTGCAGGGTTTTTACTTCAGCCAGCCACTACCCCCTGGCCAGTTCGCAGCCTTGTTGCGGGGCGGACTGCCGCTCGGAGAGATGGCGCCCGACACCGAGGAAAGCCGGCCGCAAGACAGTTAGTCCTCCTGTTTCAACCCATCCAGATAGGCATCGATCACCCACGGCGCATATTCGCCCAGGGGAAACATCTGCGGGTTCATGGTCCAGTTGACGATCAAGCCGTCCAGTAGTGCCATCAGCCCGATCGCAGCCTGTTTCGGCTGCAGTTTGGGGGGGAGCTGGCCACGTTCCTGCGCCTTGATCATGGCGCGCTCAATGGTTTCTATATGGCGGCAGCCCGCTTCCATGTGCTTGTCCCGCGCCGCCGCCATTTCGTCGACGTATTCGCACTTGTGCCAGACGATTTCAAACACGCGGTGGAAGCGCGCGTCGCCAGCGATACGCATGATCGCATCGAGCAGCAGGGTGCGCAGGAATTCGAGGGGGTCACCCATTTCTGCCTGCTCCAGTTCCCGCGAGCGCGCCTCCAGCGGTGCGACGACACGCTCCACCATGGCATTGAACAGGTCGCCCTTGTTTTCGAAATGCCAGTAGATGGCGCCACGCGTCACCCCCGCCGCTGTTGCGATGTCGGCAAGAGAAGTGCGGGAAACGCCTTTGCGCTGG
>Ga0105091_10000413_pt1 | contig 17719 bp, 17 predicted proteins | sample PPLLak1March2015_FD_87022 | JGI IMG/M metagenome (GOLD analysis project Ga0105091, IMG submission 87022) | Freshwater sediment microbial communities from Prairie Pothole Lake near Jamestown, North Dakota, USA - PPLs Lake P7 Core (1) Depth... | ecosystem: Environmental > Aquatic > Freshwater >... | reverse complement strand
GTTGTCTTCTTTCGAATCTCAGGTGAAAAGTTAAACTACTGAAAGCGCGGAAGACGCGGAGGAAAGCAGAAAACGGCATAATTGTTCCGTGCTTTCAGTATTTTCCGTGGCTATAAAACCTTCAGTGAACTTTTCCGTGATCGCGGTGGTTAAAACGATAAACTAATCAGGTTACTGGAGCACCTGTTCGAAACTGTAGTCCGGCTTAAAAACCGGAAGCTGAGGAAACACCTTCTGGCAAGAAGAGGAGTAAGGCATGTCGCCTGAAGAAAACGCGAGAATATGGATTATTACAATAAAGGACGCGCACATAGAAAGCCTGGAAATAGAAGGGTTCAGGCAAAAACCTTTTATTATCAGAAATCTTAAAAAATGTCAGATTCATTATCAGGTTGCCTACGGAAAAGAAATAATTATAAATTTTTAATTTGCTTTAATTTCTGCTTGTTCTTAGTTTTCTACCCGTCCTTTAATTCTCTACTTGATTTTAGTTTTCTATCTGTTCTCAACTTTCCATTTCTTTTGTTTGTTCCATTAAATTCCTCTTTCACTATAAACGGCCCGCGTTTGATTTTAAAGGAGCCGGCAAATTACTGAAAGTTAAATCAGTAACTATCTTCTGTGCCCGTATTTATAATAGGCATCATATATAATTAAATGAATTTTAAATTAACTAAATTTTATCCAAAGATCTCCGAGGGCCTATGAATTCTCTTTATGCCAGAGCCTGGTACAGTAAAGCCCTTGCTCTTTTGAACCTGAAAAACCAGATCGGGTCAGAGAAAAATTTTGAAAGGGCGCTTGAGGCTTTCAATGCCGTACTTGAGGTAAACCCCGAGGATAGTATTGCGTGGCAGTACAGGGGAAATATACTTCGTTACCTGGACCGGCCGGAAGAGGCCCTGCAGGCTTTTAACAGGGCTCTTGATTTCGACCCTGATAATGTGCCTGCCCGTTACCTCAAGGGGCTTACCCTCGGATACCTGAACCTGCCTGAACAGGCACTTGAGGCTTTTGAGGGCGTGCTTACAAGAGATGAGAAGCACGCAGGTGCGCTGTATTACAGCGGGCTTGCTTTAAAACAGCTCTCACGAAATGAAGAAGCCCTGCAGGCTTTTACCAGAGCTGCCGAGTTCAATCCCGAAAACCTGAAGGCCTGGTATTACAGGGGAACAGCCCTGTCTGTACTTGGGAAAGATGAGGAGGCTCTCGAGGCTTACGGAAAAACCCTGATGCTGGAACCTTCGCATTCGGGGGCATGGGAAGGCGAGGCAAAAGCATACCTTGCCCTGGGCAGAAGGAGAGAAGCTTTAAGAGCGTGCGAGAAAGCTCTGGAACTCGAACCTGCATCTGCTGCTGGCTGGGAAATCCAAGGCAGAATTCTCGAAGGCCTTGGAAGGAAGGAGGAGGCTCTTTCCGCTTTTGAAAAAAGCCTTATCCTTGAGCCCAGAAACGCAAAAAATAGGCTCGAAAGAGGCAGGCTTCTCGGAGGGCTGGGCAGGTGCCGGGAAGCTCTTGAGGCATTTGAAAGCGCACTTGAACTGAACAACTCTCTTATAGAAGCAAAAATCGGCAAAGGAAAAGCCCTGCTGACTCTTGGAAGATCTCAGGAGTCCCTTGACACTTTCAGGGAAGCTCTCGAAGCCGACCCTTCGAGTCCGGAGGGATGGGGTGGAACAGGCAACTGTTCCCTGGCCCTGGGGAGACCTTACGAAGCTCTTCAGGCTTATGAAAAGGCCCTTTCTTCCGGAGCTGAAAATAGCAGCATTTTAAGCGGGCTTGGAGAAGTATATTATAAGCTTGAAGAATATTCCAGGGCTCTTGAGACCTTCGGGGAAGCTCTCAGGTTTGATCCCGAAAACCTTTTTGCGTGGAACGGAAAGGGAAACGCGCTCTGTAAACTTGGAAAATACAGGGAAGCGCTCGAGGCCTATGAGACGCTCCTTGAACTTGACTATGAAAGCCTGCCTGCTCGCTATAACCGGGGAGTTGCGCTTTCCCGGCTCAAATATCAGGAAAAAGACTTTGAAGAGATTCTTGAAAGCCAGCTCCAGACAGCTTTTAAAAAATATCTGGAACTATCAGGGGGATTTCCGGAAGGAGAAATCGGGGATGAGAACTGGAAATACCGGGGGTTTGCTTTTGCCGAGCTTGGAGAGTATAAGGAAGCCTTTAAAGCTTTTGACAATGCCGCGAAAAGGGACTCTGAAAGCTCTTTTCCGCGGATTTGTAAAGGAATTACTCTCATCTGCCTGAGAAAATATGAAGAGGCCCTGGAAACTCTCGAGGGTACGGAAGAGGCTATTTATACGGCCTCAGGGACAGAAAAATCCATAAAGAATGAGAAGGACAAAGACTCCGGGATTTTCAACCTTGCTGGAAAAAACCCCAGGCTGGGGATTCTCAGGAGTGGTAAAGGGCTTGCTCTGGATGCCCTTGGCAGGTATCAGGATGCCTTAGGAGCTTTCGAAAGCGCAAGGAAGCTTTCAGAAGACGAGAAAATTGCATGTTCCGGAGAAGGCCTTGTTTTTACGCATTGCGGAGAATGGGGAAAAGCCCTGAAAGCTTTTGATGAAATCCTTACCCTCGACCCTCACAATACCCAGGCTTCGGTCATGAAAGCTTTTGTCCTCATAAGGCTGCAGGAGTTTGAGAAAGCTGTTGCCGTTCTCGAAAAGCTAACAGCAGACGAGATAAACTCGGATTTGCCTGCCTGCCTGCTGGGCTTTGCCTGTTTCAGGCTGGAAGATTTCGAAAGAGCTCTCAAGGCATACAGGAAAGCAATCGATGCAAACCCGAAAAATTTTCACGCCAGAAACGGGCTTGCAGAGCTTTATTTCAGGCTTGGGAACAGCAGGGGTGCATTAAAAGAGCTCGAAGCCTCGATATCAGAAGCCCCTGAGAACGCATTCTCAAGGAACCTGAAAGGGAGAGTAGAACTTGAGGAACAGGCATGTGAGGACGCACTTGAGTCATTCAGGCGAGCTCTCGCCCTGGACACGGAAGACCGGAGATTGCTGCTCTGGGATGCGTACGCAAGGTATATGTATGCAGAAGCCTCTCTTGAGGAAAATAGTGCACGTTTCAGGTATATGCTCCTTGCAGCCGCAGGAAAGCTTGAAAAAGCAGCTATCTGGCAGAGATCCGAAGATAACGAACTGAAAGCTTATGCCCTTTATTTCCTGGGCCTTTTTTACTACAGAGCCCGTTACTTCCAAAAAGCTGCCGATAGGCTTGAGGAATGCCTGAGACTTGAAACCCCGGCTGAGGTAAAAAAGCCTGCAGCCCTGCTCCTCAAAAATATTCGTACCGGCCCTCTGAAACCTGCCTGGTGGGAGTGGTGGCTCGATGCAAAGACAAACAGCCTGCCCAAAAAGATGAGTTTCGGGCTCATTTTCCTTTTTATATTCAGCCTTCTGCTGTCCCATCCGGCAGCGTCATCCCTTCCAGTAATTTCCTGGCCCGCGTCCTACGTAAATTATATTTTTTCTCTCACAGGTTATGTTTCGTGGCCGATTTACGGGAGAGAGTACGCAGCCTTTATCCTGTTCCTGGTTTCTGTTGTGCTCCTGCCAGGATTCAGGCATGGCAGGCCTAAAGAAGAGCCTGAACTTGAAACTCTTACTCCTCCACTTCCTGATGTCGATATTCCTGCATCCATACTTGAGGAGTTTGGTGAGAGGCTTGAAAGAAATCTGTTCTCTCCCGAACCCATGGAAGAAAGCGTGCGAAAACTCGGAAATTTTTAAAGCCTGAGAAAGAAAAGCTTGAAAAATCCATTCGGTAACCCGGAAAAGCAAATGTATATAAGTTCTCTCCTGTATTATCGGAGGCAGTGACAGCAAAAAGGACTGGAAGGAGCCGTAAGCCTTGAAAAACACGTTCATCCTTGGAATCGAGGGCACTGCCTGGAACCTGAGTGCCGCAATCGTGACCGAGACCGAGATTATTGCCGAGGTCACAGAGACCTACAAACCCGAAACCGGAGGGATCCACCCCAGGGAAGCCGCCCAGCATCACGCAAAGTATGCAGCCAGCGTTATAAAAAGGCTGCTTGCCGAGGCAAAAGAAAAGGGGGTCGAGCTTTCCGAGTTTGACGGAATAGCTTTTTCCCAGGGGCCCGGGCTTGGGCCGTGCCTGAGAACAGTTGCAACGGCAGCCAGAATGCTTTCCATATCCCTGGGCGTTCCCTTGATAGGGGTCAACCACTGCATTGCCCATATCGAAATCGGGATCTGGAGAACGCCTGCAAAGGATCCTGTCGTTCTTTACGTAAGCGGGGCCAATTCCCAGGTTATTTCTTATATGGGAGGGCGGTACAGAGTCTTTGGGGAGACCCTGGATATAGGGCTTGGAAATGCCCTTGATAAGTTTGCAAGGGGAGCTGGCCTGCCTCACCCAGGCGGGCCAAAAATCGAGGCATACGCAAAGAACGCAAATCGGTATATCCCACTTCCTTATGTGATAAAAGGCATGGACCTTTCCTTTTCCGGACTTTCCACGGCAGCCAGCGAGGCCCTTAAAAAAGCGCCCCTTGAAGATGTCTGCTACTCTTACCAGGAAACGGCTTTTGCAATGGTTGTTGAGGTTGCAGAGCGAGCCCTTGCCCACACTGGAAAGAAGGAAGTTTTGCTTGCAGGAGGAGTCGGAGCAAATACAAGGCTTCGGGAGATGCTAAACGATATGTGCGAAGCCAGAGGCGCTAAGTTCTATGTGCCCGAGAAACGTTTCATGGGAGATAACGGGACAATGATCGCATATACCGGGCTTCTGATGTATAAATCAGGAAACATTATTTCCCTTGAAGAATCCCGCGTAAACCCGAGTTTCAGGACTGATGATGTGAAAGTGACCTGGATCAGGGAAGAAGAGATGAAAAAGGTCCCTGAGATTTTACCTGGAACTTCACTCAGGATTGGAGAGATGCTGGATAACGGGGCCGAAGCTGTTGTTTACCTGGAAGACGGGCCTGAAGGAAAGAAAGTACTTATCAAAGAAAGAGTCCCGAAGGCTTACAGGCATAAAGAGATTGATGAAAGGATCAGGACCGAAAGAAACCGGACAGAAGCCCGGCTGATGTCTGAAGCCCGGCGCAGCGGGGTTTCTACGCCGATCATTTATGACGTGGAAGACTTCAAGCTTAAGATGCAGTACATTGATGGGATTCCCATAAAATACCTGATTACTCCTGAGCTTTCCGAAAAGGTGGGAGAACTTGTAGGAAAACTCCACAGTGCGGGTATAGTACATGGGGACCTGACAACCTCAAACCTCCTGCTTGCGGGCGAAAGACTCTATCTTCTTGATTTCGGGCTTGCGTATTTCGACAAAGGTCTCGAGGCCAGAGGGGTAGATGTCCACGTGCTTTTCCAGACCTTTGAGAGTACACATCGCAACCACCAGGCCCTGATAGAAGCTTTCAAAAAAGGATACCAGAGCACTTTTATAGATTCAGAAGATGTACTCAAGCGCGTTGAAGAAATAAAAAAGAGGGCTCGCTATGCATAAGATCGTATTTGTTACAGGAAATAAAGGCAAGTTTGCCGAGGTAAGGGATATCCTCAAGACTTTCGGAATTGAAGTAATTCAAGATAAAAACGGCTACCCCGAACTTCAGGAGAACGAACTTGAACCCATTGCAGCCTATGGGGCCCAGCATGTTGCGGATAAACTTAACATGCCTGTAATGGTAGATGATTCAGGAATTTTCATAAAAGCCTTAAACGGCTTTCCAGGCCCTTACTCTCGGTTTGTAGAGGATAGACTCGGAAACCCGAAAGTGCTCAAGCTCATGGAAGGGGAAGCCGACAGGACAGCTTATTTTAAGACCGTTATCGGATATTGCGAGCCCGGAAAAGAACCCCGGGTTTTCCCCGGTGTTGTTGAAGGGAAAATAGCGTATGAAGAGAGAGGCACAGGCGGTTTTGGGTACGACCCTATTTTCGAGTACAGGGGCACGACCTTCGGAGAACTCGGAGACGCCGAAAAGAATAAGATTTCTCACCGGCGCAGGGCCATTGACAGCTTTCTGGAATGGTTTAAGGGTAAACTTGAAAGCCCTGACAGTAAGGTTTGACAGCAAGGCTTGAAAGTAAAACCCGAAAGTAAAACCTGAAAGTAAAACTTAGTAAACTGTAACCTCAGAAAACTTCGCGGAAAGGATTATTATACAAATCCTTCCTCCTTTTCCCGCTCTTATTATTCTTTCAGTTTACTTTTAAGTAAACCAAGGGCTACACTGAGCTGGTTCAGGCCCAGTTTCAGGGCAATAGTGATGATCCTGTTATTCGAAATATTGCCGAATTCTCTTTTGATTGCAAATAAATCCATGATGCATTGCTGATCCAGAACTAGTGGCCCATCAAGCAGATCTTTTGGGGTTGAGCCTGGTTTTTGACCTTTAAATTCGACTTTCTTTGGTTCTATTTTTGCCCCATTCTCAGGTTTTAAAGTGCCTCCTGCAGCCTCAGGCGCTTCTGGCTTCTGCCCGTAAAGGCATTCCATTTGCTGGAGACAGTGAGTCAGGCAAATGCTCTTTATAAATTCTTCAACTTCCATACCACTCATGCTTGCATACTTCTTTATCTCGGCAAGCTGCTCTTCCGAAAAACATATACAGAGCAGACTTTCATTACCCTCTTCTTCTATTTTAAACCCTCCAGTGTTCTTCGATCTTTCTCTTATATTCCAGTTTCTTTTTATTCTTTACTCCGTCCTTTATTCAAGCCTTCCTTCAACTTAATTTCTTATTTATTCTTTAAGTAATCTGTTCCTATTTTTCAAGTTTTCCTTTTCGTTTTTTATTCCCAAAAGTTGTCTGTTAAGAGGAAAAGTAAGATTTTTTATTATGCACGGCATGTTAACTCTTATATGAGAGATCTCGCTTCCGACACCATGGCTGCAGATACTATCCCGCTAAAACTCGTCGTATATCTCGGGTTACTTGCGGCAGTGCTAATTCTGGTAGCTCAGGCCTGGCATACTGCGAGTCCTGTTCTGGAAGATGCACAAATTAAAGCCCAGGTCGAGACTGCTTCCCTGTCGATCCGCTCAATTCAGGAGGGATATGCCCGTGACTTTGCCGAAAGCCATAGTCCTGAAGGAACAATGTGTACCCTCGAATTTTCTTTCCCTGCTTCAGTCAGGTACATTAGCTTCGGAGTGGACCCTGATCCCGAATGCAATGGGCAATTGAGCGACTCGGAATGGGCTCCTGAAAACAATACCATTATCTATCAGTATAAAAATGGGATTAAAAAAAGATTATTTCTTGAAGGAAAGCCAGTGCATTTTATAAAGGGCGAGCGGAATTCGGAAGGAATATGGATACCTTCGAAAAGTCAGGAAAATATTCAGACGCAGTTATCTCCTGAAAAAACGGGAGTGGTAATTGAGTATCCGGTCTCAGGAGAGTTTCTTTTCGAGCTGGTCACGCAGGACGGGATAAGGTATACCATGTCCCGTTTTTGAAGGATGCCAGGGAGTTCAGAAACCGGAGATTAAAATGAAAAATCAAGAGTAGGAAATTAATAAGGCTCTTGCAGGTGCGCCGTCACAGCTCTCAATCTTCAGGGGAAGACAGATGAAGAAGTAGATTCCGGCTTCTACGGAGCCGAGTTCAAGGCATTCTACTATGTTCACGCTACCTGAAAGAAGGATGTGGTGAGCAGGTAGAGTTTCAGAACTAAGGTTATCCACGGAAAAACCATCAATCCCAATCGTCCTGAAACCTTTTTCGACAATCCAGGCCGCTCCGCTTTCGTCAAGGTAGGCAGAATCAAATTCTTCCTTCCCGGATTCCATATCCTGAGAACCTGACTCTTCACCAGGGGGACTGACCTCACCTGCATTTCTCTGTTTTCGGGAAAAGGCTTCAGTCTTCAGAAGGAGAATCGGGATATTTCCAGGAGCTGCCGTGTTCCTGAAGGCCTTTTCAAGAATATAGGCAGTCAGTGCACCTGATAGTGAAGAAAAATCAAGAATAAGAGCCGTGCCCATCAGATTTTTGAGCTCCAGCTTGTCAATAGTCATGCCATTTTCCAGGATGTGAGAAGGGGCGTCGACATGGGTACCGGTATGGCTTCCAAAACTTAACCTTGATACAGCACAGCCTTCTTTTTCAAGAGTGCAGACCCTCTCAATTGCAGGTACCGGGTCTCCTGGGAAAGTCCGTGTAAAAGGTGAAATCGGAGTTGTAATGTCTATAATTTTTCCGTGAGCCGGAATTTTTTCCAGATCAACCTGAGTTTCTTCCACGCTAACAGGAAGCCCTTCCACGCCAACCGGAACCTTTTCCATATTAACACCTTATTCCATATAGATAATGGATCTGTTCGTGCACTCATCTATGCATTTCATGCAAAGATTACATTTTTCCTGGTCGATCTTTGAAAGCTCGTTCTCCTCGTAAATTGCGCCCACAGGACAGACATCTTTGCATTTTCCGCACCTTTTACAGCCGAAAACCACGACGTACCCGGTTTTTTCTGTCATCAATGAATCTTTGGTACCTTATGGATATATCAGTTTCTGAGGAAAACCCCGGCTTCAGAAAGTTATTTTCATGTTGAAAGTATGAAGACCCAAAAACAAGCCTTATATATAAAAAAAGAATATGCAGGTTCAGGTATGGAAAAGTTCATTGAAGACGAAACGGGCTCTTTTCACAGTTATCTTTCTGAAGGATGCAAGCTCTGCCAGGAGGGCGCCAAAATGGTACTTTTCGTAACAGGCCTCTGCCCTAAGAGCTGTTTTTACTGCCCTCTTTCCGATGAAAGGCACGGAAAAGACCTTGTTTTTGCAAATGAAAGGTCTATAAGAAACGATGAGGATTTACTGAAAGAAGCTGAGCTTATGAGTGCTCTCGGGACAGGGATTACAGGCGGAGAGCCCCTGCTGAAAACCGAAAGGGTCCTGCACTACATCCGGATGCTCAAGGCTTCTTTTGGAAAAGAGCATCATATCCATCTGTATACTTCCCTTGCTCCTGGAAGGCAGACCCTTGAAAAGCTCGCAGATGCGGGCCTTGATGAAATCCGTTTACACCCGCCACAGGAATGCTGGGAAGATCTCAAAAACAGTCCGTATGCAACTGCCCTGCAAGATGCAAAGGAACTCGGAATCGAAGCCGGAGTCGAGATTCCTGCCCTTGAAGGGGCGGAAAAAGTTGCAGCTTTTGCAGAAGAAATGGGAGTTTTCCTTAACCTGAATGAACTGGAATTCTCCGATAATAACTCCGAAGCCCTCTTGAAAAACGGCTTTTGCCTTGAGTCCGACACATCCAGCGCAGCTGCCGGATCCTGTAAGTCTGCCGGGAAGGCAGTCCCGGCATGTAGAAAGGTTCACTTTTGTTCCTCAACCTATAAGGATGCAGTCCAGCTCCGCAACAGGTTTAAGCGAATCGCAAAGAACACTGCGAGAGAGTTTGACGAAATCACGGAAGATGGCACTCTGGTATATGGGGTAATTGAAGGAGGAAACCAGGAACTTGCAGAAGAAACCCTGGAGAGCATGGGAATCCCATCAGAATTGTTTGAAATAAAAGACGGAAAAATCGAAATAGCCTGGTGGGTACTTGAAGAGTTGGGAGAGAGCATTAAAGAAGAAATGGAGCCTTCCGGGTCCAGGCTTCTCATTATTGAAAGATACCCATTCGAAGGCGGCCCGCTTGTCGAGTTAATTCCTCTTTAAGGCAATCCCCGAGCAAATGAGCGGGCAAGGGAAATCCTATCGCGAGTTTATGAGGCGCTTTTGAGGTTATCAAATTCCTTCATATAACAGTTCCTTAATATGAGGGAATATTTCTCTTATACCGGGCTGTAAAAAATATTAAATAGTTTGGAAACAACTTTATTCTTGAAATCCAAAAAATTCTTTACCCTTAGAAATAGTAAGTGTTTTCTTATGCCCTACCCGGTCGTACACGTGTTATTTTTCGTACTCTGTATCAGTGCGGTAGCAGTCTACGCTACTGTCAGATCGCTTTTTCGAGGGGAACTCTCTCTTAAAGGCTCAAAGCATTTACTATCGCTGCTGTTCGTAGGCAGTATATGTTCCTTATTCCCGGATATCATGATTATTCACAGCCTCCTCGTAAACGGTACTATGGAACATTGCTGGGCCGGCCCGATTCCGACACATTCGCTTCTGTTCAGTCTTCCTGCAGTCCTGTTCGGGATAGCTACAGGATATGTTATATACAGGGAGCCTGGCAGGGCAATGTATCTTGGCCTTTTTGCAGAGGCTGCCTTTGCTTCGCACCTATTGCTGGATGACATCAGTGAAGGAGGCTGCGAGTATCTTTATCCGTTATATGAGAAAGATATCAGTGTATTTTCAATGATGGATGTAAGTTTTCGGGGAACCGGGCTCTTTCATTACCTGATGACGTCTTTTGTATCGGTCTTTTTCGTTTGTTCCGTAATAATGATGGCACTCCTTGTTCTGAACAAATACGGATTTAAGTTAAAGTACGAGCCCGAAAAATAAAAAAAGTGAAGTTATTAAAAAAGTGAAGATATTAAAATCAGGTTTTAAGTTCACCTACGCCTTCAAGTTTTTTAACTACCCTGGCAGGATACCCAAGAGCAAGACTATTTGGAGAGATATCGCGGTTGACTACGGATCCGATACCTATTATTGAGTTTTCCCCGATTTCGACACCCTGTGTGACTATGCATCCCGGGTTTAAGCAAACTCCGGGTCCGATTTTTATGGGAGCCATAGTTCTGGGATATGCCTGCCTCGTAGTCAAACTTCCTCTCGAATGTGCAGATAGTATGCACCGATCGCCGATTTCAGCATAATCCCCTACCGTAATTAATTCGGGATGAATCCTATCAAAAAGCACGTTATAGCCGACATATACGTTCTCCCCAAGATTTACACCCCGCATCCTGTGCAATTTTGCCCTCCAGGAAGGGACAGGAATGCTTGAGGCAAGCTGTTCCAAAATCCAGTTTTTAAAATATTTCATGCCAAACAGGAGTTTATTACTGTGGTAATGGTCCGCAATTTCGCCAAAAGTTACTTGGTCTCTTTTAGATACTACAGTAGTCATGCTAGTACCCCCCATTCTTCTTCAAATTATTTTATACTCATTTTCCATTGCGCTTTAATGGATAAATATATTCCTATAGTTTATGCTTAATTAATCCTGATACTGAGAATCTGTTGAACAAACTAATTTCCAGTGTGCTGAATATACTAACTTTCAGTATGCTAAATATACTAACTTCCAGACGACTCTTCTTTTAACTTTTACTTCGGGTTACAAGCTTCAGAAGCAGTGATTTTTTTATTTCTACCGCATCATTAGGGCAAAGCTCCCGGCAGCAGTAACATTGAATGCATTTTTCCTCGTTAATTTTGAGTACCTTGCCTGTTTCTTCAATTGCATGTGCCGAGCAGTTCGAGACACAGGCTTTGCAAAGTGCGCAATTTGAAGTGTTAATAATGGGTTTTACAGCTAACTGCTTTCGAAGGATTCTCATAAGAAAAGATGGTACGTAAGCAGTGATTCCGCCCTCCGGTCTTTTGAACCCGACCTTTACTTTTTCCAGAGGTGTCCCCACGATTTCCGGATGTTCGGTACCAAACCCTCTTTCGAGTGCAGCTTTATTCGTAGGGACCTTCAAAGGATCGATTCCTATAAGCTCAGAGGCTACAATATCCAGGGCTACGCAGTCGTAACTTGCCATAATCACGCCTGCAAAGACAGGTGTACCATTTGACGGGCCGTTTCCTTCCATTCCGACCACACCGTCCATGATCGCAAGCTGGGGTTTGACAACAGAATATATGTCGACAATTGCTTCCCCGAAACGGCGGCGAGCTTCCAAAAAGTGAGCTTGTTTCCGGTTTTTCTGAGGTACGGTGCCGAAGAAATTTTTGACCGCCCCGGTATACAGTGTAAGTTCATGGGTCTTGAGCTTTGGAAGCGAGATTATTACATCTGCCTCGAGTACAGCTCTTGAGATGTGCAGGTGTGAGAACTGCCTGGCACCCGGAACATCAACCTCAACAAAACCCGAAGTCTCAAAATTGATAAGCTCCGCCCCGTAAGCGGAAGCAACATCTTCAATGCCTGACGCTTTAAGCGCCTGTGCAGTGGTGGTAGATCCGGGTTTTACAATGCCTGAACCGTCACCTATAACCGGAATACCTCCCACTTCCAAAACCAGTTCACACATTGCGGATACTACTGCCGGATGGGTTGTGACGGCATCCTCTGGAGATCGGATAGCAAGCACATTGGGTTTGAGAAGCACGCGGTTGCCAGGTACTATAATCTTCTCAAGCCCACCGATCAGGTTCAGCGCCTCTTTGATCGCATCTTTCGCATTCGAGTAATCCTGGCACCGAGCAATTGAGACCTTGGTGTTCATAATCACACTTTTGGGTTAGTGATTAAGTTTATATTTATTACAATGACGTTATGTGACAGCAGCCTGCCAGAAAGATTTCTGCAACTTATAATCAGGTTTTTCCTGGAAGTAAAGCCCTACAACTCCTGTTTTTAGCCGGTGTTTTCCCGTATAACTTTGCCTCCAGGCACTTTCGCAGTTTACTGGCTGATATAGCAAACCGGCGGCGCGGCTCGCACATATTCCGTGGTATCTTTTACTCTGTTGATATGCTTCCGGGCTTTCTCTATCGTATCTCTGGACAGCCCTGTGCTCTTTTCAATTACCTGCAGGGGCAACTGGTGTTCCTGAGCATACAGCAACTGGTCCATGATCTGAATCGGCATGCGCCAGTAGAATTCTTCGTCAGTTGTGTAATGGCTCCATGTGTCAGCACTTGGAGGGCGTTTTATGATCTCTTCGTTGACATTGAGCAGCTTCCCCAGAGCATAGACCTGTACTTTATAGCAGTCCGCCAGAGGTTCAAGATCTACACCCCCGTCCCCGTATTTCACAAACTGGCCAAGAACCAGTTCAGTCTTGTTGGTTGTGCCGCAAACTGCATAGTTCAGTTTTTCAGCATACATATACTGAACGAGCATTCTGGATCTTTGCTTGACACCCTGCAATCCTATTAATTCGAGATAATCATTTGCTTTCAGCCTGTACTTTCCAATCATCTCTCCATCTTTTACCAGCCGAATATAAGGAACATTTAATAATCCCTGGTTAAGGAAATCAGGTAAAATCAGAGATGTTTTATGTACACTGGGATCGTATTCGGGGCAGGTTCTTTTTATTATCTTCTCCTTCTGCTCATAGATATTAAGGGATCTCAGGATCGGAGAGATGGGCACCTCCTCATAAGACACGCCAAGGCTCTCACAGATTTCTGCCCCTAGGGTCTTGCTGGAAGAGGCAGATTCTTCTTCAGGAAGGAGAAGACCATATATGTTTTCTTTTCCAAGCTCCTGTACGCACAGGGTGAGTGCTACCGCGGAGTCAATTCCCCCCGAAACCCCTATAACCACTCCTTTTTTCTTAAAACCCGTTATTTGATCTCTAATAAAGCTCCTGAGCTTTAAAGCTATATTTCCAATGTCCCCATTGAGTTCGTCTATTATATTTACACTCAGTTCTTCTGCGATCTGCATAGTATTACCCCCTGAAATAATTAGACTGTTGTAATCAGATTGTTGTAATTAGACTGTCTATCTCAGACTTTAACAGGTATTTTTTGTGAGCTCTTTAATTCCAGTTTAAGTCTTCTTGCAGCTTCGTCTATCAATGGTTGTGACAGTTCCTGGTTAATTTTTTCAAAGCCTTCTTCCCTCGGCATCTCCCCGCTTCGGACAAGCCCTGCCACGTCAAATGCATAAGGATGGAAGCCGTACTTCTCCAGGTGGTTGTAACAGGCAAAGGAATTTAATGTACAGTTGGTTGAGTTACTGTCATTGATTCCTGGAGGCTCCCACCCGATTTCCAGCAGGGTCTCAAGCACTTTATCTTCACTATAATCCCACAGGCACAGAGGATGCAGGATACTCGGAACATTCTCACCTATATTTTCAAGAACCTCTTTTTTCAGGAGGAAGAGTTCATCTTTATCATCAATGCCTATTTTTTGAAGCTGTTTCTCAAATAAGTTTCTGGACCACTGGATAAAATTGGCTGATAGGTTGATTATGGGATTAGGAGACTGTCCGGCTGTAAAAGCAAATATAATAAAAGGTGCTTTTTTAATGATAGCCTGCTCTATTAGCTTTTGTTTGATGATAGTGATGCAAACGTTGCATATATCACTGGCTCGATATTTGGCAAACTTCGGAAACGCATCGTACGATACTGCAGCTTTTCGGAATGTATCCAGTAGAATTTCCTCTTTCATTGTCAACTGGAAATAATCACATCCCGTGATCTCGCACATATTTTTGGCATTCATTACTGCGTTTTCGGAAGTGAACCCATTATCGAACTGCACAGCCAGTATCTTGAGGAAAGGATAGTCTTTTTTGAGCTTGTAAAGCGTGTACGACGAGTCTTTCCCACCGGAAAGTGCATAAATTACATCGTAGTCGCCCTTTCCCCCATATTGTTCGAAAAGTTCTTCAATTCTGGCCAGATACTCGTTCTTTTCCTGTGAAGTAAGGGGAGTATATGTCTCACAGAAGTGGCAGAGACCACTGTTCTCGTTGATTTGTATCCCTGGAATATCGGAATCCAGAATACACTTTTTACATACTAGCTTTGACATGTTGGTATTCCTCTATGATGGATCGATTGGATATTTTCCCGTTTTCGCTCAAGGGGAGATGATCAATGAATAGTATTTCTCTTGGACACAGGTAGCCTGGAAGGCTTTTTCGGCAGAACGCAAACAGCTTTTCGATTTCTGTCCCTTCTGCAGGTATGACCATGAGGCTGATTGCGGTCCCCATAAGCTCATGGTATACGGGTACGACAAAAACTCTGGAAACTTCGTTATTTTCCTCTATGTTCCTCTCAATTTCTCTCGGGTTAACACGGTGATCGCCGATTTTAATCAGGTCATCCTTGCGTCCAAGGAGTCTGACATACCCATTGGGCAATTTTTGGGCCAGATCGCCGGTATGCAGCCATCCATTTATAATTCTCTTTTCCGTGGCAATTTCATCGTCCAGGTAACCAAGCATAATGTTATCTCCCGTGGCAACCAGTTCGCCCGTTGTACTGGGGCCTGCTGGCCTGTGCTCGGAATCAAAGACATCCAGTATGACCCCTGGAATTGCTTTTCCTATAGTGTCAACGAACTCATCCACGTCTTCTGCTGGCAGGTAGGCAAGCCTTGCCGTAGCTTCAGTCTGCCCGTACATCGGTAGAATTTCCAGATCAGGAGCTAATTCCTTTATGTCTTTTACAATAGCCCGATCCATTCCACCACCTGCCGATGCAGCGGTTCTAACGTTTGCAAAAGCTTTTTTGAATCTATCAGGATACTTTAGGAGTATACGGTAAGTACTGGGCACTCCATAGAATATGGATACGCCTGACCCTATGAGGTTGAAAACCAAGTCTATAAAGTTCATATTCCCAACCCTGATGGAGCCGCCAGCTGTCAGGTGGGAGTTAATTATAGAGTTCCCAAAAGCGTGATGTGGGGATATTACCAGTGCTCCTTTATCTCTGGAGGTTATCCGAAGTACCTTTATTATCGATTCGGCATTTGCTGCCAGGTTTCTGTCACTTAACATGACCCCCTTTGGAGTGCCTGTCGTGCCTGAAGTGTAAAGGACCAGCCGAAGTTCCGGATCATTCGTTTCAGTTTCAAGCTTCTTACGCAAAATCTTTCCGGAAGTGTCACTGGAAATAACTATTACAGTTCCAAAACGCTCAAAAAAGTGCTCTCCAAATCTTGAGTACTGCGTATCGGTTGCGATGATATTAGTGACATGGGCAGCATCAAGGATTTTTTCAAGACTGAATTTAGGAAACTCGATTGGCAGAGGAACTGCGATGTTAGCTGATCGATATACCGCCATGAGCACCTTTATATACTGCACGCCTGACTCTGCCAGTATTGCAAATCGGCAATGATTAAAATCCATCAAAGGTGAAGCAATGGCATTTATATTATTGTCAAGGCAGCTATAGGAAATTGAGCTTTTGCCTTCTTCCAGGGCGATATTTTGAGGAGTTTTTCTGGCGTACTCAGTGATATACGCATCAATTTGCATGCTTCTTCACTTCGCCAGCTTGGTTATCATATTAGTGATTCCCTGCAACGAATCAAAATTTTCCGGTGTGAGCATATCTTCAGGAATCTCGATAGAATATTTCTCACAGATATAGTCCATAAGTTCAAGCAGACCAATGGAATCTATAATGCCGTTCTGAGTGAGAGAATCACCATCTTTCAAGCTGCTGTTGTTGTCCATAAAAGAATTAGCCTTCAAGTAATCGACTATTTCATTCTTTATCTGTTCCATGTATTATTATCCCCTTTGTTTTCGTTTAGAGGACCAGTGATTGTGAATAACACACAATTAAGTCCATAATAACGTGAATCCCCACTGGTAATTACGTAATACAACTATATAAATAATTTGAACCACTTCCCGTTAACAAAAGCCCTGGCGAAAGCTGAAAATTTAAGTAAACCAATTTAATGCACACGGATGCACTCTGATGATACGATTTGGCTACCCCATGAATAAATAGCATGGTAGATTTATCCATCAATATAATCCGGGTATTCACATGCCACAGATAAGACCGAAAAAAGATAGTACAGGATGCAGAATTTTAAGCTTTAGATTTTATCGAAAATATTCAGTCCCAGTTACAGCGGATTTTATGAAGACGATTTATATTGATAGTATGCGAGTCCGAGTGGGTTATAACAGAGAATATATATTTGTTGTCTAAAACAAAAGTTGAATGGCTGACATTGCTGAGATCCAGTTCTTTATTAAAAATTAGATGCATGTTTTTATTTGAAAACTTGGAATAGGCTTCTTTCAAAGTCCATATTTTTAAAAGGTCAGTTTCACTTGCGGGTTCATCCGTGCATGAAGATTTCGTACGCAGGTTTTTCAAATTACTTTTAAGAGACAATTTTTTCCCAAGCTCGATATCAATACCGACCTCGACTTTTGAGATTGCAAGGGCTGCAAGACTTTCGGTATATGATATACAAATGTACAGTTCATTGTGATTACGGATGCAGACTTTCCCATGCCCGTCCCTGTATGTGGATATCCCGGAGGCGGACAGTTCACCAGTAACATTGCATAGAATGTGTTTTAAAACCGTTCTGGAGATAATATACCTTTTCTTAAAATGACTGGTCTGTAACCTCTCGAGAGATTCCAGTTCTATCCTGTTGAGGTAACCCGTATTGAATGTGCTATAATCATCCAGATCTACAAGAAAAATAAGAACATCACTATGTTGCCACAGGTAAGGTATATGTTCGAGAGAAACGGGAAATGGTAACTTCAAATTCTCATTGAGCATACAGCCCACCTATATCCAGATATCGTAGTATGTAAATTCTTTATTTTATTTATAGGAAATTTGTTGAACAGGGGACTCAAGGGCAGGATCGGGAAAAACACCTGCCTTACCTCAATTTAGTAGGGGAAATGACTCCGGAACGCTGGGATATAGCCCAGCTGTAGTATTCCCGCTTCCTATGTGATATACCTTTATCGCTTATGCTTAAATTTATGAATCTAAATTTCGTATAAATAATTCTTACTTCTTCAGCATACTTTACAATTCTCGAACTTCCTTAAGCATTGAGATAGGAGGATTTTAATCCGCAAAAAACATGG
>Ga0105091_10000412_pt1 | contig 17726 bp, 22 predicted proteins | sample PPLLak1March2015_FD_87022 | JGI IMG/M metagenome (GOLD analysis project Ga0105091, IMG submission 87022) | Freshwater sediment microbial communities from Prairie Pothole Lake near Jamestown, North Dakota, USA - PPLs Lake P7 Core (1) Depth... | ecosystem: Environmental > Aquatic > Freshwater >... | reverse complement strand
TCCTTGTTAGGAATCAGGGCTATCCCCAACGTTCCATTGTCTATATATGGCGTAACGAAGGCAGGCATAATCATGCTAACCAAAAGTATTTCAGTTGAGTACGGACCTTTTGGTATCAGATGCAATTGTGTTGTTCCATCCACTATACAAAGTCCAATTATAGATCCTTACTTGCAAGATGAAAATGCCCGAAAATTACTTGAAGCCTCGTTCCCACTGAGGAAGATAGGAACACCAGAAGACATATCAGGGACTGTTTCATATCTGTGCTCATCAGACGCAAAATGGATAACCGGTAGTATTATTACCGTTGACGGAGGGATTTCGGCAAAACAGTAATAGCTGAGACTCGTTACTATTTACAAGTTGTTAGAACTTCCCGCGGTTAAAGGGGGGGGTTCAAATCGATCATGTTAGCCTGTTCCCGTATTCGCTACTAGCAGCTTCTTTTTCCATTTTCGTACTTTTGGGATGATAGTACCCATTATTAACCTATGAAGATTTTGTATATCGGGGTCGAAGGATAGCAAAAGCACGTAGTATAAGGTACTGTTTACATCCGCAATCGGAATTGTTGCTCTTGCCAGATGTTCATATCGGGAACTCGCGTAGTGAATACGTCCGAGATGATATTCCCAGCGTAATCTAGTGTACTGTCTCGTAGCTGCCGTGATTGCATACTGTGCTCTTTCTTCATCTGAAAGCAAAGGGCTTAGATTTTGACGTTGTGAGACGGCGAGCAGCTTCCCCTCTTTGTCCGATATGCCAGCAAACCGTATGGAATCATCTAGTGAAATCACTTCATCACATACATTTTGAAATAAGTTAGCTTTACGTTTCATGCCAATAAAAAACAGTTTTCCGCGTAATTTTAATTTATCAAATTGAGTCTGCTGGTTCATTTTGGAAAATAACACTACCGTTTATTAGTATAACTATTGACATGATTTAGCATTCAATTGCACAATACAACGCGAATCGTTCCTCAAAGTCAACCGTCAATTGGAATAATCGGGGGGGGTCAGTTAGGGAAAATGATTGCACAGGAAGCTAAACGTATGTCACTCAAAGTGCATATTCTAGATCCAGATCCAGACTGTCCTGCCTCTTCGTTAGCGGATGAGCTGCTTGTCGCCGATTTCAGGAACCAAACTGCAATAAGAAGACTCTCGGAGCTTGCTGATGTACTAACATACGAAATAGAACTAGCAGACTCGGACGTTCTTATCGATCTTAGTCGTGCCAGGAAGCCTATCCATCCCGCTCCCGAGACTCTCAAAATAATTCAAAACAAGTATAGACAAAAGGTCTTTCTGCAAGAAAAAAAATTGCCTGTCCCCAATTTCGCTCTATTAGAAGATGTTGCCCGCAGCACAAATACCGACTTAGAGCGATTCCCGCTAATATTGAAAGCATGCGAAAATTCGTACGACGGACGAGGGAACCGACTGATTTACAGTGAGGAAGACATTGCAAATGCGGTAAGTGAGAAGAGCCCTGGAAAGTGGATGGTCGAGGAAATCATAAATTTCAGGAAGGAACTATCCGTCATGGTGGCCAGAAATGAATCCTGTCAGGTCTCCTCTTTCCCTGTGGCTGAAAATATACATTCTGACAGCATTCTGGATACTACTTTGGTACCTGCAAGGATATCCAAGCACACAGAAGGGATAGTTCAAGATATAGCAGAGAAGACAATTGATGTCTTAAAGGGTTCTGGTATATTTTGTGTTGAAATGTTCTTAACAACAAATGGCGAGATCCTGATTAACGAGATTGCCCCGAGACCTCACAATTCTGGACACTATAGTATTGAAGGCTGCTCTATTTCTCAGTTTGAACAGCATATTAGAGCAATTTTGAACCTGCCGCTTCCAAAGCCCCGATTAAGGTCACCGACGGTGATGGTCAATATTTTAGGACCTAGAGAATTTGAAGGGGAGTATTATTTAGATGGCTTGAACGAGCTTCTAAGCATAGAAGGACTGAAATTGCATTTGTATGGGAAACGCATTTCAAAACCGAGGAGAAAGCTGGGGCATGTTACGATAACAGCAGCCTCTATTTCGGATGCAATTGACAAATCGAGAAAAGCAAAGAGTAATTTAAGAATCATGAACAAGACTTGATGTTGCTATGAATCACACACTTGTCGGAATCATTATGGGGAGTGATTCAGATCTCCCTGTAATGAAGAATGCCTCTGACATTCTACTGCAATTTGAAGTAGAGCATGAGATAAGAATCGTTTCTGCCCATAGGACCGTTCACGAGATGATATCATATGGAGAAAGTGCTAAAAAGAGAGGTTTAGAGGTCCTAATAGCCGGAGCAGGAGGTGCAGCTCACCTCCCTGGTATGATTGCTTCACTGACGCTATTACCGGTCATAGGTGTTCCCATCAAAACCTCTAGCCTCGAGGGAATTGATTCTCTTCTATCAATAGCTCAAATGCCTTCAGGGATCCCCGTTGCTACGGTCGCCATAAATGGCTCAGCCAATGCTGCTATACTCGCTTGTCAGATACTTGCTATCAAGTATCCGGAAATACTTTCTAAACTAGAACGGTATCGCTCTGACATGAGAAATAAGGTGATCGCTATCGCAGAGAAGGTTCAAGGGGAATTTAATTCAAAAAATTCCTAGCTTCTTCCCTTCAATACTGCACGTGACTTGAACAGCGGTTTTACCCCTAATGGTGAATAATCACCGGTCGTACATGTAAAGCACAATTCCTTCTCGGATATATTAATAGCCCTTGCAAGTGTAGATGTGTTATTGTAAGCTACGAAATCTGCCCCCAAAGTTCGTGCAACTTTATGTGCGATATCCGTAGTACTGACCGGGTCTTCCTGCACCTGTTGGTATGCCAAAAGTTCTTCCTGGGAGGGAAAGTCAATGCCTGCGTAGCAGGGGTAACGGACCGGTGGATATGTGACTATCATGCTAATCTTATTTGCCCCATATTCTCTAAGCATTTTTATTATTGAGGCAGAACTTACCCCCCTAACTATGCTATCGTCAACGACGACGATATTTTTTCCCCGTATCACGTCTGCTAGCGGAATAATCCCTTTATTTATTTCCACTCGTGTCTCGTGAAAAGGCTCAATAAAACTTCGCATCGACCCCTTCTTGCTATATCTATTCTTCATTAACCCTTCCTCAAAGGGAAGGCCAGCTTCTAGCGCATAACCAAGGGCCGCCGGGCGGGCTGAATCTGGAACTGGTATAACAAGGTCTGCATCAGGGATTCTGAATTCTCTTGCCAAGAATTCACCGATACGTTTACGAGCTGCGTATACGTTGACACCTTCCATAACACTAGTGGGATGCGCAAAATAAGTGTATTCAAATGCACAATGCGCATGTGGACTCTCTTTCGCGAAATATTCTGATCTAAGTCCAGAATCGTCGATCTGAAGAATCTCGCCAGGCTCTACATCTCTAAGCAAATACGCTCCCACAGCAGAAAGTGCACAAGATTCTGATGCCACAATGTAAGTATTTGATGGTTTGTGTAATCCGATAACAAGGGGTCTAAATCCCTTAGGGTCCCTTGCTGCGTAGACCGACCCATCACCAGTTAAAAATGTGAAACAGAACGAACCAATCATTTCTTGCTTTAAGATGGTAAGTGCCTCGGTTAAGTCCTTCTTTTCTGCGAGATGACCAGCCAGATGCTGAGCTGCAACCAAAGTGTCAGTCATCGACTGAGGGGTAAAAGAGCAACCACCTACCATTGATGTCAACTGGTCAACATTTGCAATTGTCCCATTATGAGCAATACACAGCTCTTTTACCTTGATCGGCTGAGCATTATTCAATGTACTCTTACCAGTAGTAGAGTAACGGACATGACCTATAGCGGCGTGAGACTCGTATTTCCTCGTAATCATGGCAAATTCATTCGCTGAAGACGATACCAATCCAATTCTTTTTAATGGACTTTTCTGAGGAACCGCCACACCCCAGGCTTCTTGACCCCTATGTTGAAGTGCTCGTAGGCAATCAATTACGAAGGGTATCACATTAATTCTATCCATAGAAAAGATACCGACCACACCACAGTTTTCGTGGATCATTTCCAACCCCTCATCAAATACAATCTATCCATTCCCCACTATAATGCCTTCCAATTATAGTAGGTCTGAATCTTAAATAACAGGTCATTTCCGAGAACATTTTGGCATTATTTACTGACATCGTTCAACATACTTTCAAGAGAATTGTTATAAGCGAGTCTTAATTTATTCAGCTCAAATTTAGCAAGGATCTGTTGTCCACCACGATATTGCACGGTGTCATTCGATGACGAATCAACCGCATAACCTATCTTATTGCAATGGACTTGGCTCCTGCTATCCCTTAGTATTTCAATCAACTCCTTTGGTTTTTCAGTTGCAACCACATATCGTGAATTGGATTCCGAAAACATAAGGCTGTCAATTCTATTACAAGTATTGGATGCCAACGAAATGTCTATATCAAAACCTGTATTTCCATTTATGGCCAGCTCAGCTAGAGCTACTGCAATGCCACCCTTAGAGCAATCATGAACACCGTTCACAACACCGCTCGATATAGAATTAGAAACGGCCGAAGCATTTCTCTTGTCCTCAGCCAAGTCGAGCTTGGGAATGTTTCCACTATCGCTCCTGTGATAGGATAGATAATATTCTGATCCACCCAACTCTTCCTTAGTTTGACCAATTAAAAAAATACTACATCGTGGGTCCAGTCGAGCTCTGCCTACTTTCTCCAGATTGCGCCCCAAACCTATTGCGCCTATAACAGGAGACGGTTTTATAGGTAAACCATTCCTCTCATTATAAAAACTCACTTTCCCACCTATCACGGGTAATGTAAAGAAATCACAATAGTCCTTAATCGCTGATACTGCCTGCTGAAATGTCCAGAAGACTTCAGGGTTTTCCGGGCTCCCGAATTGCAGGTGGTCGATTATTCCTACGGGGGAAGCGCCAGAACAGATCACATTACGAACAGCTTCTGAAATACATCCAAGTGTCCCTTGGTATGGGTCGAAATAACATCGTCTGCTGTTACCATCCATAGACATTGCAACATACTTTCCGTTACCTAACCTCAGAATAGAAGAGTCGCCTTCTCCTGGTTTTAGGACAGTTCTTAACCCAACCTCAGAATCGTATTGTTCATAAATCCAAGAACGTTTGCAAATGTTAGGCCTACGCAGTAAATCTAGCAAGATTGAGCCAAGGTTCTTTGGTGAAGCTATTCTAGTAGCATGCTTCCTTTTCAAATAAGATGGACGCGACGATTTTCTGTTCAAAAGTGGCGCACATGTCACAATATGTGCTGGAATGTCAGCTATCACTTCTGAATTGTACCTTATCTTGATCTCATGACCAGAACAAACTTTTCCAATAATGGAATAGCCTATCTCGTATTTGGCAAATATCTTTTCTAGAGATTCTCTATCATCCTTACCCACAATCAAAAGCATTCTTTCCTGAGATTCGGAGATCAAAATTTCTGACGGACTCATCCCTTTTTCTCTGAGTCTAACACAAGAAAGGTCGACATCAAGGCCCTTTCCCAGATTGTGCGACGTTTCTGACAAGCAACATGCGAGACCCCCTCCGCCTAAATCTTTCATTGCCTTGATATATCTATCCTCAGATGCCTCCAAAATTGCTTCAATGAGTATCTTTTTAAGGAAAGGATCAGGTATCTGGACTGCTGATCTGTTTTCGTGAACTAACCCTACAGATGCGAATGCCGCTCCGTGAATTCCATCTCTACCTGTAGCTCCCCCCACCAGAAAAATCAGGTCTCCGATGTCCGCGAGATTCGCTATTATTTTATTTGTCTTACTTAGGCCTATACACACCACATCAACCAAACAATAATTATTGAAGGAGCCATCAAACTCAAGTTCTCCGCCTATTGTAGGAACTCCTATACAGTTGCCGTAATCTGAAATACCTCTTACTACATTTCGGAGAAGCCAACGTGTGTGTTGATTTACCTTTGGCTCGTGACCATTAATGTCTCCGAAACGAAGTCCGTTCATAAGAGCTATAGGCCTGGTCCCTGCCGACAATATGTCTCGAACCACGCCGCCAACCCCTGTTGCTGCGCCTCCATACGGTTCAATAGCAGAAGGATGGTTATGACTTTCGATACGAACTGTTAGAATAAGATCATCACCTAATTCAATCAGCCCTGCATCAAAGCCGCTGTCCATCCCGATTCGCGCTCCTAATACAGGCAGCCGTGAAATATACTTCTTTGACGATTTGTAAGAACAATGTTCAGACCATTCAGCGGCGACCATTTGTAATTCAGTTTCCGTTGGATGTCGATTCAATGATTTTTTCAGGTGTGAAAATTCAGCTGTTGTCAATGCACTCATTCTTACATCACAAACCTTTACCTCGTGTGAGTGTCACCTAAATAGTGCATCAGGGATCGGAAAATTATTGAACCATCTATGCTATTGACCACCGGTGACAACACCCGTTCGGAAGCTCTCTCAGGATGAGGCATCATCCCTACTACATTTCCTTCAAGATTGCATATTGCTGCAATCGACTCAATTGATCCATTTGGATTCTCATCCAAAAAGCTCAACACTATTTGATCCTTTTGTCTTAACTCCTTTATAGTTGGGCTATCTGCGACATACCGGCCCTCACCATGAGCAATTGGCATTCTTATCTTTTGATTTTTTTGGAACAATCTTGTAAATGGAGTAGTGGCATTCTTTACTTTAGCATCAACCCATTTACATACGAAGCTCAAGCGTTCATTTTTCACTAAAGCTCCAGGAAGTAAACCTGATTCAATCAATATCTGGAATCCATTGCAAATGCCTAATACAGGTACGCCATCCTTTGCCATACTCTTCACTTCATGTATGACGGGACTATGAGCTGCAATTACTCCGGCTCTTAATCTGTCTCCATAAGAGAATCCCCCAGGCAGTACCAGTCCTGAAAAACCATTCAAGGTTTGTCTGTTATGCCAAATGTATTCAGTTTCTACATGCATAACTTCAGATAAAACGTGGAATACATCTCGATCACAATTTGTGCCAGGAAACACAATGACACCGATTTTTTTCATCGTCGGGTTTGTTATTGACTATCTAGTTACAGGTATTTAATGTGTACTCCTTCTCCGCTATCGCTTTAGGATTGAAGTATGACAGTTGGAATTATTTTTTAGTAATATAAGTATGGCTGCAATAACCTAAAGATCAGTACCAAATATCTCATCCGGTGGTTTAACTGGCTCCACTATTCTATAGGCGAAGGTCAAAAAAACTAGTATAAGTAACTTCCTGAGGTAGGAGTGTGGGTAACCAACCAGAGTATTCCTAATTATGGAATCAACAACCAACGACTTTTATGCGATCTAAGATAATTATAGTCCAAAGGGACAGGCTCTCTCAACTTTTCTTGGAAGAAGCTGTGACTGTGACAACACACTTACTTACGACAGGATTATAGAGCCTCAATTCAGAACATATTTTCAATACCATTTTCTTAGCTTGTTCTTCTGTTCTCGATCTAACCAACATATTTATGGTTTTTGAACACCTTACCGCCTCGACTTCGACAAAACCACCTCTTAGGATTAGATCCTTCAATATAGTTTCACCTTCAGGGTCGGGGAGATATTTCTTATTTGCTATTGACACCAATACTGAGTATTTTTTCTTACCATCATTGCCTTTATTCATTCCTGATCTCCAGAAGAAATACAGTTATTGCTCGATGGCAACATCGAATAATTTTGATGAACAACTTATTAAATACCTATTGACTAGGTTCAACTAAAGTACTTGGTCATGTAGCTCAGCTTGGTTAGAGCGAAGGTTTTGTAAACCTTAGGTCGTGGGTTCAAGTCCCACCATGACCTCCTCGCATCTAAAAATTGCAGCTGCTGAAGTAAGTATAAATTGGAATGACGAGTCCAGCTGAGGATTAGAATCATGCGCCTTTTGCGCGAGGGTAAGGTAAAAAATATTTTCCAACTGGAGAACGGAAATTTGCTATTGAAATTCAGCGACAGAGTCTCAGCATTCGACATAAAATTTGATCAGAGTATTCCCAATAAAGGCAAGGTATTATGCAGGTTTGCTAACTTCTGGTTCAATAAGTTGGATGTTCCAAGTCATCTCATAGGAATGAGAGAAGAAAATGTGATGGAAGTTAAGAGACTGTCAATGATTCCATACGAATTCATCGTTCGCGGCTATTATTATGGATCTATGTTGGAAAGATATGCTACAGGCAGCGAACTTAAATCCCTTTTTGGGGAGAAGTTAACTCTAGAGAAGGGAGCGAAGTTACCCTATCCGATCTTTGAAATAACGACTAAATCCGAAGAACATGATGTTCCTGTAGAACGAGACAAGGTTCTAAGTTCAGGTAACCTAACGAGCGGTACTCTTAAGGACATAGAAGATACATCATTAGCGATTTACAGTACCTTGTGGTCATTTTCAAAACAATCGGGCTTTATAATCGCCGACGTCAAACTTGAGTTTGGTTTTGATGAATACAGTGAGTTAACCCTAGCTGACTCTATAGGGCCGGATGAATCTAGAATCTGGCTTGAGAAAGACTACCACCCTGGCCAAACACAAGGAAGCTACGACAAACAGCTGTTACGAGATTGGCTGATTGAAATAGGGTTCAGACAAGAAATCATTCGTTTGGCCTCGAAGGGCAAATCCCCTAAGCCCCCTAGAATCCCCGAATTTCTAGTCAATGAAATGAGCGATCGGTACATTTATGCGTATGAAAAAATCACCGGCGAAAAGCTATAGCAAATTCAACCCCATGTTTCGCGTTCAAGCTACTCAACAGTTATATTTAGTTCGGCTTCTGTGTCAGGATTTTGTAGTTTCATTACCAAATCTCGTGGCATATCTGAGGAAGCTTTATCACAAAGTACACATAGAGTTCGAGGGCATACAAAGTTACTTTTCCTGATGACAATATCGTGGCCATGCGAGAGCGTCAAACGCTGATCTGTGAAACCATGCATACTAAAGCTCATCCCAGCTACAATAATTTCAAGATTCACCCTCCTCCCAGCCTCGGACAGTTTTGCCTTAAACTCTCTATCAAAATCATTACACGCTTTGCTGGCAGAAACTCCAGCTATACAGACTCCTTTTGTGCTTAATGACACTGCTTTCGTGATCTCTATCGTCTTCTTATGGAGGCATCGGATGTTCCTGTGACCTAAAAAAGTGACCCTCTCCTCTTTCATAATACAATTTTGCCTTGCGTAATCATATATAAGTGACCCAAGGTAAATTTAAATTGAACTCATTTAAGTAGATTAGAATGAATTGTTACCAGCAGCAGCGGGATATGATAGAGCTATAACGGTTTTCTCTCCTGATGGGAGGCTTTACCAAGTAGAATATGCAATAGAGACGGTTAGAAGGGGCACTCTTGCAGTTGGATTGAAGTACAAGGGAGGAGTCATCCTCGCAGTTGAAGAAAAGACACGAAAATTGCAAATTTCAAATGTAACCCAGAAAATCTTTCAAGTTGATGATCACATAGGTGTCGCTGCGGCGGGTTATATTCCTGACGCTAGATCACAAGTTGATCATGCGAGATTTTTTGCACAGAGTAACAGACTGATTTACGATGAACCTGTTGATGTTGAGGGCGTTGCGAAGAATATTGCCGACATGGCTCAGCAATTTACACAATACGCCGGTGTAAGGCCTTTTGGGGTAGCCTTAATTCTAGCGGGGGTGGACGAAACAGGTGCGTCACTATATTTGACTGACCCAAGTGGAACGTACATTGGTTACGATGCTGTGGCAATCGGAGCAGGAAGCGATCAGGTTACTGAATATCTAGAAAAGAGCTACAAAATGGACATTAGTCTCGAGGAATGCGGATCTCTAGCGATTGAGTCAATTTATTTGGTCAGCGAGGACAAGAACAGCACCAGAAATATCAAAATGGCTGTTATTGACACAAATACCAAGATTATGAGGAAAGTCCTTGATGAAGAACTCGAAAGTTATGCCAAGTTAGCCAAGCAAAGAGAAACTGCGAAGGGACAGTGAGTTAGTTAAGAAAACCTTTGTTTCGAGCTTGGATTCACTTCTAAAGAAAAAAGCGCCGAATTTAAAAATTGGCGAGTGGGTTCAAGGGGTACCGACTAATATCGATAAAGAACTAGGTAAGGTCATAGTTATCGAAGTGTTTCAGGTTAACTGCCCCGGTTGCTTCTTATATGGTATACCAGAAGCTATTTCTGTATATAATATTACAAACAAGAGCGATGTGAAAGTGTTAGGAGTTGCTACCGCTTTTGAGGATTATGATAAGAATACGTTGGATAACTTGAAACTGCTCATAACAAAAGGTGAGGTGATTGGCGAAACATTGCGCGCTCTTCGAATGTACGGTAGACTTAGGAACGGAAATAAGCTTCCCTACACCATCCCGCATCCGGTCGCTATGGACGCCTTAATAAGAAGGTCTGGCGATGTTCAAGAAAGCCAGGTACTAGATTTTCTTGAAGCGAACGTAGGCAGTTACCAGACTTACAGTGAACAGGACAAACAAATGCTTTTTGATCGTGCAAAACACTATCTGGTATCCAAGGAGTTTGCGGCTCTTACTTTCGAGGATTACAAACTCAGAGGAACTCCTTCAACTATTCTTATAGATCGAAACGGCTTAGTACGTGATATTGCCTTTGGTGCTGATGGAGGACTACAATCCAAAGTCGATTTGTTACTAAAAGAATAGATGCAAGCACCTTTTCCTTCTCTATCTGTAGCGATCCCTGATACATCGTTAATCGATTCAAAATCTCTTCTGGAAAAGAGTTTAAGAGTGGCTCAATTCGCCCGCGCTCTATCCATTTTTCGAGTAGAGAAAGTCTACGTGTATCATGATGTATCATCAACCGTTCGACCAGACGACACTAAATTAATCATTTTGCTACTTGAATACTTAGATACACCCCAATATTTGAGGAAATTGCTATATCCTAAAATGAAATTGTTACAATTTGCCGGTATGCTACCACCCATACAATCCCCTCATCACAAGAAGTTCCGAAGAGCCTCTGAAATTCAAGGCGAAGAGGCTCGAGCAGGTGTTTTACTGAGAAACAGGGGTACTTGGGTAGTAGATGTTGGCCTGGATCGGACCGTTCCATTTGTCGGCCATACCAAAAATTCGAGAAAGGCAAATTTCAAATTGACAGTCAGAAAAGGACAACTGGTCGCCGAGGAGATCAATGGAAAAGTAGACGAGAGCGAGTACTGGGGCTATGATGTAATCAGTATCCACACCCTATCAGACATCGCTAGAAGCCTTTCTGATGTAAAATTCGTCATAACCTCGCGAAGGGGAAATTCGATATCCCATATCATTCCTTCCCTTGCTAAGAATTTCAAACACACTTCCGAGTTAGTTTTGATTTTTGGTTCACCACGAAATGATGTTTGGGAGATTGTAAATAGGATGGATGAAAATCTTGTTAATTCATCGTTGGCTATCAATATGTTTCCGCTACAAGGCACCAACACGGTCCGATTAGAGGAAGCCTTGTTGGGCTCACTTGCCATAATCAATAGCATCCGAGTATAACTTGGCAGCTGGCAGGCGTGCTAGACTTGAATCTTGAGTAATGTGTATAAATTTATTAAAGGGGCAGGGAGAGGGATGGTCTATCCATGGGCCATAGAAAATATAGCGCTCCACGAAGGGGCAGTGTGGCATTTAGACCTAGAGCTAGAGCAAAAAGTCTAGAAGCAAGAGTTCGGAATTGGGCCCAAAGTACAGAAGCTAAACCCGTTCTTGGCGCCTTTGCTGGGTTTAAGGTTGGCATGTTAAGCGTCGTGACTGTTGATGATCGAGACAGGACGCCCAACTTCGGGAAGCAACTTGCAAACCCTTCTACATTACTCGCGACTCCGCCATTGACTATAGCAGGCATACGTGGATATCGAGTCGATTACAGTGGTAGGCATGCGTTGTTTGACGTAAGATCTCGAGACACAATCAGGGATCAGAAAAAAAAGGTTCAGCAAGGTTCTTTGGAAGAGGAGATGAGTAAGGCAGAAGGTTATCTCAATAATATTAGTTATGTATACGTAGTGGTTTCAGTCTCTCCTAAAGATGCTGGATTATCCCAAAAGAAACCCTATACTTTTGAAATCCAGCTTACGGGCGGCGATACAAAGCAAAACTTTGACTATGCAAAATCGATTATGGGTAAGAAGTTAAAAGTGACGGATATATTTCGAACAGGTCAATCGATAGACGTTGCCGCTATTACACGGGGAAAAGGAGTTGAGGGTCCAATTACTCGGTTTGGAGTAAAGAGAAAGCAGCACAAGTCGAGAAAAAGTGTTCGTGCAGTGGGGACACTTGGTCCCATATCTCCAGCAGTTGTAATGTTTACCGTCCCAAGACAGGGTCAACGAGGCTTTCACCAAAGGATCGAATACAATAAACGGATATTATTAATTGGGAACACATCTGAAGAGGGACTTGACATCAACCGGAAAGGAGGGTTCAAGCACTTCGGAGCATTAAATGGAGATTTTATAGTTGTTAGGGGTTCTATTCCAGGAGTTCCAAAAAGACTAGTAAAGCTGAGAATGCCAATTAGGCAGAAGAATACGAAGATTTTAGAGCCTAAAATTGTAGAAGTGGTGGTAAAGTAGCTTGAAGGCGAAAGTACTAGATCTGGATCGTAGTAATGTAGGGTCTATAGATTTACCACAAGTCTTTCTTACACCATATCACCCTGCAGTAATACACAAAACGTACGTCAGCTTAATCTCGCATTCGTATCAAGCTCAGGGTAGGTATCCCTTTGCAGGAGAGATTGTTAGCGCTGAGTCTCGCAATACTGGTCTAGGGATTGCGAGGATTGCAAGGGCTAGGGGACAAGGTTTTCCCAGGGCTGGTCAAGCTGCGGGTGTAGCCGGGGTAAGACATGGAAGAGTCGCGCATCCTCCAGTCTCATTTAAGAGAATATACAAGAAGATTAATAAAAAGGAGAAAATCCTAGCACTTTGTTCCGCAATTGCTGCTACATCAAGGCGTGATCTCGTAAAGCGGCGTGGACATGAGCTTGAGGATAGTTTAGAACTTCCTCTAATTGTTTCAAATAAGATTGAATCGATAGATAAGGCAAATGATCTTAATAGGGCCTTGATAAAATTGGGCTTGGAGGCGGATTTAGAACGTGCAAAGTCGAAGAGCCGAACTGTACGGGGAACTTCAAGAAGACATGGTAGATCTTCTGGTGTGAGTGTTCTGTTACTAGTATCTAGGAACAGCAACATTATGAAACTAAAAAGATCATTAGCGGGGGTTGATGTGAAAGCTGTAGATAGTTTGAATGTAATGGACCTATTGCCTGGTTCCAAACCAATACGGCTGACTATGTATTCACAGAATGCAATTGATGCGCTGGTAAAGTTCAACGGATTAAGTGGAAACTTGGGGAGGAAAACTGAATGAGTAAGGATGTACCTGCAAAGGATCTTCTTTCCATAGAAGATGCTAGGTCGGTTCTAATTCAACCATACATCACCGAGAAAACATTCAATATGATAGAAAAGGAGAACAAATTGGTTTTTATAGTTAGAGAAAGGAGCACAAAGCAACTGATAAGAGAAGCTATGAGTGTGCTGTACGATGCCGACGTTATAGATATTAACACATTCAGAACGATCAGAGGAAAGAAGGCTGCTGTGAAATTCAGTGATCCAAATGGAGCAAGGGACTTAGCTACCACGTTGGGCCTGGTGTAGGTTCTGTGTCAGTTCAGTTAGTGTCACTACCCAGTACGTTTAAAAGTGGAATAAATCATGCAGACGGTGATATACGTGGTTAGGGAGTTTAAGTTTAAAGGTTATCTACCTGAACAACTGCAGGCATTACCCATAGAATCACTTTTGCCACTTTTGAACTCAAGACAGAGACGATCTTTGGATAAAAGAGTGGGCAAATTCATGACCGATGAAAAGAGAAAACTTCGCGAAGAGATTAAGCGAAATAGGGAGGGAAAGTCAGCTGATGAGATAAAAACCCACCTCAGAGACATGATTATTCTTCCAGATATGATCGGAGTGACTATTAAAGTTCATAATGGCAAGGAATTCGTTCCAGTAAATATTAGACCAGAGATGGTTGGGCATTACGTAGGTGAATACTCTATCACTAACAAACGCGTTCAGCACGGAGCTCCTGGAGTTGGTTCATCAAGATCCAGTCTATACGTCCCCTTAAAGTGAATGTATTATGCCAGAATATGGATATGCTTTAGAAAATTTTGACAAGTCAAGACACGTAAGAGCCTCGATAAGGGACAAGTCAACCTCGCATAAGCATGCTAGAGAGGTAGCAGTAGCCATTAAAGGGATGTCGATCGAAAAAGCGCGCCTATTTCTTGAAGATGTGATTGCCAGGAAAATAGCTGTACCATATAGAAGATACAATAACGAGGTCGCTCATAGATCTAATATCCGTGATGGCTTTTGCTCGGGCCGATATCCTAAGAAAGCTGCCCGAGAAGTGTTAAAGTTGTTGGACAATCTGGAGGCAAATGCTGAATATAAGGGAATGGATTTGGATTCATTGAAGATCACAAGTGCCGTAGTACATAAAGGTACAAAGATCAAGAGATTTACTCCTAGAGCGATGGGAAGATCTAGTCCCAAATACAATACATTGATACATTTTGAGTTGGTTGCACAAGAAAAGAGGGTTCATGAATGAGTGCTATCAATAATGTAATGAAAAATAATTTTAGAAATCTCGAGTTAGATGAGTTCCTTTCGGAAACTCTAAGAGATGCAGGATATGGACGCGTAGATGTACAGAAGACGCCAATAGGAACCAGAATTACCTTAAGTGTTACTCGTCCGGGGTTGGTGATCGGAAGGAAAGGCACTGGGATAAAAGATTTAACAACAAAATTGGAACAAAAGTTTGGTTTAACCAATCCTCAGATCTCTGTCATTGAACTCGAAGCCCCTGAGCTGAACCCTAAGATCATGTGTAATCGAATCGCACAATTGATCGAAAGAGGTACCGCATTCAGAAGGGCAGCGATATGGACGAATAACACGATAATGAATGCAGGTGCTTTAGGCGTTGAGATCACAGTAGCAGGTAAACTGAGAAGTGAAAGAGCCCATTTCGAAAAGCACGCTGCAGGTCTGGTCCCAAAGAGTGGTGATGTAGCAAACAAGGTGGTAAGATACGGAGTCACCCATGTGCTGACTAAGATGGGATTAATGGGAATACAATTGAAAATAGCGATTAAAAACGAAATGCCTCGCGAGTTCGAGATGATCGATTCAGAAACTAGTGACAAAACAACGGAAGTTCAGAAGCTGGAAAGTACAGTGGAAGCTGTAGCTGAAGACAAAAAAACCGTTGAAGGAAATGAATCTGTAGAGGCGGAAAGAAAGAGCGATGGGTAGAATTAAACTGAAGGTATTACGTGAAATGAATGATAGGGATCTTACAGAGAAATTGGATGAACTATCTTCTGAACTTACAAAGCTGAGATCTGAGGGTGCAAAGGGCACATTAAAGAAGGAAACAGCGAGTATCAGATGGACCAGAAGGGATATCGCGAGAATAAAGACGATACTCACAGAGAGGGTCGAAAACCATTGATAACAAGCGAGAATATGATTTATCATGAATTAGTTGGACTGCACGCCCGCATGTTCGATTCAGGTCCATATTCTGGATTATCTGGACGTATTGTTAAGGAAACTAGAAATATGATCACCCTCAGATCCGGTGAGGTACTGAAGAGTTTGCCGAAAAATTGTATTAATATTAGGTTAACGCTTCCCACTTGCGGTTGCTTTATAAGTGGAAAGTGTCTGATAGGGAGACCAGAGGACCGAATTGTAAGGAAGAGTTTGGGATGAATTATGGTTAGAAATATTGGAATTTCTGTGTCTCCACCCCGGAGATCATGTGAAGATATAAATTGTCCTTTTCATGGCAAACTCTCGGTTAGAGGTCGAGTTTTTACGGGTACTTTGGTTAGTGCAAAAGCCCGAAAAATGGTTGTTGTTGAACATCAATATTCAAGGCCGGTAACGAAATACAAAAGATTTGAAAGAAGCAAATCAAAAATGCATGCATATGCTCCCGAATGTATGGATGTAATTGAAGGAAAGCGGGTACGAATCGCAGAATGCCGACCTTTGACTAAGACTGTTGCTTTTGTGGTGATAGAGGTGGAGCAATAGAGGTGTCCTCCAAGTCAAGAGCCGTTTCAGCAAAAGGTGTGGAAGAATTCAGGCCGTATGTCACAAGAGCATTGCCTATGACTGCTACTTTGGTGTGTGCAGATAATACCGGCGCCAAGATTCTTCGCATTGCTCAGGTAAAGAGGTTTAAGGGACGACATTCCCGGTTACCGGCAGCTGCAGTGGGTGACTTTGTAACCGTAACCGTCAAGAAAGGTCCAGCAGAGTTGCGAAAGCAGATCTTTGGCGCAGTAATAATACGGCAAAAATACCCTGTCCGAAGATTGAATGGAAATAGGTTAGTGTTTGAAGATAACGCTGCGGTATTGGTTACTCCTGAGGGTGAGATTAAGGGAACAGACATAAAGGGGCCAGTAGCTGCTGAGGCAGCTGAAAAATGGCCAAGGATTGCAAATTTGGCTGCGCTAATCGTTTGAAAAATGAATGGAGTAGAGAAATTATTGACAAATAGATTAATAGGCGTCGTTCCAAAGCATTTGACGGAGCGCAAACTCAGGTCTCCTTTATCGCATGCCCTACGGGAAAAATTCGGAAGGCGCAACTTAAGAGTGATTGCCGGAGATACAATCAAAGTGATTCGCGGTGAATATAGTGGTATCGAAGGCAAGGTTGAAAAAGTTAACATGAAGCGGGGAAGTCTCGCTATTGAAGGAATCCAAAGGGAAAAGGTGCGCGGAGGAAACGTAAAGGTAGAAATTAATTCTACTAATGTTGTAATTACGGATTTAGATTTGGATGATAAGTATCGACAGGTTTTGATTCAAAGAATTAACGAACCAGAGAAAAAAAAGCCAATTGAAAAGAAACCTAGAATTAGAAAACAAAGTAAGCGACGTTCAACAAATAATAGGAAGAGTAAAACCAAAGGAGGAGGAGAGAAATAGATTTGGCAAAGAAGGGAGGAGATACTACCGTCAAGAGGCAGCGTGCTCCTTCGTTTTGGAAGATTAGACGAAAGCAAGGCCGATTTGTGGTCCGTGCAAGGCCGGGGCCCCATCAGAAGGCTATTTGTTATCCGCTTGGGATTCTAATTAGAGATGTATTGAGAGTTGCTCAGAGCATGGACGAAGTAAAAAGAATGCTCAATGATGGAAAGGTATCTGTAGATGGCGTGGTAAGGAGAAGCATTGGTTGGCCGGTAGGATTGATGGATATTATAGAACTTATTCCTTTATCACAAGCGTTCCGTTTAGTACCAAAAGATAGGAATCTCTTGGTCCCAGTGCTTCTTTCAAAACAGACTGAAAAGAGCCTAAAACTACTAAGAGTAACACTTAGGAAAACGATTAAAGGGAAAGAAACACAATTCGGTTTTCATGACGGTAAAACTTTGATTGCGAATGAGCAGTATTCCGTAGGAGATTCATGTTTAATCGATCTGTCCAATAAGGAGGTCAAGTCACATATGAAATTAGAGAAGGGTTCAATT
>Ga0105091_10000411_pt1 | contig 17731 bp, 19 predicted proteins | sample PPLLak1March2015_FD_87022 | JGI IMG/M metagenome (GOLD analysis project Ga0105091, IMG submission 87022) | Freshwater sediment microbial communities from Prairie Pothole Lake near Jamestown, North Dakota, USA - PPLs Lake P7 Core (1) Depth... | ecosystem: Environmental > Aquatic > Freshwater >... | reverse complement strand
ACCCCGAAACCGCCTTTGACGTGCTGGTCGAAATAGCGGATGGGAAACGGCTTCCAGATATCGAACAGGCGGAACAGCAGGAAGGCGATACCGAACCACAACCAGTTCGCTGGCGTGAACGCCAGGATCAGCCACATCGCCACGATCTCGTCCCACACCATGCCACCGTGATCAGGCGCGCCCAGCGCCTTGCCGGTCACCTCGCAAAACCAGATCCCGGCCACGAAAGACAAGCCCACCACGACCAGCAAGGAGCCCAGTGGCAGGAAATGCGCCAGGACCAGAGAGAGCGGAATCGCCGCCAGCGATCCGGCCGTTCCGGGCGCGACCGGGCTGAGTCCAGAGCCGAAGCCGAAAGCAAAAAAATGCGCCGGGTGGCGCAGGATGAATTTCAGGTCAGGCTGCAAAGTGGTCGAAGCCCTTCGCGCCAACAGCCATGATTTCCCCCTTGCGCAGCAGCCGGAGGCCAGCCCCGAAGGTCGTGCGCCCGATGCAAGTCAGCGGCAATTCCAGTTGTCGCGCCAAGTCCAGAATCGTTTCATGACGGTCGGCGGGCGCAGCAAAGCACAGCTCGTAATCATCCCCCCCTGCCAGTACGCAGTTCCGGGCCACCTCATCTTGGATATGGCGCCGCACCACCTCGTGCAGCGGCAAGCGTTCGAAATGGATTTCCGCCCCTACACCCGACTGCTCCAGGATATGCCCCAGATCGGCCAGCAGGCCATCGGAAATGTCGATCGCGGCCGTGGCAATGCCGCGCAACGCAATGCCCGCCGCCACGCGCGGCTGCGGCAGGTGGAGAAAAGGCAGCATCGCCGCCGCTTCCCTATGCTCCAGTTCGACGCGGCGCTGGTAATGGGCCAGCGCCAAGGCGGCATTGCCCAGCGTGCCGGACACCCAGATTTCGTCCCCTGCTTTCGCGCCATCGCGGCGCAATGCCTGCCCCGGCGGCACTTCGCCCATGATCTGCACGCAGATATTGAGTGGGCCGCGCGTGGTGTCGCCACCGATCAGTTCCACACCGAACTTGCTCGCCAGGCCAAAAAAGCCGCCGGCAAAGCCGCGCAGCCATTTCTCGTCGGCTGCAGGCAGGGCAATGGCCAGCGTCGCCCAGCGCGGTGTCGCGCCCATCGCTGCCATGTCGGAAAGATTCACCGCCAGGGACTTGTGTCCCACCGTGCCGGGGCCATCGGCCTCGCCAAAATGCCTTCCTGCCACCAGCATGTCCACCGAAACTGCCAGTTCCATGCCCGGCGAAACCTGTAGCAGCGCGGCATCGTCCCCGACGCCCAAGACCGCGCTGGGGGTCGGGCGGGTGAAATACTGGCGGATCAGATCGAATTCGGAGGACATGGCTAGTGCCGCTCTTGCCAGTAACCTGGCTCACGCCTTAAATGCATAACCGCCAGCACCTGAACCTGATCACCTTCCATGCGATATAACACACCGAATGGGAAGCGATTTGTCAGACAACGATGAATATCCTCAACCAGGATCGGCCACACCAAGGGAAAGTCGACCACATTCTGGATTGTTTTCAGCACTTCAAGGGAAAAATCGCTGCCTAGCCCTGCTTCAACGGACTCGTAATGCTCTATAGCAGCAAAGAATTCATCCTCGGCTTCGGGGTGAAAAGAAAACTTCACGACGGAAAGCGTACACGTAGCCGGGCCAACACTTCTTCGCTGGAAACCCCCTTTAGCTGACCGGAGCGCAACTCATCGCCTCTGCGGCGAACCACTTCTGCCCACTTACTATCAATTCCGGAATCTGGCTGATTAAGCGAGCGAAGCAAGGAGTCCACCACAAGGGCGCGCTCCTCGACAGGCAGCGATTCCGCCTCACGGATGATTTCAGTTGTACTTAACATTTTGATGTTCCCATTTCAGATTCGTTGACGAGGGAAACGCTGGTTTAATTGTCACTGCCCTTACCAAGTGCATCAATGTCATTAAACCACCCCAATCTATTCCGCGCCCTTCTGCTTCGCCTCCAGTTCTTCCCAGCGCGCCAGCACCACCAGAATTTCATCCTCGATCTCGCTCACTCGCGCCTGCAGACGCTTAGCCTCTTGCGGATCACTGCGGTAAATCTCACCCTCGGCCAGCATCGCGCCGATGTCTTGCTGCTCGTGTTCCAGCGCTTCAATCTTGACCGGCAGGGCTTCGAGTTCGCGAGTTTCGTTGAAATTCAGCTTTACCCGTGCGGCTGGTTTGGCAGTTTTGGATGCGGTTTTTTGGGGCGTCTCGACTTTCTTTTCCGGCAGCGCCTCGCGTGCGCGCTTGACCCTCACATAGTCGTCGTAGCCGCCGGCGTACTCCTGCAGCTTGCCATCACCCTCGAAGGCGATGACCTGAGTCACCACGTTGTCGAGGAAGGTCCGGTCGTGGGAAACCAGCAGCACCGTGCCGCTGTAGTCCTGAAGCAGCGTTTCGAGCAATTCCAGGGTTTCGATATCGAGATCGTTGGTGGGCTCGTCCAGCACCAGCACGTTGGCCGGGCGGGTGAAGAGGCGCGCCAGCAGCAAGCGGTTGCGCTCGCCGCCGCTCAGGCTCTTCACCGGCGAACGGGCACGCTGCGGCGCGAACAGAAAATCTTCCAGATAGCTGATGACGTGCTTGCGTTCGCCTCCGATCTCGATGAAATCGCTGCCCTTGCTGATGGTGTCGATCAGGGTAGCCTCGTCGTCGAGCTGTGCACGGAACTGGTCGAAATAGGCCACGGCGATCTTGGTACCCAGCTTGACCGTGCCACTGTCCGGCTGCAATTCGCCCAGGATGAGCTTGAGCAGGGTGCTCTTGCCGGCGCCGTTGGGGCCGACCAGACCGATCTTGTCGCCACGCATCACGCGGCCGGAGAAATCACGGATGATGACTTTATCGCCGTAGGACTTGCTGACGTTTTCCAGCTCCGCCACCAGCTTGCCCGAGCGCTCGCCCTGGTCGACGTTGAGGTTGACCGTGCCGCTGCGCTCGCGGCGTGCCGCACGTTCACGGCGCAATGCTTCCAGCCGCAGCACGCGCCCCTCGTTGCGGGTGCGGCGCGCCTGGATGCCCTTGCGGATCCAGACTTCTTCCTGGGCCAGCACCTTGTCGAATTTCTCGTTATGCACCGCTTCGATTTCGAGCAGCTCCTGCTTCTTGATCTGGTAAGCGGAAAAATTGCCGTCAAAACCCACCAGCAAGCCGCGATCAAGTTCAACGATACGCGTTGCCACATTGTCGAGAAAGCGCCGGTCGTGGGTAATCAGCAGCACGCTGCCGTTAAATTCGTTGAGCAGCCCTTCGAGCCACTCGATGGCAGAGAGATCCAGATGGTTGGTGGGCTCGTCCAGCAACAGCATGTCGGGCGCCATCACCAGCGCACGCGCCAGCGCCACGCGCTTTTTCTGGCCGCCTGACAAGGAACCGATCTTCACATCTTCTGGCAGGGAGAGCCGGCTCATGGTGGCTTCCACCCGTGCCTTCATGTTCCAGCCGTCGTGCGCCTCAAGCTCCACCTGCAGATCGTGCATGCGTGCCAGCAAGGCGTCCATGTCGGCATCCGGGTCGCCCATGGCGTGGGTGACTTCATGATAGTCGAGCAGGAATTGGTGGGCGTCGCCAAGCCCCTCGGCCACGGCTTCATAAACGGTATGTTCGGGGTCGAGCTCAGGCTCCTGCGGAACATAAGCCAGCTTCATCCCCGGTGCGCGCCACACACGACCATCGTCGGGTTGCGCCGTACCGGCGATGATCTTGAGCAGGCTGGATTTTCCGGTGCCGTTGCGGCCGATCAGGCCGACTCGTTCGCCCGGTTCCAGCACCAGGTCGGCGTGGTCGAGCAATGGCACATGGCCGAAAGCGAGAGATAATTTGTCTAGTTGAATTAATGGCATAAGATTAGAGAGACGGCGTTCCTTCGCTGGCATGGGTTTTTTCATGAACCTGCTGGCAACGGACGCAACGCAGCGCCGTCGGATAAGCCAGCAGCCGTTCGAACACCATGGCTTCGTCGCAATCGAGGCAGACGCCATACTCGCCCTGCTTCATGCGCTTGCGCGCGGCTTCGATGTCGCGCATTTCATTGACCTGACGGTCCGCTCTTGCCGCTGCAATATCAGCCAGCGCATCGGCCACCGATTCATCGCCCTGGTCGGAGCCGCCTGCTGCGGCGAAATCGGCGAAATGCCGCTCCCCTTCCTGTCCAAGCTCCTGACGCACTTCATCGATCAATTGCTGATAACGCGATTTAAGCGCCAATTCGAGCTGTTTTTGCTGTTCTGCCGTGAGTGCCATGTCTTTCCTTATTTAGGCCCTGATACGCCTGTGGCTATTGTCATTCCAATAGTTTGAAGTTTAACATAGCCACAGCTATTCATTCCGCCGCCGGCGGGCTTGGACAATGAGGTGGCCATGAACCCGTCACGCAGAAACATTCTGAAAACACTTTCCGCCCTGCCTCTGGCAGCCTTGAGCGGAACGGTTATGGCCAATCCGGCACTATCGCCGATACGCATCAACATTCCTGGCCCCCGTTCACTGCCCTTCCTGCCCATCGAACTTATACCCATTCTGGGCATAGACCGCAGTTTGGGCGTGCAATTGATTATTCGCTACTTCCCCAGCGGCATTACTGCACTGGAAGACATGCTGGCTGGCAACGCCCTGTTTTCCGCACAAGGCTTCACGGTGCTGCACGCCTTTCACAGCAAGGGCAAAAGAGTCCAGGCTCTCGCACCCTTGAGCGGCCAGAGACCACCGTATGGCATCGTGGTGCGGGAGGACCTGCGCCAGCAGGTGAAAAGTGTGGCCGACCTCAAGGGCCGTTCGATTGGCATTTCCGTCGGCAACATCACCAGCAAAACTTATATGCAACAAGTAGCTGAAGTATTCCTTACCGCCAACGGCATTTATCCAAATGAAGTGCGCTGGGTGCCCACCGCACAAAACTGGGAGGGACAATTTGGCGTGCTAGCCAGCAAATCAGCGGATGCTGTGTATTGCGAGGAACCCTTCATAAGCGGCCTAGTGCGAAAAAAAACCGGCTTTTTACTTAGCGACTTTAGCGATCCCAAGGTAGCGGCCAAAATCCCTGGCGCGGGTCATTTGCGCGCCACGCTCACCACTTCCTCCGAAAACCTGCAGCAAGACCCGCGAAACGCAGAGATCATGGTGCGCATGCTGAGACAGTCTCTGGAGTGGATCGCCAAAACTGGCGCAGAGGAAACGGTCAATCGCCTGAACCTTCAGAACAAGGATGAAAAACTTCAATTAATTGACGTTCTGGCTCGCCATCGCGGCATGTTTGCCAACGATGTTCGCTTCTCACGCCGCCAAATCGAGGCTACGGCGCAGTTCATGCGCGCCGCAGGCATCCTCAGTGACGACAGCTTCGACATCAATTCCCTGATAGCCGGCCAGATTGCAGGAGCAAAGCCATAGTCAAGCTGATTTCCAGGCGCATTTCCAACCTGCTGCGCGGACGTGGAACCCTGCGCGGCCAGGCTCTGGCGAGGCTGCTGCTGCTTGGCATGTTCGCTGCGGCAGCCATTTCCTTGATAGCCGCAAACAACTACTACACCCAACGCGAGCGCGAAGTTCTCCAGAAACGAGCCATCATCCAGCAACTCTACGAAAAAGAGCTGCCGCGAGTGGAAGAACGCTGGCAAGGCGATGCCGATCAAATGAAGGCGCGCATCGAGTTTTCACGCCTTCTGGAGGAAGGGGATGAAATGCGCTGGCCAAAATTCAATGCCTTCCTCAACGCCCAGTCTGAATTCACCCATTTCCCCAATCTGCTGATCCTGCGTAACTCGGGCCATATCCTGTTTCATTACGGCCCCGAAGCACACAAGATCCAAAGCGACCCTGCACTGCTTACCTCCGCCTGGCACTATGCGGAGGAAGCACATGAACTGTATCGCGTCTATCGCCTGCCGATCTGGCTCGGCGCCGAGGGGCAAGGCACACTGCTGCTGCTAAAAACCGTGAACAATGCAGCACTGCGGGGTATTGCCGCACCCGAAACCCACCTCCACCTTTTTTTCCATGACCAGGTGCTGGCCTCATCCAATGGCGACAATCCCAAACTGATACACCCCGGAGCAAAAGAAGCAGAAACTCCAGCCAAGGTGCCGCTGATTCAAACCGACCTTTCCTGGCCTGGAAGCGGCGCCCGTCCAGTCCTTATCGTGCAGCGTGAACTGCACGTGGCCTATCCGATGAGGGAGTTTCTGCTGCGTCCTATCGCAGTCATATTGATCATCACCGTCCTGATCTGGATTGGCCTGGGGCGCTGGCTGACACGTACCGTCAAGCGCGTCGAAAATTTGGAAACAGCCACCAACGATTACGCCCAACTCGGCCTGGTGTCGCGTGCCAGCGAACAACTCCAGGCAGCTGGCGGCCAACCGGACGAGATATCCGACCTGGCCCAGGCTATGGAAAAACTCATGCACGAGATAGATAGCCGCAATCTCGAGCAAAAAGCCTATCTGGACACGCTCTCCATGCTCGAGGAAGCAGTACTCGAAATGACGTGCGACGGCATCATCGTGCGTGCCAGCCCTGGCTGGAACAAACTCTCACACTGCGATGACGCCATCGGCAAACGCCTTTACGATTTCATCCACAGCGAGGACCGTGAAGTTCTGCAGACGCAATGCAAGGTGTTATCCAGTGGCGAAAAAAGTTATTCTGTGCTGCGCCTGCGACTGAATGCCGAGCGCAGCCTCCACGCGCCATGGATGGAATGCCGCTTTGTCTGCTTCCATGACGAGGCCGGCAAGGTGGTTGGCGTACGTGGCGTGCTGCGCGACATCACGCAAACCTACCTGCACGAGAAACAGATCACCCACATGGCCCTGCACGATGCGCTCACCGGCCTTCCCAACCGGGTGCTGCTGGAAGACCGCATCAAGGTTTCACTGCGCCAGGCTTCGCGCACGATGCAAAAAGTCGGCATTTGCTTTATCGACCTGGATCATTTCAAGAACGTCAACGACTCTCTCGGCCACAAATCCGGCGACAAGCTCCTGCTGGCCTTCGCCGAGCGCCTGCGCCGCCAGCTGCGGGAAGGCGATACCGTGGCACGCTGGGGCGGGGATGAATTCGTGCTGCTGCTGCCTGACATGGATTCGGAACAGGACATACGCGATGTCGCCCTGAAGGTGAGCGAAGAAGTGCAAATCCCCTTGCAGGTCGAAGACACCGAACTGGTGGTGACTTTCAGCATGGGCGTCGCCGTGTATCCCGATGACGGGGAGGGCACCGAAACCCTGTTCTCTCAGGCCGACCGAGCCATGTTCTTTGCCAAGGCACAGGGGCGCAACCAGACCTGCTTCTTCCGCGACATGACCACCAAGGGCATCGGAAAGAAGGAGCTTTACATCCAGAACCGTCTCGCCACAGCCATCAATTCCCAACAGATTCAAGCCTGGTTCCAGCCCGTCATCGCCGCAGACAGTGGACGCTGCGCGGGTGTCGAAGTGCTGGCACGCTGGTTCGACGACGAGCATGGCTGGATCAGCCCCGCCACCTTCATCCCGATGGCGGAAAATCTTGGCCTGATCAACGAACTCGGGCATCAGGTTCTGCTCGCCAGCCTCGCGCCCGCACAGCGCTGGAACAAAGACGGTCTGGACCTCACCTTGGCGATCAACCTCTCCAAGCGACAGTTGTTTACCCCCTACTTCACCGAACGGCTATTGGAAGAGGTCGAAAAGCACCAAATCCCTCCCGCCCAGATTATTCTCGAAATCACGGAAAGCATAGCGCTGCTCGACGTGGAACATGCAGCGGACCGTTTACAGGAACTGAAGCAAGCTGGTTTCCGTATCGCCATTGACGACTTTGGCACCGGCTACTCCTCTCTCTCACAGCTCCACGAAATGCAGGTGGACGAACTAAAGATCGACATTTCCTTCGTGCGGCGCCTGAACGAGCCCAATGGCCTATCCATGACGCAAGCCATCATCAATCTGGCGCGCGCGCTAAATCTGGAAACCGTGGCTGAGGGAGTGGAAACTGCGGAGGCCGCTGCCAAACTACGCGAACTGGGAGTGAATCATCTGCAGGGTTACTATTTCGCCAAACCCATGCCCATCAAGGAATTCGAGCACTGGCTGGAAAATCATCCCCATCAAGGCGACCAACCCGACAATGGTGAGGACTAAGGCAGATTACCTTCCCGGCATCCGGCTTTTCCATGCGTTGGGTTTTTAGCGTAAAATCACGCCTTCGCCCCGGTAGCTCAGTGGATAGAGCAACCCCCTCCTAAGGGGTAGGTCGGACGTTCGATTCGTCTTCGGGGCGCCAATCACACATGAAACTAGGAACTGATTCGCAGTTGTCGCGCGGTTCGGCGGTCTGGGCACGCCGGTACTTGAGGTAGCCAATAAAATCCAGCAAGGCGCGTGCCTCGAATTCACCGAGCGTCCGCGCCTCTTCAAGAATCTGATCCACTGTGGACATGGCGGCCTTTCAGGCAACCCGGTATTCCCGCACGTCAACCCGCACCCCCTCGGAAGCCGCCCGGCTTGCCCGTTCCAACAGGCTACCCGTCACTTCCTCGCTGACGTACTCTTCTCCACAGTTATCGCAAATCTCGGCGGGCACATGCTTGAACACCAAGGTCGCGTCATCGCGTTCCAAGGTGATGCTGGTATAGCCTGTGTGGGTGCTACCGTACTTGCAGATCGGGCATTTCATGGCTGCTTCCTTTCAAAATCCGCTTCCCAGATAGCTGGGTCTGGTTCATATACTGTAATGATGATGCTGGTTTCCACTTCGGCATCTTCCGCGACAACCACATGCAGCGGCTTGCCTGCCACCCAACCCAGAATTGACGGCTGGGATAGGGTGTGTCATCCGGATATGCCCGTATCGTTTTGCCCGTGGCCAGCACATGCCGAACATCTTCAGGTCTGACATCGCGCTCGAACATGCGCTTGATGGCGTGGCTGCGAAAAACCAGATTCATCGTAATACGCCCTGTCACGTTTCAGTTCAGTTTAACCACATCCGCCACCGATCCAAAGCCCCGACTGGCAGCGCATCTACCCGGCCAGCCTGCTTGATCAGTAACACTTCCGCTGTCTGCTTCACCCCTGCCGCCGCCATCATCGCGCTGGTGGCGGCATGACGAATTATAGCCCGCTCGAAAGCGCGTTCACCCCGTCTGTGACAAACGATGCAAGTCATGAAAATAATAACGCCGCATGAATGCGGCGTTATGTGTCGGCTTATGGTATGCCGCTAGGTCAGCCTTCGAATACTGACTTTGGTAACAACTACAGACAATTAATCATTGAAGTGTCGATAGGCGTCTCTCATTAATGGTTAACCATTCCGAACCCATGCTTCAGAGCTACGGTATTTTTATACGCTTAATTTCGGGTAAATTCAACTCAAAAATAATGAACCATGCACCTTCGAATTTCAAGCATACAGTTCGAGAACGAGAATGCGCGTGTTAACCGTATTGCCGCTTTCATGACTACGTTACCTTATATAATCGCTCTATTCACATGCAATTTCAGGAGTTACTTTGTTTAAAATCGCTGGCGCCCTAATAGGCTTTTACTTCTTTGGTATATTCGGGGCAATTGTTGGCTACTTCCTGGGAAGCATCGTTGCCCGTTATAGCGCTTATGGCATTGGCGGTGTTAACCCTCTCAGCAGTGCGCATCGCCAAAGCGTTTTTCTTGCCACAGTTTTTACCTTGATGGGGAAAATTGCCAAGGCGGACGGCCGTATATCGCAAGATGAAATTGCGCATGTCGAAGAGTTTATTAAAAAAACCGGCATGTCTGCCGAGCATAGGCAACAGGCCATTGCTCTTTTCAAGCAAGGCGCCGCCCCGGATTTTGAATATGAGCCAAAGCTGAGGGAATTCATGGCCGTCTGTGGCCATACGCATAGCCTGAGGCAGATGCTGCTGGTTTATCTCATTGTTATGGCTTTGTCTGACGGACAGATTGATGCGACTGAAGAGCGCTTGCTGGTTGATATTGCCCGTCACCTTGGTTATGACCGGGCCGCATTCCGGCACATGCTGGATATGGTTCTAAACCAGTCGCACTTTGCCGGCGGCCAGGCCCCCTCTGCCACCGCCCTGGATGATGCTTACAAGGCGCTCGGCGTGAGCAAGGAAAGTAGCGACCAGGAAGTCAAACGCGCCTATCGCAAGTTAATGAGCCAATACCACCCCGACAAGCTAATGGGCCAGGGCGTTCCGGAAGACATGATCGCCGTGGCCACCGAGCAAGCACAAGAAGTTCAGCTCGCTTATGATTTGATTACAAAAAGCCGCATGCAATAGGCGCTGGTTGTGAGGTTTAAATCCGGGCTAATGTGACAAACCGGGAAATAATTCAAGCATCCCATCCGCCATGAATTGCACCGCCATGGCGGCGAGAATCAGCCCCATGACTCGAGTCGCGATGTTGAGCCCGCCCGTGCCCAGACGCTTGCCGATCGGCTCAGCCAGCCGCAACACCACCCAGACGATCGCCGCCACAGCGACGATCCCCAGGCTGAACACGAACTTGTCAGCAAAGCTGACTACCTGATGCGCATCGACAATGGTCAGGCTGATGGCCCCCGGACCGGCCAGCAGGGGAATCGCCAGCGGCACCACGGCAATGTCATTCTTGACTTCCGCCTCTGCCTGCTCTGCGTCAGTGTGCCGGGCAGGGCTGGTTCTGGCATCGAACATGGCAATAGCAATGATCAGCACCAGCAAGCCGCCCGCGATTCGAAACGACGGTATGCCGATACCGAAGAACGACAGCAAATAATCTCCCACCCAGACCGAAAGCGTCAGGATCACCGCCACGGCAACAGCAGCTTTGAGCGCCGTGCGATGCATCTCCTCCGGGCGCCGATCCGCCATCAAGCTGAGATAAATGGGAATAGTCCCGAGCGGATTCAGGATGGCAAAAATACCCACCAGATAGGTTATTTGCTCGGTCCAGATAGGTAACAGCGTCATAACGGCTCTTCATAAAATTGGCTGGATTTGCACTGCACCCCAGCCACTCTAGATTAGCACATTGATCAGCGGATCACGCTCACACCCATGGCCTTGCGCAACTGGCTGACTTGCCGTTCCATTTTACGCAAAGTGGCTGGGCGCACGCGGGTCTTGCCTTCGGCCGTTGCCCGATGGCAAATGCGCTGGATGGCCAAGGTCAGTGCCAGCCGGTTTTCTGTCCTCAGCTGTAAAGACAACCCCGTGGCGGAGGCGGTAAACAGGTTTCCTTGCATGCTGGTTTTCCTTTCTTGCGCTAGCGTCAGTACTTCTGGGTGCCGACCCCGCTTTCTGGCAGGAAACAATCGGCTTGCTTGTGTTATGTGCATTATGAGATATAGTAAAGCTCACCAGATGAGCCACATAAGCCATGATTGCAAGGAAATCCAATGGACCGTACCGAACGCTTTTATAAAATCGACCAGTTGATCAACGACCGCACCGTGGTGCCCATCAACACCTTTCTGGAAGACCTGGGCATCTCGCTTGCCACCTTCAAGCGCGACCTTGAATACATGCGCGAGCGACTCAACGCGCCCATCCAGTGGGACCGCGAAGCTGGCGGCTACCGCTACGGCCAGCCCGATGCGCTGGCGCCCAGCTTCGCCCTGCCCGGCCTGTGGTTCAACCCGGGCGAGGTACACGCCCTGCTCACCATGCAGCACCTGTTATCCAACCTTGAACCCGGCCTGCTGGCGGGGCATATCAAGCCCCTGCAGGCGCGCCTGAAAGCGCTGCTGGAAAGCCGCGACCATTCCGCCGAGGAAGTGGAAACCCGCTTCCGCATCGTCCACGCCGCCCGGCGCCAGGTCGCAACCACCTATTTCGAAGTCATCGCCTCCGCCACCCTGAGCCGCAAGCGCCTCAAGATTCGCCACTATAGCCGCCAGAGCGGGGAGGAATCGGAGCGCATCGTGTCCCCCCTGCAACTGGTCTACTACCGCGACAACTGGTACGTCGACACCTGGTGCCATCTGCGCGAAGACATACGCAGTTTCTCCATCGACGCAATTCGTCACGCCGAAATGGTGAAAGGCAAGGTGAAGGAACTGCCCAGATCAAAATTGAAGGAAGTATTGGAAAGCGGCTATGGCATCTTCTCCGGCAAGCAAGTCACCTGGGCCAAACTGCGCTTTTCGCCAGAACGTGCGCGCTGGGTCGCCAACGAGCTGTGGCACCCGAAGCAGAAGGGTAATTTCGACCCGGACGGCTACTATCTGCTGGAACTGCCCTACAACGACGACCGGGAACTGGTCATGGACATTCTGCGCCACGGGGCAGAAGTGGAAGTGATCGCACCGGAACAACTGCGCGAGCGGGTGCGGCAGGAACTCGGGGCTGCGTTGGCACGCTACTGAACAAGCCTTCACTCAAAAAAAAACAGGCTCCCGGCTCATGGCTCACGTCATGAGCTTTCGGCCCGGCATACTGGCCCCGTTATCTAAATAAACGGAGCCGATATGATGAGAAGAGAAAACCACGCACCGCACATGCAGCCTTATTTGCGGGACCCTGATTTTTGGGTGTTTGCGGTTTCGGTCGCCTTGACGCCCCTAGTGCTGTTCAACGTTTTTTGACCTATTTTTTCAAGCGCTATACGTTGAACTGGGCCAACTTCTCGGCCTGATCGACGCGCTCCCAGGTGAAATCCGGTTCAGACCTTCCGAAATGCCCATAGGCAGCGGTCTGGCGATAGATGGGCCGCCGCAAGTCGAGGCTGTCGATGATGCCGCGCGGCGTCAGCTTGAAGGTGGCGCGCACCATCGCCTCCAGTTTTTCGTCCGGCACGGTTCCCGTGCCATAGGTTTCGATCAGCAGCGAGACCGGCTCGGCCACCCCGATGGCGTAAGCCAGCTGCACCAGGCAACGCCTGGCATAGCCCGCCGCAATCAGGTTCTTGGCTATATATCTGGCCATGTAAGCCGCAGAGCGATCCACCTTGGTCGGGTCCTTGCCTGAAAATGCGCCGCCGCCGTGCGGGCAGGAACCGCCATAGGTGTCGACGATGATCTTGCGCCCGGTGAGGCCGGTATCGCCGTTGGGGCCGCCGATTTCGAACGGCCCGGCGGGGTTGACCCACAGCTTGAAGCTAGCTGTGCGTAGTTCCAGCGGCACCAGCGGATCGATGACTTCGCGCGTGATTTCCCGCGTCACCCAGGCCGGATCGAGATCGCGCTCGATCTGGGTGGAGATAACCACGTTCTCGACACCCGCCACGCGCTGCCCTTCATAGGCGACCGTCACCTGGCTTTTCGCATCGGGACGCAGCCACGGCAAGGCGCCGGATTTGCGCAGCTCGGCCAGTCGTTTCACGAGGCGATGTGCCAGCCAGATCGGGTAGGGCATGAGGTCCGGCGTCTCGTCGCAAGCGTAACCGAACATCAGCCCCTGGTCGCCCGCGCCAATGTCGCCGCCCGCCAGCGTGATGCCCTTGTGAATCTGGATGGACTGGTGATTGAAGCGCACCATCACCTCGCAGGTGTTCGGATCGATGCCGGTTTCGGCATCGCGATAACCGATGTCGCGCAGCACCTGGCGGGCAATCTCCTCGACGCGCTTCTCGATTTCGCTGAACAGCTCCATGCGCGCCGTTTTGAACTCGCCGGCAATTACCACCAGGTTATCGGCCACGAAGGTTTCGCAAGCCACTTTGGCTTCGGGTTCCTCGGCCAGGAATGCATCCAGAACCGCGTCCGAAATCTGGTCGGCGATCTTGTCGGGGTGGCCCTCGGAAACGGACTCGGAGGTAAACAGATAACGTCTGGTACTCATTGATTCATTTCCTATCAAACCCCCTCTAAACTCCCCCTTGTAAGGGGGAGAACCAGAGCACTCCTCCCCTGGTAAGGGGAGGCTGGGAGGGGTTTTACTGCGCAGCGTTGCGCATCGTGTGCGGCAATTATTCCACAAGATTCCCGAAAAAGTGACCCATCAACGCACCGCGAGGCGCCACAGCGATGTCACCTCGGCAGCGCGCGCGGCGTGGAGCGGGTCGCTCGCGTCCGAGGCGCGGGGATGGGTCGGCTTCACGTCTAGCCGCCCCAACACCTTCAACCCCGCCGCATCGAAAGCGGCCAGCAAGGTCTCGCGCGAGCGCAGCCCCAAATGCTCGGCCAGGTCCGAAAGGATCAGCCAGCCCTCGCCACCCGGCGCCAGATGCTCGGACAGCCCGGCCAGGAAGCCCAGCAGCATGCGGCTCTCCGGGTCGTAAATCGCATGTTCGATCGGCGAGTTCGCGCGCGCCGGTAGCCACGGCGGGTTGCACACGACGAGCGGCGCCCGCCCTTCCGGGAAAAGATTCGCCTGGACGATCTCCACCTGCCCGCCCAGACCGAGCCGCTCGATATTCTCGCGCGCACACGCCAGGGCGCGCGGATCCTGGTCGGTGGCGACGACGCGCCTCACCCCTCTCCTGGCCAGCACCGACGCGATCACGCCGCTCCCCGTGCCAATATCAAAGGCCAGTTCCGACGAGGGCAGCGGCGCTTTGGCCACCAACCCCACGTACTCACCGCGCACCGGCGAAAACACGCCATAGTGTGGATGGATGCGGCCACCCAGCACCGGAATTTCGACGCCTTTCTTGCGCCACTCGTGAGCGCCGATCAAGCCGAGCAACTCGCGCAGCGAGACTACCGACTCGCCCTCGGCAGGGCCATACGCCTCCATGCAGGCTTCGCGCACATCGGGCGCGCGCCGTAAGGGAATGGAATAATCCGCCTCCAGCGGCAGCAACAGCATACCCAGGATGCGCGCACGGTGGGACTGGAACTGGCGATGGAAGTGGAATGCCTCGGTCGGCGACGAAGCTGGCTTGCGCGGCTTGCGGTCGATGCGGCGCGCCATGGCCTGTTGCAACTGGCGCGCATTCTGGAAATCTCCGCGCCACAGCAGCGCTGTGCCCTCGCTGGCCAGGCGAAAGGCAAAATCCGCTGTCATGCGGTCATTGGCGGCCGTCACACGCTTGGGCGGCGGCGCCCCACTCTCCGAACGCCAGTGGGCGGAGCGGCTCTCATCTGCCTCGGACCATTCAACAACAGGGAACTCGCTCACGCTGGCGCAACCTTTAGCATTATTGCCAAATAATCAAAAAACGAACAATACAACATAATCGGCACGAAAAGCCCCGGCACGCCTATCAAGTCGTTATGGAAGATGAAGGCATATTGACGGCTGTTCAGAACCAGAACGTCGTGTCCTTCATCAGGAACTCGACATAGTGCATGTAATGGGAGCCATCACAGGAGAAAGTCAGGCTCACCGTACCGTTGAAAATATTGATCGATGCCGTGCGCAAATAAAAAGTCGGGTCAGTCAGGCGCAGGGATTGCAAGGTGTCGAGAATACGCTTGATATCGACCTGGGGAATCGCCGCATTGCTCGGATAGGGGCGTGATGGGAAGACCAGGCAGATATCCGGATCGTTCAAGGCCTCGTGATCCAGGATTCGATAGCGGAACGGGTCATCCGCCGTCCAGATGGTTGCCTGGCTGCTGGAAAAATGCAGAATGCATTGAAAAACGCCGCGTTGGGTGAATAGCTCTTCCAGGATAGACAGGGCCTGTTCCATGTTGCGATCCATCGGGCTTTCGACGCGGGTCTGCATGAAAACCGAGCCGCGAATCGCTGGATCGCCCTTCACTTGCCGCCAATATCCCGGCTCATCGTAGAGTTCCGCTGTCACCTTCAGATTGCGCAAATCGAAGTCGGCGCCAAGATAACCCAGCCAGTGTTCATCCTGACGCACCACCTGTAGTGCCGTTAGGGAGGGGCGGCGCTCGTTCAGGCTGATGTAGGCGTCCGAGAGCAGAAATCCCCAGGAAGGCACAACTTCCTTCATGTAGGGGCGCGGGGAGCGGTCTCGGCCAAAATGTCCGGCAGCAACCCCGGATTGGCCAACATTGTCGCAAATCTGCATGCCGTCCGTGCCCACACAGTACAGGAAGGTGCCATGGGGAATGCTGGAAAAACCACTGACAAGGACTTCATCAAGCCGCTCGCGGTCACCCCATACCGAAGTGCAACGCTCCGCCAGGCGCGACATGGGTTCTCGCAGGATGCGCGCCAGTTCCTCCCTTTGGAGGTAGATGCTGTCTTTCCACGATTTTTTCATGGGTAGTCAAGTTCTCATTTTTTCATTTAATCGGCATTTTATAGCAGCACAAGCTAAAAATGGACTATGGCCCGAACTTAAGGTTCACTCCTGGTGTTTCATGATGGGGATTGGCCAGCCATCACTGGTATCATGCGCGCATGAAAAATCATCCCGACATCGAGACGATCATTGCCCGCACCCGCTGCTGGATCGAGCGCGTGGTGGTCGAACTGAACCTCTGCCCGTTCGCCCGCAAACCTTACGAGGGTGGACAGGTGCGCTATGTGGTAAGCGCGGCAGAGAGGCCTGAAGACCTGCGGGAGGACGTCCAGCGGGAACTGGAACTGCTGCGCACGACGGATGCTGCCAAGGTCGAGACCACGGTGCTGATCCATCCTTATGTATTGAACGACTTCCTCGACTACAACGATTTCCTCGGCATCGTCGATGCGCTGATCGAGGAAGGGGGATACGCGGGCGAATTCCAGGTGGCGAGCCTGCATCCCGATTACCAGTTCGCCGGCACCGAGGCCGACGATGCGGAGAACTACACCAACCGCTCGCCCTACCCGATCCTGCATCTCTTGCGGGAAGAGGGCCTGGCTCGTGCCATCGCCGGGTATGCGCGGCCGGACAAGATTCCGGAACGCAACATCCGCACCCTGGAGAAGCTCGGCGTAGCGCGGATGCGCGAAATACTCGACGAATGCATGCGTATCGAGGACATCGAGGACAGCGAAAAGTGAAAGCCAGGCTTTTGGGCATCGCCGTCAAGCCGCACCGCTTGCAGCCGATGCAATTGGTCGAGGCGGGGGAACTAAGCCCGCAAGCTGGCCTTGTCGGCGACAGCCGCGGCAAGCCGGGTCCGCGCCAGGTCACGTTGTTGTCCCTGGCGGCATGGCACGCGGCCTGCAATGAAATCGGCGTGATTCTGCCGTGGACGGAACGCCGCGCCAATCTTCTGGTCGGAGACTTGCCGCTTTACCAATCCACCGGTTCGCGCATCGTGATCGGCGATGCCGTGCTGGAAATATGCGGCGAGACCGACCCCTGCGAGCGCATGTCGGCGGTGCATCCTCGCCTGTTCGACGCGCTGGCCCCGGACTGGCGCGGCGGGGTTTGCTGCCGCGTGCTGCGCGGGGGAGTGATCTCGCTGGATATGGAAGTTGAACGGCTCTCCGACAACCGGATGGCTGAATCGGGCTGAACGGAATTTACTTTATTTTTTGCGTTGGAATTTAATATGAGATCGGTAATAGGAATGTTTTTCAGAGCGTTGCGTGCTGTGATCGGCCCATTCATGCTGCTTTGGGAGGCTGCGTCCACGCCCAAGGGCATCGTGCGCCAGCCGGACAGGCAAAAGCAGGTCGAGCAGCAATGCCGCGGCCTGGCCCTTTACCAGTTCAAGACCTGCCCCTTCTGCATCAAGGTCAGGCGCGAAATCAGCCGCCTGTCGCTCGACATCGAGCTGCGCGATGCAAAGAACGACCCGCAGCACCGCGAGGCATTATCGCAGGGCGGCGGCGCGGTGAAGGTACCGTGCCTGAGAATCACGGATGAACAGGGCAAGAGCCAGTGGATGTACGAATCCGCTGACATCATCCGCTACCTGAATGAGCGCTT
>Ga0105091_10000410_pt1 | contig 17748 bp, 12 predicted proteins | sample PPLLak1March2015_FD_87022 | JGI IMG/M metagenome (GOLD analysis project Ga0105091, IMG submission 87022) | Freshwater sediment microbial communities from Prairie Pothole Lake near Jamestown, North Dakota, USA - PPLs Lake P7 Core (1) Depth... | ecosystem: Environmental > Aquatic > Freshwater >... | reverse complement strand
CCTGTTCGGCCTGTTCGCGCGTCATGGCCGGACCTTTGGTCATGTTGGCCGTGCCATGCGCAATTTTCTTGACCACCAGCGACGGGTGAGCTTGCATATCCGCAGCAACGCCCATGTCCACGATAGTGATACGCGCGCCCACGTGACGGGCCAGCACGTTGATGGCCGCTCCGCCGTGCAGGAAGTTGAGCACCATTTGCGGCGTGACCTCCTGCGGGAAGGCGCTCACGCCTTCGGCCACCACACCGTGGTCCCCGGCCATGGTGATGATCACCTTATCTTTAATGGTTGGCATCTCCTTCCCCGTTATTCCTGCCAACTGAACGGACAATTCCTCCAACCTGCCCAGGCTGCCGGGCGGTTTGGTCAGCGTGTCCTGGCGCGCTCTGGCGGCCGCCATGGCGGCTTCGTCCAACCCCTGGATTCTTGCGATGATGTTTTGTAGCATTGTGCCCTCCGTGAAAATTTAAAACTCAATCCCTGCCTGTGCCGGGATGTCCTGCTCTTCGTAAGGATGTTTGATTTCCTTCATCTCTGTTACTAAATCGGCAAAATCGATCAATTCCTGCGGGGCCTCGCGTCCGGTGATGATCAGGTGCAGCATGGGTGGTTTGTTTTCTTTCAGCCAGGCAATGACTTCGTTTACATCCAGCCAGCCAAAGTGCAGGGGATAGGTGAATTCGTCCAGCACGATCAAATCGTATCCACCGCTGGCGATCTTTTCCTGTGCCATTTTCCAGCCGTGCAACGCCCGGGCTGTGGTTTCGTCCATGTCTTTGGAGAGCCAGGTAAAGCCGTCGCCCGTCGAGAGCCATTCGATGCCTAATTTCTGCGCGGCTTTCACTTCGCCCCATTTGCCGGTCTCTGCCTTGATAAACTGAATGACACAGATTCTCAGTCCACGTCCCCAGGCGCGCAAGACCACGCCGAACGCCGCTGTGGACTTACCTTTCCCGTGCCCGGTATTGACGAGCACCAGGCCTTTCTTATTTTTTGCCATATTGCCTCGCTATCATACAGAAAACGTCCCGAAGGTTTTAATTGAAAAGCAGCCAACTCTATTTGGATGAACCTTCGGGACGTTCCAAAGTCACTGATCCAGCATCCCTTGCGGGAAGATGATCGGCGCGCCCGTGACCGGATGCGGGACGACTTCCACCGGCGTCCGGTAGGCAGCGCTGATATATTCCGCGCGGATGACTTCCTGAGGGGTCCCCAGGTAGCGCAGTTCTCCGTCTACCAACAGGGCGACCTTATCCGCAAAGAACGAAACCAGGTTGAGATCGTGCAGCGCCATCAGAACGGCCAGTTGTTTCTTTTTCGCCAGGTTCTTGACCAGCGATAACAGGTTGGTCTGGTGCTGTAGATCGAGGTGGTTGGTGGGCTCATCCAGCAGCAGGACCGGCGTGGATTGGGCCAGCGCCCGCGCCAGCAAGACGCGCTGCTGCTCGCCGCCCGAAAGCTTGGCGATCTGCCTGTCTGCAAATGATTCCAGGCAGGTTTGTTCCAACGCCAGGCGGACAGCTGCCTTGTCGGCTTCGCCTTCCTGGCCGAGCCAGTTCAGGTAGGGCGTGCGCCCCATCATGACCGCCTGTTCGACGGAAAATGCGCCGCCCAACTGGCGCGCCTGGGGCACCACCGCCAGGATCCTTGCCCGTTGCGCGGGGGACAGGTCGGTCAGGTCCTGCCCGTCCACGCTCACCCGACCGGCTTTGACCGGCACCACGCCGGTCGCCGCACGGATCAGGGTAGATTTGCCCGCGCCGTTCGGCCCGATCAAGGCCAGGATTTCCCCGGACGCCACCTCGAAGGAAATATCCCGCAACACAACTTTGTCGCTGTAAGCGACCGTGAGAGAGTCGATTTTCAACATGGCTACCAGAACACCTCGCGTTTGGCCCGGCGCAGGATCCACAGGAAGAACGGGGCGCCGGCCATGGCTGTGACGATCCCGACAGGCAGCGTGGAAGGCGCCATCAGGATGCGCGCCAGCATGTCGGCCAGCAGCAGCGCGCTGCCTCCCGCCAGGATGGACAGCGGGATCAGCCGCCGGTAATCCGGTCCCCAGACGATGCGGATCACGTGCGGAACGATCAGGCCGACGAACCCGATCACCCCCGAAAACGCGACTGCCACCGCTGTGGTCAGCGAAGCGACCACGATGATGAACACCTTGGCCCGGTCTACGTTCAGCCCCATTTGCCGGGCTTCTTCCTCACCGAACTGCAGGACGTTCAACATATGCCCGGAGACAGACAGCAGCCCCATACCTGCCAGCATGTAAGGCAGCGCCGCGATGACCGGCTCCCAGCCCGCGATCGGTGAGCCGCCAAGCAGGAAGGAAATGGCGCGGTGCAGTTGCAACTCGGTGCGCAGCATCAAAAAGGAGGTCAGCGCCGAGGCAAAGGCGCCGATGGCCACCCCCGCCAGGATCAATGTTGTCAGCGGGACCAAGCCGTCGACGCGCGCCAGGTTATAGACCAGCACCACTGTCAGGATCGCGCCCACGAAGGCGCCGGCAGGCACCAGATAAAACCCCAGCAGGTTCGTCGGCCAGTTGAGCGCCATCGAGAAGACAGCGCCCAGTCCGGCCCCGGAAGCGACCCCGATCAGGTACGGGTCCGCCAGCGGGTTGCGGAACAAACCCTGATACGCCGCGCCGCTGCTCCCCAGGGCTGCTCCCGTCAAAACGACCAGCACCGTATGCGGCAGTCGCACCGCCAAGATGATGGCCGAAAACGATGCCGGCCAGTCCGGGTTGACATGCAACCACGCTAGCCGGGATGCCAGGATGCGTATGACGGTTTCCGGGGGAATGAACACCGCCCCCAGCGCAACGCTGAAGATAAAAGCGCCGAGCAGGAGAATCGTGTTCAACAGGTAAGGTCGGTGACGGATCATAAAATTACTCGTCCTCCCGCAGGAGAAGGTCAGTCGAGGGGAAATCACCACAGAGACACCCGGCCCCCCAGCCCGCGCGGCGGAGCCCCCGGCCCGACCGGCGGAGCCGGGGCGGGCGACCGGCAGCGCCGGGGCGGGCGGAGTCACGGAGTTTTTTTCTCAGTGTCTCCGTGTCTTCGTGGTTAATCCTCTCCCGGCGAAATCAATACGGGACGAGGGCTACCTATGGTTAAATCTACTTAAAAAGCTCCGGATGCAAAAGTTTAGCCGTCTCTTCCAACGCATCCACCAGGCGCGGACCAGGGACGCTCATCATGTTGGGGTCGATGGGGTAGAGCGCGTTCTCCTTGACCGCGGTGATGACCTCCCAACCGGGACGTTCGGCAACGCTCTCCGGGGTGGTGCCATAGGGCGCATCTGCCAGCAGTATGACCTCCGGGTTGACCGCGATCAACTGTTCCGAGCTGATCTGGGCGTAGTCGCCCTGCAGCGCGGAGGCGGCATTGGTCCCGCCAGCCTGGGCAATGATGTAATCGATGAAGGTGCCGGAGCCGGCTGTCCAGGGGTTGGACGGGTCGGTCGCGTCCAGCTCGTAGAAGACGGAGGGACGCTCAGAGACGGGTACAGTCTGATCCTGTACGGCCTTGACGCGCGCCGCCAGGCCTGTGATCAGGGTTTCGGTTTCCGCTTCGTGTCCGGTCAGGCGGCCAAAGTCACGCAGGTTTTCCCACAGTTCCTCGTATGTGGTGGGGTTGGCCTGCCAGTAAACGTTCAGGCCCAGGTCGCGCAGCGCCGCCACCTGGTCTTCCGATATGATCTGCGCCGCAACGACCAGGTCCGGCTCCAGCGCCAGGATGGCCTCGCTGGGCAGCTCGTCCCACATCGCGCCCACGCTGGTGACCTCGAGCGCGGCTTCGGGATAGATAGAGAACTCGTCGCGCCCGACCACCTGCTCCCCGGCGCCGATGGCAAACAGGATTTCCGTTGTGGACGGCGAAAGGGAAATAATCTTCTGCGGATAGCCCGCCAGCTCGATGGTATTGCCCAGATCGTCCGTGAAGGTCAGCGTTCCGGCTTTGGGCGCAATCGGCGCGCTGGGCCCGCAGGCAGACAGCAGCAGCCCGAAGGCCAGAAAAAGGATCAACATGTTTCGTTTCATAGTTCACTCCATAGTTTTTTCAACCGCCAAGGCGCCAAGGTCGCCAAGGAACTTGATAGATCGCCAAGTCTCCTTGGCGTTCTTTCCCGAAGGACGCCGGGACGGTGCGCGTTCTTAGCGGTTAAAAGTGTAACGCCATAAGAATCAAAATCCCCTGCCTCGCCCCCGCAAAAAGCGCGGGGCAGGTGACAGGGGAGGGGATGGTTTAGGGACCTAAACGCGTTCCACCTCCTTTCTGCGAGGGGTGTGGACAGCGACCAAGGCGGGCGGCCTGGCTCGTTCCAGTGATCAGTTACCAGTGTTTCAGTAACCAGTCAGTGGAACCTACAGTTGCGCGACAGCGCCGGACTTCTCATGAGAGTCACCGGCTTCGCCTTTGAACCTTCCCATCCGGGGGATCAGGTACCTTGATCGAATGTGGTTTGCTAATGTGCTGGATTTATTTTACACCATGTTGGCAGGGATGAACGTCATGTTTTTGAGGGTGATTTGTTCTAAATAGGGAAGCTGGGTAAATCGCTTTCGTAAACTGGGATTTTCATAAGCAATTTTCGCTTTATCAATGGGATTGTTATTAGTTGACAAGAACATTGGAACCATCAACTAACAACCACGATGTCATCACCTGATTCTGGTATGTGCTCTGCACCGGCTCGGTAGTGCTATTTTTCCCTATTTCTAAGTGACATTTAGCCCTATTTTTTAGCCCTGTTTTGTTATATGATAATTCTTATACTTGTCTGAACAAGTACGCAATACTTATCTGAGGGTGGAATGTTAAAAACTGGAATCATTTATAGCTGAGTTCCAACAACCAGTCTAGAACTTCATTGATCCTTTGTAGAAAGGATTTGAGAATTGGAAGAGCTAGCCAAACAATTCAATCTAACGCCAAAGGGGTCAGACGAATCATACGCTGCACTTCAGGATCGCGTAGAGCGGCTCGCGCTGATCATTGAGGGCACGAATGATGGCATCTGGGACTGGAATCTGAGGACGAACGAGGTCTATTTTTCGCCGCGCTGGAAAATGATGCTAGGTTATGAGGATAGCGAGCTTGCAAATTCCTTTGAGGAATGGGAGCGCTTGATGCACCCAGACGATCTGGATCGAGCACGAGCAGAATTGCAATCATATTTGAATGGACAGAGCCAGATTTATGAATTGGAGCATCGTCTTCGGCACAAGGATGGCTCATATCGTTGGATTTTGGCGCGGGGTACTGCCCTCCGCCAAGCCGATGGCAAACCGTATCGCCTGGCTGGGTTGCACACGGATGTTACGGATCGCAAGCTTGCTGAGGAAGTGATTCGCCAATCTGAGAAACGATTTTCCCAGGCCTTCTATGGCAGCCCCGTTCCTATTGTGATTACGACACTTACAGATAGTCATTATGTCGCGGTAAATGACGCATGTCTTCACCTCATAGGTTACACACGTACCGAGGTGATTGGAAAGACGGCACTCGGATTTAATATCTGGGCAGATTGGGACGAACTTTCAGTGGTTGTCCAAAAGTTGAAAATAGCAGGTTCAGTGCTTAACGAAGACCATCTCATTCGCACCAGGTCAGGCGAACTGCGCAATGTTTTGCTCTCAGCGGAAGTGCTGGAAATGAACAACGAGCCTCATATGCTTTGCTTCATCTACGACATTACTGCCCTCAAGCAGACACAGCAGGTGCTGGAGAAACGTGTGGCGGAACGCGCGTATGGGCTGGCCGTACTCAACGAGATTGCGGTGGTCGTCAGCCGCTCTCTTGATCTGAAGGAAATCCTGGATGCTGCGCTGAACAAGGCGATGGATATGATGCAGATGGATGTTGGTACGGCATACAGCCTAGAGGACAGTGACGAACCAGGCGAAGAGAAGATTCTCATCCTTGTAGCACGCCATGGCTTATCAGCTGAATTTTTCGAGCGCATCGGTTCACCGCGCGTGCGTGAGACGGGAATCCAGGTGGCGGCAGAAGCACAACAGCCAGTGATATGGCTGGTTGCCAATTACCCGGATCCGGACATCAAGCAAGCACTGGAAATGGAAGGGGTTCAACAGGTCATCAATGTTCCTCTGTTCACCAAAGGTCGACTGGTCGGGGCCTTCAATTTAGGCACTCGTCATGAGAGACCTATAACCCCCGAAGAAATTTCTCTGCTGTCATCTATCGGCCGGCAAATCGCGGTTGCCGTCGAAAACGCACGTCTGTATGATCAGGCGGAGCAAACGGCCGCCATAGCCGAACGCCATCGCCTCTCGCGTGAGTTACATGATTCAGTCACTCAGTCACTATACAGCGTGACCATGTATGCTGAAGCTGCCGCGCGCCTGCTCGAAACCGGTGATACAGCAACGGCTGCTGAGCACCTGCGCGAATTGCGCAACACTGCACAAGAAGCGTTGCGTGAGATGCGACTCTTGATTTTTGAGCTGCGTCCACCCGAACTAACGAAGATAGGACTGGCAGCCGCTCTGCAGGCAAGGCTTGACTCTGTCGAGATGCGAGGCGGAATGCAAACCGATCTGCAAGTAGATGGTATACAAGATCTGGAGCAGTTATCCCGCGCGGCGGAAGAGGAGCTGTATCACATCGCGCAAGAGGCGCTGAACAATATTCTCAAGCATGCCGATGCCAAACACGTGCGAGTCCACTTGCGTTTCTCCGAGACTGAGATCTTTTTAGCAATTCATGACGATGGCATCGGATTCGCGCCGACCACTGCGGGCAATGGCGGTTTAGGTTTAGCATGCTTGAAGGAGCGTGCAGATAAAATTGGGGCAAGCCTGGAGATTACAAGTATGCCGGGCAGCGGAACCGAAATTAAGGTCTTAGTCCCTGTCACCTCCGCAAAGGAACTGAAATTTTAGAAGGCAAGAAACATCATGATGACATTACCTATTAGCGTTCTTTTGACCGATGACCACGCGATAGTTCGGAAAGGGGTCCGCGCACTGCTTGCCACTGAACGAGACATCAGGGTAGTTGGCGAAGCATGTGATGGCTTCGAAGCAATCGTGCAAGCCGAATTGCTTCATCCCCACGTAATCTTGATGGACCTGGTGATGCCCAAGCTCGATGGGATCGAAGCGACGCGCCAAATTATGTCCAGGTTGCCTTGCACACGTATCCTTGTCTTGACAAGCTTTGCCGCCGATGAAAAAGTATTCCCGGCGATCAAGGCCGGTGCGCTGGGTTACCTCTTGAAGGATTCGGGGCCAGAAGAATTGGTGAAGGCTATTCGCCAGGTGCATCGAGGTGAGCCATCACTCGAACCTTCGATTGCGCGCAAGCTACTGCTCGAGCTCGCACAGCCATCGAAGCAGCAATCCTTGACTGCGAATCCGCTCACCGAGCGTGAGCTCGAAGTGCTCCGCCTTATCGCGCAGGGCTGTTGCAATAAAGAGATCGCCCTGAAATTATCCGTCAGTGAATTAACCGTACGAACTCACGTCAGCAATATCCTCAGCAAGCTTCATTTGGCCAGCCGCACACAGGCCGCGCTGTACGCCCTGCAAAAGGGTATTACATCGCTTGAAGATATACCAGGAATGGATGCGAGCAAAAGTTGATTTACCAAAAATGCGGTAGACAGGGTGTAAAGCTCTGACATGTCAAATTAGATGCTGGCCAGAACCTGGCGGACAAACTCATCCAGGCTCTTCGACCCTGTGTACTGTTGAGCCGCCTCGATCTCCTCTTGGGAAAGTTTATCTTGCAATTCCACCCGTAATTGTCTAGCTAGATCCTTTGTTTTTTGCGCACTTGCCGGATGCTGAAGAATATAGAGAACCAACTCAAGTGTCTCTTGGTTAGCTCTCTGGCGTGAATCCACGATTGCCAAACCTATTAGTGCATCAATCATAGATGGGATAAGACCACTTTGTTGTGCTAATTTCAAAGCAGTGCTAAATTCTTTTTGCGCCTCTCTGGTTGTATCAAGTGCCAAAGCGTTTTGTCCTTGATAATTTAGAACTTGCGTCAGACGATGGGTATCTCCAATTTGTCGAAATAGACTCGCGCTTTCCGAGAAAAAAGCATGAGCCCTTTCATGATCACCTTGTGCATAAGCAACCTGCCCCAGTCCATCCAGCGCGAGTCCAACGCCAAATCGACAGTAATCCAGTTCCCTGGCAATGGCGAGACCTTCTTGGAGGAGCTTTTCTGCCTGATCTAAGTCTCCGAGGGATAGCAAGGTGTAACCCAGATCACTTAGCACATGGGAGGTCATCATCGGATCACCTAGCTGGTGGAAGTAATCGAGCGCCTCTTTCAGATAGACTCGAGCTTGGCTATAGGTTCCCTCTCCACGCGCAAGACTTCCAAGAAATTCGTCGGCTAGGGCTTGAAACCAACTCTCACCATATTTTCGTGAGATTGCCTGGCATTCTAAAAGGCTTTCCTTTCCTTCGCTGAACCTGCCTAGTTGCAGATAAGCAAAACCTAAATACCAGAGCGAGTAGATCACTGTGGAAGTTTCAGAGCTGGTTCGTAAGAATGCTGCGCTCGGCGCGAGAATGGCAAAGGCTTCTTCGGCCTTACCCAGGCGAAGACGAAAGTATCCGCAATGTGCGAGCATGGCATGCAATGCTGTCTTTTGCATAGAATCTTCCTGCCCAGCACCTCGCAAATGGGAATCAAGTGCCTGAGATGTCTTCCAGAAAGTGATCTCGCCTTCTCTAAACCAGTTATGCAGCGCAAACATATAAGATAAGGTAAAAGACACCCTGTAAAGGGGCAAAAAGTTTTGGTTGGAAACCGACCAATCCCAGCCTGCTCGAATGTTGTCTATCTCTTTTGTCAATTCAACTAGGGTAGCCTGTTGATCCTTGCCCTTAAGCTGAGAGTCTCTTTCCGCCAACAAGCCAAGGTAGTAAAGGCTGTGCTGCTCTTGAAGAGCATTCATTTCTTTTGGATCTTCGGCTAATTTTGAAGCGGCATACTGTTGGATCAGTTCATGGATATCATAACGACCATTCACTGTACGCCGTAGTAGAGAATGAGTCATCAGCGTCGATAAGATTGGCAGAGAGGCACCTGTCACTTGCTCTGCGGCTTGGCGTTGGAACCCACCACGAAAGACAGAGAGCCGGCTGAGGACCTGTTTTTCTTCCATAGAAAGCGTTTGCCACGAATGATCGAATACGGCTCGCATGCTCCTGTGCCGTTCTGGTACATCGCGCATTTGGGTTTGCAGAAAATCCAAGCTCTTTTCAATTTCTGTGGCAATTTCTGCAGGAGACAAAAGCTTTACCCAAGCAGCTGCTAGCTCAAGCGCCAGTGGCATCCCTCCAACTAAATTGCAAATTTGAACAACTCCATTTTTGTCTTCTTCATTCAAAACCCATTCAGGACAAGCGCGCCGGGCGCGTTGAATGAACAATCCAACCGCACTATAGTCGTCTTCATTGTTTTTATGCCATGTTTTAGGAAAAGCTAATCCTTGGATTTCTACGCGCCATTCTCCCTGCAGATTCAGCGCTTCCCGCGACGTAACGATTAGCTTGATTCCCGCAGCCTGCTGGAGAATCTCGATCAATAGCTCCGCAATCGTGACTCCATCGGGGCTCTCCGCCAACAAATGCTCGACATTGTCTATAACCAGCAGCATTTGCTTATCACGCAAATAGTTGAGGAGTTGAATCTTGGGATTGGTAGGTCCACAGAAAGCAAAATGAATAGCGTTCGCTATTGTTGGAATAACTGCATCGATAGAACCGACAGAGGCTAGAGGGATGAAAGCGCTTCCATGAACAAAGCTATGCTTATGTTGATCGGAGGCTTGCAACGCCAAGCGTGTCTTACCGATACCACCAGTACCTACTAAGGTAATGCAGCGGCAGCTTGGGTCGACGATCAGCTGACTAAGATTGGTTAACTCTTGTTCTCGTCCAAAGAATGGAGTGAGCGAGACTGGAATGTTATGAATTGGGGCAACAGGAATCTCTGTCTGAGGTTTATCCTTTGTCTTCAGCGTATCTAGTCGGATCTGTTCAAATAGTTCGCGCGTCTCAGCAGAAGGCTCAACGCCCAACTCTTCGGCTAATACTCTCTTACAGTTCTCGTATTGAGCGAGCGCGGCGCTGCGCTGACCACCCATGGCGAGAACACGCATGATCTGGGAGTGTGCTTCTTCCCGCCACGGATCCAATTCCAATTGCTGGGTAGCATAGCGACGTGCAGCTTCATATTCTCCTAGAAGCGCGTGCTCGTTTGATAGATACACGAGCGCGTCCATCATGCGCTGGCGCGTTCTCTCTCGTTGAACCACAATCCAATCTTCAAACGCAGCGCTATCTGCAATATAGAAGTGCTGCAAAAATTCCCCATGATAAAGATCGACCATTTCTTCCAACTGGGGAATCATGGAAGAAACTGAGCTTTTCTGATTATGGGCTTTTTCCCACGTTCCAAAAATTTGATTAAATTGGGCGATATCCAGCGAATAGCTGCTCTCGCGGTTGAACTGGATTGAATTTCGGGAAATGAGGAGGTAGGGAGGTTTGGCGGTATGGTCGCCGAGCACAAGGCGAAGGTTGAACAGTGCTTGACGTAAGTTATGTCGGGCAGCTTCTTCGGGGTAATCAGGCCATAGCAGCCCAATCAATGCTTCGCGGCTATGACCACGGTCAGCTTCTACAGCGAGATAAGCCAGAAGCGCACGAACCTTATCCGATTCAAATGCCTGGATCGGAACATTGTCGATTGAAACTTGCAGTTCCCCTAATACATGTAGGATTAGGCGGGCCATAATACACTTTCTTTTTTGTTGGCGGAATACACAAACGTCAGGAAAAATTGACCGTCTTCCTGACGGTAAGCTGATGTTAGCCTGACAGTCACTCTCTATACTCTAGACATATGAACAATAACACGAATTATCCCATTAAAGAATTGGATTCTTCAAATCGATTTACTTTCTTATTACACCTGTGGCATAGCGCCGGACAATGGCGAGCTTCCTTGCAAAATCTCGAAACAGGGAAACGCTTTGGCTTCGCGGACCTTGAGCAGCTCTTCTCCTATTTGATGGATTTGATCGAAGACAATTTCAACAGGCAACCGAATACAGAAATAGAGCAAAGGAATGAGCCTGGAAAAAGGAATTAGGAGTTGTGGACGCCTATCCAGCAACTCCACTAAAACTCTTTTGTTTTGAAAGGAGATATTTCGATGAACACTATGATAACAAAAACCACTATTGATCCCAGAAGTACTGACAGCATGCAGGAGCGTAATGAGCGTATACGCACCGTTGCCTCGAAGGCCGGGCGCTTCCTCTTGCACTTCCTGGAAATGCAGATCCCGATGGTGCTGGGGATGATCCCATGGCACCCGGTGGTGCGCGCGCTGCGCGCCTCGCCAACCTATGCAGAAGCGTTCCAGCGAGGTTCGGCTCTGTCAACCATCGGTCATGGCCTGTTCATGACCATCCCGATGGTGGCCTGGATGGTCATCCGCCGGCATGGCTGGCGGCACAGCATGGAGATGGGGGCCGCCATGCTAGCGCCGGTGTTGGCGATCATAGTGCTGTGCTCGCTGGGTGCGGACACCTATTGGCCTTGGCTGATAACACTGGCCTCCCCAGCGGGAACCCTTGGTATGCTTGTCTATATGCTCTACCGCCGCGACCATTTCACGGAACAAGCTGGGCATTCAGCACATACTGAAAGTGCCACAACTGAACCCTTATGCCATACAGGTTGAACATCAAAGCCCTGTCCGGTTTCCTGCCGACGAGAGCGCAGCAGCCGAGTATTAGCTTGACAATGACAGAAAAGAGACACTTATATGGCTACATTACAAAAAGCAACCAATGAACATAGGAAGACAGGTATCACAGGTGCTCATGTTAACCTTATCCAACGCCTCGCCGCGAAGGTAAAGCCCATTATCTGGCGTCTGTTGACAATGTCGCTGGCAATGGGAGCGGGGATAGTTCTCTTTCAGCTGTTGGTACTCCTAATCCGTGTATTTTCAAGTTATGCCGCGCTGGCCGAGCCTGGAACGGATCTATACGCTATTGGGATGGCGATATTTATGACAGTTCCAACCTGGGTGGTGGCCCAGTGTGGACATGGCGGTCGCAATGCTCGCGCCAATAGTGGCTGTTAGCCTGCTGTACCAAATCAGGGAAGATAGCCAAACATCATCTAACTCATTTGAGGTAGATAGCCTCCCACAAATATAGCAAGACCCAACACGCCATTCTGCGCGTGCCGGCAGAGAAGCCGTGTGCTACTCTGATAACGACTAGGAGAATTCACAATGGCCACCAATTTAAAGCAAGCCTATTTTTCCTCCAAGACACGACGATTTGTGGATTCGAAAGCCGGGCGCTTGCTCTTGCACTTCCTGGAACTGCAAATCCCGATGGGGATCGGGGCGCTCGTTTGTTACCTGGTGGTTCGTCTGATCTCTGGTGCCGCGAGTTTTAGCATGGCTTACCAACCCGGTACGTTCTTGTTTGCCGTCGGGGATGTTTTCTTCCTGACCGTCCCTGTCATCGTATGGATGATCTTCCGGGGTCATGGCTGGCGGCATAGTCTCGGGATCGCAGTTGCGATGATCGTGCCAGTGGCCGCGATCATGGTGCTTGGCCCATTGACAGCATATGACTATCTTACCTGGCTCCTCACCGCTGGCTACCCGGCAATGTGCATAGGCATGCTCGTCTACATGCTTTACAACCGCGACCACTTCACGGAACCGGTAGTCCACTTACAACATAGTGCTAGTTCGGCAGTTGAACCCTCATGACATGCGGATTGAGAATCAAAGCTCTACTTTGCAATCTTCTGATGATATTGCAGCAAACTAGAGTTCGTTTCGTGGTAACGATCATCAGCTACCACATTTATAGTAACCAGCATCCAACAAAGATACCAAGACTGAACGGGCCATCCTGCCCATGCAGGCAACGTATGCCTATGCTATTTTGAACATGACAAAAAGGAGAGAGTCCAATGAAAACTTCTGCAACAAAAAACACACCGTACGTGGATCATCAACCGGCTGCGATACCAGGCATTCGCCGCATGCTTAAGCAGGTCATGGCATCCCGTGCAAGACATTTCATCCAGCACTTCTTTGAAATGTGCGTGACGATGTGCCTTGGTCAAGGCGTGATCGTTGGGTTGATCATTGGAGAAGCGGGACCGGCTGGCTTTTTCCAGCTGTTTGGCCAGTACCCCTGGTCGATGGGCGTCATTCTAGCGTTCAGCATGATCGTGCCCATGGCAGCCTGGATGCTTTTCCGTGAGATGGGCCGGCGGCACACGATCGACATGTCCATCGCTTCGTTCATTGGCGCCATGCTGCCGGTTGGCGCTGGCGAGCTCGGTTATCTCCCGGTGGTAGCGGTCTTCGCACTTGCGTGTCCCTTAGCCTGTCTGGCGATGCTGATCCCAATGTTCACAGAGCAGGCACGCCTGGCGAAGGGGCGCACGGCCGAAAAAGCCAATCCCAGCCAAGTCTTTTCACGAGTGCAAACGGCCGCGAACCCGGCCCCGGCGATCACAACCAACGATATACCCGCGACCGCGCTGGGTGCTCAATCAGCTGAGGTGTCGTTCGGCGTCACTGGCATGACCTGCACGAGCTGCGCCGCCACCATTGAGCGCAATTTGAGAAAGGTCCCTGGTGTGCAGACGGCGAGGGTCAACTTTGCCTCGGAGCGTGCAACCGTCACATTTGTCCCCAGCCAGGCAGGCCTGCCCGATCTGGTCGCCGGTGTGGAGCGGGCGGGGTACGGCGTGGCCACCGGTCAGGCGGATGTGACCATTCAAGGCTTGCAAAACGCCAGCGACGCGGCGCGGCTCGAAAAAGCCCTGACCGCCCTGGATGGCGTACTCGGCGCAACGATTACCCTCCAAACGGCGCACATCCAATACGTTCCCACGCTCATTTCTGAAGCGGAGTTCTATCGGGCGGTGAAGGCAGCTGGTTTTGACGCTACCGAACAGGCGGCTGAGGCTACCGATGTCGAAGCCCTGGCACGCAAGCGGGAGTATCATGAGCAGCGCCGCCTGGTTCTGATCGGTGTGCTGTTCACACTTCCTCTGTTCGTGTTGGCAATGGGGAAAGATTTCAGCCTGCTGCCCGAATTCTTCTACCAGCCCGGCCACGACCTTATGGCTGCGCAAATGGGCGGGATGCACCCGGCACAACCCTGGTTCGACTGGTTGATGCTGGCGTTAGCTACGCCGGTACAGTTCTATGTCGGCTGGGGATTTTACATAGGGGCATATAAGTCGCTGCGCAATCGCTCCGCCAACATGGATGTACTCATCGCCATGGGCTCGTCGGTGGCGTTTTTGTACTCGCTGCCGGTGACCTTTGGATGGTTGGATGGCTTCGTCTATTTTGAGACGGCTGCCGTGATCATTACGCTCATCCGCCTCGGTAAATTCCTCGAAGCACGCGCCAAGGGGCATACCAGCGAGGCGATCAAGAAACTGATGGGGCTGAGAGCCAAGACTGCGCGGGTTGTGCGCAACGGGCAGGAGCTCGAAGTGCAGGTGGATGAAGTCCAAGTCGGAGATCTGGTCCTTGTGCGCCCGGGTGAAACCATTCCGGTGGATGGGCTCGTCGTCGAAGGACTCTCGAGCATTGACGAGTCTATGCTGACTGGTGAATCAATGCCGGTTGCAAAGCAGCCCGGGGACAACGTGATTGGGGCCACCCTGAACAAATTGGGCATGCTTAAGTTCGAAGCAACCAAGGTAGGCAAAGAGACTGCCCTGGCGCAGATCATCCGTCTCGTCCAGGAGGCGCAGGGCAGCAAGCCGCCCATCCAGAAGCTCGCAGATCAGGTTTCCAGCATATTTGTCCCGGCAGTAATCGGAATTGCTGTACTGACATTCCTGGGTTGGTACTTCTTTGGTCCACAGCTAGCCGTCAACTCTACCTATACACCTTTCACGCGTGCCATGATCAATCTGGTGGCTGTGCTGGTGATTGCTTGCCCATGTGCGTTAGGGCTTGCTACACCAACGGCAGTGATGGTCGGAACGGGCAAAGGAGCAGAGTTGGGCGTCCTGTTCCGCAACAGCGAGGCATTGGAGCGGGCAGGAAAAGTTACTGTTGTCGTGCTAGATAAGACAGGGACGGTAACGAAAGGTCAGCCAGCTGTCACGGATATTGTGATCCATGATGGCTGGAAAGCAGAAGATGTCTTGCGGTTGGCCGCCTCAGTGGAGAAAGGCAGCGAGCACCCACTCGGCGAGGCCATTTGGACGGAGGCGACAAATAGGAATCTGAAACTGTCTGACCTAAGCAGTTTCAAAGCCGAAGCAGGCCACGGGGTCGAGGCGGAAGTTGATGGTCACCGCGTCTCAGTTGGCAATCTCCGCTTGATGCAGGCCCGCGCCTATCCACTCAACGGACTGGCACCTGACTTGGAACGGCTGCAAGGCGAGGCCAAGACTGCCATGCTGGTGGCGGTGGATGGCCAGGTCCGCGGTTTAGTCGCGGTAGCCGATACAGTCAAGGAAGGCTCCGTGGAGGCGATTGCCGAGCTGCACCGCATGGGACTGAAGGTCGCGATGATCACCGGTGATAACCGCAAAACGGCCGAAGCGATCGCGCGGCAGGTGGGCATCGACACTGTTTTGGCCGAGGTGCTGCCGGAAGGCAAGTCCGCCGAGATCAAAAAATTGCAGGAACGCGGCGAGGTAACTGCAATGGTGGGTGATGGGATCAACGACGCCCCCGCATTGACTCAGGCGGATGTCGGCATTGCGATTGGGACGGGCACCGATGTGGCGATGGCCTCTGCCCCGGTCACGCTCATCAGCGGTGACCTGCGCGGTATAGGGCGTGCCATATCTCTTTCGCGTACGACAGTCCGGACAATTAAGCAAAACCTGTTCTGGGCATTTTTCTACAACGCGGTGTTAATACCCGCGGCCGTGCTGGGTACCCTCAACCCGATGCTGGCAGCCGGTGCGATGGCCTCCAGCAGTGTCTTCGTGGTCTCGAATAGCCTGAGACTGCGCGGGCAGAAAATCCATTAGTGTAATCTTGGATGATGAAAAATCACGTAGCGCGCTAACACAAATTCGCTTCAACGATCTTGGAAAGGAGATCGATATGAAAACCAACAAATTCCTCCTGGTCATTCTTGCTGCTTTGCTCGTCTTGCTAAACGCCTGCGCTCCGCAGCAGAACGGACCTGCTAAAGCCGAGCTACCAGTGGATAAGGGCTACGCGGAAGGCAATGAAATCTACTTCACGCATACGGAGGTTTCCGTTGCCGAATTGGCTGAGAAAATGACAGCCGGGATGCAATCCCCCGTCCTCTACGCCCCCTCGCTGGCAAACGTGCCGCTGGAGGCTCAGGCGAACGTTTATTCATTCACGAATGGGGTAAAAGGGGACAGCATGTCTGGATTGCAGCCATCTGTGTTCGATAACCCACCGGGAACCGAAGGCTATAGCCCTCTGCGACGCCTAAACATGGTGACTTGGACAGATGAAACCAAGGCCCGTGAACTAAAAACCACTGCCGCAGTCTTGGAAGCGATCGAAGCAGGCGAGTTGACGATCCAACAGACTGGTGTGGTGATCAATATGCCTTTCATCGTCTGGGATGGCGGACAGCGATAGTCAATTGGCACACAGTCGGTGGAGATATTCACCTGCTTTGCAATGCGTTGTTGGCAAGGGCACAACAGAAGGACAAACAGTAAATGATTGGCTACGGTTTTAACTCCATTGGTTTTGGCTTCGGGGACTTGCTGTTGTTCGTGTTCAGCCTCCTCGCCGGGGTATGGGTGGTGCGAACCTGGAGACGCGGCACTTTGACCTGTGCCCTCAGATTGGTCACAGTGGTTGTTATGGTGCTCGCGCTCGTACCCTTTCTGATGTTGGGGCTGGCATTCCTTGCAGCGAAGTCCAATGCACCCGCCGCAACCGCGACCCAGTCTGCTCCCGGTTTGCAGGAAATTGCAATGAACATGGGATCCAGCATTAACACCCAATTTAGAGACACCGAGCCTTCCTTCACCGCCGATGGGCAGACGATGTACTTTAACTGCCATGACGCTGACATCTGTGTTTCATACTTGATCGGCACATGGGAGGATGGGAAGTGGACAACACCGGAACGGCTCGGCGCGCCCATCAGCACAGGGTACTTTGAGGTCGAGCCCCTCATCAACGCCACGGGAGACAAGCTGTACTTCCAGAGCACTCGCCCTGCCGGGCGTCTCAAGGGAAACCCATTGCTATCCCCATTCGTGACAAGTTCGCTTTTCATACCCACTTACCTCGCTGAGGACAAGCTCGACGTCAGCATATTTGATGGCTTAGGCTTGGGAGACGTGTGGGTGAGTTATAAGGTCAACGGCATCTGGTCGGAACCCCAGAACCTCAACGAAGTTCCGGGCGAACCGCCTGTCAATACTACGTTCCATGACCATTGTCTCTCATTCTCAGCTGATGGAAATCAAGCCTTCTGGACATCCACCCGGCCGGGTGGGTTCGGTGGCAACGACATTTGGACTTCGCGCCGCGTGGACGGCAAATGGACCGCGCCTGAGAACCTGGGTCCGAATGTGAATGGGGTAGGTGATGAGCATCACTCAATTCCGACTCCTGACGGCGGGGCGCTATATGTGACAACTACGCGCGAGGGTGGATACGGCGGTGAGGATAACTACATCACCACTCGTGACACCGAAGGCAAATG
>Ga0105091_10000409_pt1 | contig 17758 bp, 17 predicted proteins | sample PPLLak1March2015_FD_87022 | JGI IMG/M metagenome (GOLD analysis project Ga0105091, IMG submission 87022) | Freshwater sediment microbial communities from Prairie Pothole Lake near Jamestown, North Dakota, USA - PPLs Lake P7 Core (1) Depth... | ecosystem: Environmental > Aquatic > Freshwater >... | reverse complement strand
CTTTTTAGATTGCATTCGAAATGGTCAGGAACCTACCAGTTGCGGAAAAGATGGATTACGTGTTGTCAAAATTCTGGAGGCTGCACAACGTTCCATGAACAACGGTTCTACTCAGGAGGTAATTCAATGGTAAATGCAGAGTTCGCACGAATTTCCCCGGATGTTAAGCTAGGTGTGGGAGTAAAGATCTACGCTTTTGTCAACCTGTACGGGTGTGAAATTGGTGATGGCAGCAAGATCGGTACCTTTGTCGAGATTCAAAAAGGGGCAAAGATTGGATGCCAGGTGAAGATCTCCAGCCACTCCTTCATTTGTGAAGGCGTGACTATCGAGGATGAAGTCTTCATTGGTCATGGGGTGATGTTTATCAATGATAAATACCCACGGTCGACTACCATGAGCGGTCAACTCCAAACCGAGGAAGATTGGGTTTGCACTCCAACATTCATCAAGCGCGGGGCTTCCATTGGAAGCAACGCCACGATCCTCTGCGGCGTGACCGTTGGGGAAGGCGCGCTTGTGGGAGCAGGAAGCGTGGTGACGCACGATGTGCCAGCCGGGGCTATTGTGGCAGGGAATCCTGCTCGCCCGATTCATATTAAACAACAGGAAAAGTAGGAACCATGAATATTCCATTGATCGACCTCAGCATCCAGCATCGGAATCTGCGAACTGAAATTAACTCGGCTATCGAGGGCGTTTTGGATCGCGCTGATTTTATCCTCGGACAGGACGTTGCCAGGTTTGAAGAGGAATTCGCGGCATACTGTGGAACAAAATATGCGATCGGCGTGGATAGCGGCCTTTCAGCCCTGGAATTAAGTCTGCGCGCACTCGGCATTGGACCCGGGGATGAGGTAATTGTCCCTGCACATACCTTTACTGCCACAGCAGCCGCCGTGAGCTTTGCAGGCGCGAGCCCCGTGTTTGTTGACGTGAACGAGGAAACCCTGTGCATCGATGTGGAGAAAATCGAGGCAGCAATCACGACGCATACCAAAGCGATCCTGCCGGTTCATTTGTATGGTTTGCCAGCCGATATGGATCGAATTTTGGCGATCGCTGAAAAATATAAGCTTGTCGTGGTCGAGGATTCCTGTCAGGCTCACGGGGCGTTGTATAAGGGAAGGCGAACAGGCAGCCTGGGACACGCGGCAGGCTTCAGTTTTTATCCGACCAAGAACCTTGGTGCATGTGGGGATGGCGGCATGGTTACAACCAATGATTTCGAAGTCGCTGAGATATGTAGAGCAATGCGCAATTGCGGACAACGATCCAAAAACATTCATGAATTTCCACCGTTCAATCACCGCCTCGATAATCTACAGGCAGCAATCCTGCGGGTCAAATTGCGCTACCTTGATGAATGGATCGAGTCACGTCATCACTTGGCTGCACTATACAACCAACTTCTTGTGGATTCCAACGTTGTTATCCCTGTGGAACCGGCTGATTACAAACATGTCTATCATTTATACGTGATCCGCTCTGGAAACCGGGACGCGTTGCAGGCGTATCTCAAGGAGCGCGGCATTGGCACAGCTATTCATTATCCAAAGCCGGTACACCTTCAGCCATTTTATTCAAAACAGAATGATACGCGTGGTCAGTTCCCTGTCGCCGAGAAAGCGTGTGATGAAATTCTCTCCCTGCCAATGTATCCGGAAATGACGGAGGAACAGGTGAGGATTGTTGCAGCGGAAATTAAGGGCATGTTGATCCCAAATCCATAGAGATAGCCCGATCCCTGAACACAAAGGCAATCAATAATATGACCCAGCTCCGCTCTGTTATCACACTCGCCCGACCTGTTCCCATCCATTATTGGTTTCTTATTGCCAGTTTGGGGGCAGGTGTCTTGCTTGGCGGGGTTCTGCTCCTTTTTGGAGGGATAATTGCTCTTGCGGTACCGCTGGGCTTGATCTTAATATATATGTTATTCAAAACCCCGGAGTATGTAATCATAATTCTCTTGTTGTTTACTTCGGGGATCTTACCGGCTAACGCGAATCCATATGTAAATCTGGGTATCGGTCATTTCCAGTTCTCGGACCTCGTCCTAAGTTCCCTTCTTGGTATTACCTTGGTCAGGGCAATGGCTGAACATGGCTTCAAATTGCGTGCAACACCATTGAACCTACCCTTGTTACTTTTCTGCATTTCAGTATTCATAGGTATCGGAACTGCTGTTGCAAGGCATGGGATCAGGTTCAGCCATACGACATATGAGGCACGCATCCTCCTGACCTATTCCTCTTCTTCGCCGTTTTCAATCTGGTTAGAACATCTCAGCAAATTCGTCGGGTAACCTCCGGAATTTTTGTCATAGGTGTTCTTGTTGCTCTGGTGATCCTCACCCGAATCCTGTTTGGTACTTCAATACTTCTTTTATCCTCTTCTCATTTCAAACCAGATCTATTAATACGTGCCTATCACCCCGGATTCTTTGCTACGTATATGAGCAGCATCGTGCTTGTCTGCCTACTTGCCTTTCTGGCATCGCGGACCGCTTATCACTGGAAAATCATCATATGGATCATTCTCGTCATTTTGGGATCAAGTCTTATGGTCTCACTTGGCAGAAACATCGTGGTCTCAACCGTATTGTCCATGATCCTTCTGTTTTTCTTGTTGCACTCGCCGTATCGCGAACGCTTAATAATGAACGTATTCATTTTTGGGCTTCTGACAATCATCCTGTTTGGGTTGATCAGTTGGTTTGCCCCCACATCACGACTATTGGCTTACCCACAGGCACTGATGGATCGATTTGCCCATCTCTTTACTACGAATATCATGTCCGATGATGAGACATTGCTATGGCGCATCAAGGAGACCCGCTTTGCCTGGGAACAGATATCCCAAAGCCCCATTTTGGGAATTGGGTTAAGAACGCCGTATCGTGCGGAATTCTTCAAAGGTGATGAACTTCTAAGTTATATCCATAATGGTTATTTATGGCTCTGGCTCAAGACCGGACTATTGGGATTGACTGCATTCCTATGGTTCCTGCTTGCATTCCTTTGGCGAGGTGTTCAAGAATGGAGGCAGGTCAAGCACGAATTCATGCGTTCAGCAACGTTGGGTTTCACACTGGTAGTCCTGGCAATGTTATTCAGTAATTTTGTAGCGCCAGTGTTTGTGGAAGGATTCAACCTGGCATTTTTTGCAGCCGCGATCGGTATAGTTGAATCCACATTCGCTTTGGAACGGGGGCATGAATGAGTCTGCGTATCGTATTCTTCGGAACTCCAGATCATGGCGCGCCATTTCTTCAATACCTTCTGACAAAAAGTAGGCACACAGTTGTTGGCGTGGTCCTTCCCTCAACAATAAAGTTTAAAGGGATTGGTCCCCGCGCCTGGCTCCACCGGGCCAGGCTCAGGTGGGAATGGTGGTTTCCACAGACAGGCACAACCCAGGATATTGCTAGGCGTGCCGGCCTACCGGTGTGGAATCGCAGCCTTGGAGATTTCTCCTTCGTAAATTTTATCTCGCATCTTGAGCCAGACCTTTTTGTGGTTGCGTCGTTTACACGTATTCTTAAGCCAGAGATTCTCTCTCTGCCTAAATTAGGCGCCATCAATTTCCATCCCTCGTTGCTGCCCAAATATCGAGGTGCAGATCCTATCTTTTGGGTGCTTCGCAATGGGGAGAAATCCACAGGTGTCACAATCCATTGGATGGACGCGACCGTTGATACAGGTTCGATCATCGTACAGCGGTCAGTTCAAGTTCATGATGAGATGAATCCTTGTCAACTTGAACGGAATTTGTCTCAGGCAGGAGGGGAGATCCTGGCCGAGGCTTTGGATCAAATTGAATCGGGGCAGGCAGGCTGCGAGGTCCAGGATGAACGGAAAGCCAGCTACTTCCCGCCTGCCTCGGAAGAAATCCGCACGATCTGCTGGGATGAGTCTGCCGATTCCATCATCCGTCTGGTTAGGGCTTCCGCCTTGCTGGGCGGCGCCTCTGCAGGTTTGAATAATTTAAAGCAGAAAGTAATCCGGGCAGAGATCACCGAACCAACGAAGAGGACTTCTCCTGGTGAAGTATTGGCACTAAACAAGAATACGGCAACTGTAGCTTGTCGTGATGCAGCAGTCTGTATTTATTTCCAATGAGGTGCTTTCTATGAAAGTAGTGATCCTAGCGGGTGGGTTTGGTACACGCCTGTCTGAGCAAACGGAAGTGCGACCCAAGCCGATGGTCGAAATTGGAGGATATCCAATCCTGTGGCACATCATGAAGATCTATGCGGCATTCGGATTCAATGAATTCATCATAGCCCTGGGCTATAAAGGCGATATCATTAAGAATTACTTTCTTAATTATCACCAGCTGCACTGTGACCTGACCATACGTCTGCGGGATGGTTACGTATCCGTACATAGTGGGGAAGCTGAAGATTGGACAGTACATCTTGTCGATACTGGTTACAAGACGGAGACCGGGGGACGCATCAAACGTCTCGCCTCGTTAATTGGCTCTGAACGCTTCATGATGACCTATGGTGATGGATTGGCAGCTCTGAACATTCATGAATTGGTCCGCTTTCATGAACTGCAGGGAAAGCTTGCCACTGTGACCGCAGTTCGTCCACCGGCGCGCTTTGGAGGAGTGATCCTGTCCAATAGTCATGTAGTTGAGTTCAAGGAAAAGCCGCAAATTGGGGAAGGCTGGATCAACGGTGGGTTTTTTGTTCTCGAGCCGGATGTTCTGGATTACATCGAAGCAGATGAAACCATCCTGGAACGTGAACCAATGGAGAGGCTTGTCGCTGAGCAACAGTTATCTGCCTTCAGGCATGAGGGTTTTTGGCAGTGTATGGACACGCTCCGCGATGTCCGTACGTTGCAGGAGATGTGGCAATCCGGTAATGCACTATGGAGGATGTGGGAGGAACACATCGCTGAAGGGGAGGCGGTATGACGCCTGGCAAGCTTGCCTCAAACATTTCCAATCATGATGCTTTTCTACATGAACTTCGCGAAACTCCTGTATTGATCACAGGAGGAACAGGATTTATTGGAAATCATCTGGTGCAGCGTCTCGCTTCTCTTGGCGTAACCCCTTCCTTGTTCGTTCTGGATTATGAAAGGCAGAGTCTCCCGAAGAGGTCGGCTATTTATCACGGTGATCTTGCCAGTCTGCATGATTGTCTGCGTATTATCGGACGCTCCAACCCTGAGATTCTTTTTCATCTGGCTGCGCAGCCTCTTGTAGATACAGCGCTGGATTCCGTTATTGACACAATGGAATCCAATATTCGTGGCGCCTACAACCTCTTGGAGGCTTGTCGTAGTGTTGGCAAAAGGATTAGAGCTGTTATCTGGGTTTCCACAGACAAGGTCTATGGTCCGCAGTCTGACTCGCTTACAGAAAATTCACCTCTTTTGGGATTTGACCATCCCTATAACACATCTAAGTTATGCGGCGACCTGCTCGCACAGACGTACGCGAACGTTTTTGGCTTGCCCATTGTTATTGTGCGAAGTGGAAACATCTATGGTGAAGGCGACTTGCATTGGAACAGAATTATCCCAGGCACAATTCGCTCCGTGTTGCATAACAGGCAGCCGATGATCCGAAGCGATGGTCTGAATAAAAGGGATTACATCCATGTAGCAGATATTGTTCACGGGTATCTACTTGCCCTGAAAGGTCTCGTTGCCGGCAAAATCTTGAGAGCCTCTGTAATTAATTTCGGAGCGTCACAATCGTACACGGTTCTAGATGTCGTCCACAAAATCCTTGCCACACTTGGACGATCCGACCTTCAACCTCTTATCATGAATCACGCCCGCAGTGAAATTCTCGAACAGCATGTTGACTTCCAACGTGCAAGAGATCTGCTTGGATGGACCCCGACAATCGACATCGATGCTGGGCTTCGGCAAACCGCCGAATGGTACAAAAACTATTTTCAATCCGAGACCATTGAAGTAGCGCGAGAGGTAGTGTAATGGAATTCCATCAACTGGTTCTACCCGGCTGCTTTGAAATTCGCCTCGATCCACATGGCGATGAGCGCGGCTACTTTATGCGAACGTTCGATCGGAATTTGTTCCGCGAGCATGGATTGGTCACAGATTGGGTACAGGAGAATCAATCACTGACAATTCGTAAGTGGACGATCCGCGGGCTTCATTTCCAAAGGCCGCCTCATACGGAGACGAAATTGGTCCGCTCCATTTACGGTGTGGCACTAGATGTGTTCGTGGACTTGCGGAAAGGTTCGCCGACCTTTGGTCGCTGGGACGCGGTGGAACTCTCAGCGGAGAAATTTAATCTGGCATACATTCCATGGGGGTTTGCGCATGGCTTCTGTTCGTTGACGGAACAAACGATTATTGGTTATCACGTGGACGCCTGTTATGCCCCGGATGCGGAAGGCGGCTTGCGCTGGAACGATCCAGCTTTGAATATCTGCTGGCCCCCGGTAGCGCCGCTTGTCTCCCCAAAGGATAATGCGTTGCCGCTTCTTCGCGATTTCGACTCACCATTCAATTTCTTCAATGTGATATCCAACCTGGAAAAGGAGTGCAATCATGCTGGATAAACCTCGCAGGCAGGTCAGATTATTCAAGCCCAGTGTTGGTGAGGAGGAGATTGCCAATTTACGGGATGTGTTCGAGCGCGCCTGGCTGGGGCTCGGACCAATGGTTTCACGATTTGAGAAGGAGTGGAGTGAATATATTGGCACAGCCTGCTCGATCGGCGTGAATTCAGCCACTGCGGCTCTGCACCTTGCAGTAACTGCCTATCACTTCCCGCCGAAGTCCAAGGTGCTGGTCCCTGCGATCACATTTGCATCCACTGCGACAGCTGTTCTTTATAACGATCTGATACCGGTGTTTGTGGATGTCGAGCCGGATACCCTGTCCATCAGTCTCACCGACCTTGAGCGGAAGATCACACCTGATTGTGTGGCAATCATTCCAGTTCATCTGGGTGGACATCCCGTCCCGATGGAGAAATTAATCGAGATCGCGCAAGCGCACGGTCTGGCAGTGATCGAGGATTGCGCTCACTGTGCAGGAGGCTTTTACAAAGGGAAACGTCTGGGTACCTGGGGCGACATTGGATGCTTTAGTTTTGAGGAAAAAAAGAGCATGACCACGGGTGATGGCGGAATGATCTGTTCCGATCAGGTGGACTTGATTGAGCCGCTCCGCGCGAATCGCTGGGTTGGCATCGATAAGGATACCTGGAAACGCTCAGCGGATTACATAAGTACGGATGCTCTGGAGACCCGGCATTGGTATTACGAGATCGCTGTGCTTGGTTACAAATACAACATGAATGATGTGATGGCGGCCATCGGTCTCGCACAACTCAAGAAACTGGATCGGATGAATCTTTGCCGCAGGCGGATCATCCAGCGCTATCTCGATGGGATAAAGGATTGCGAGCGGTTCAAACCTCTCCTTCCTTACCAATTGGAAGATTCAGCTTACTGGCTCTTCGGGGTGCGATGCGAAGAGCGTGACCGGCTCATCCTTCATTTGAAGGGATGTGGCATTGCCACGGGTGTACATTATATGCCTGTGCCGCTGCATCCGTTGTTCCGTCAATTCACTGATCCCATCCCGGTCGCTGAACAAGTCTGGCAAACCTTCGTTACTCTTCCTCTTTTCCCGGACCTGACAGACGTGGAAGTGGATTACGTTATCGAAGCATTACGCGAGTTTGATAGCAACTGAACTCATCAAGGATCCACATTAATGATTACGCCAAAAGTACTCGTGCTTATATTGAGTTACAACGGAAAGAGATGGCTGGAAGGTTGCCTGCCCACTGTCCTTGCCATGGATTATCCAAACTTCGAAACAGTTGTCATCGACAATGGTTCATCCGATGATACACAGACGTTGCTACGCAATACTTTTCCGACAGTAAGTGTTGTTACACTCCAGCCCAATCGCGGTTACGCCGGTGGTTTCAACGCGGGTCTCGGATACGCGGCGGAGCACGGCGCGGAATTTTTTCTCATTATGAATAATGATACGGAAATCGATCGCCATGCCTTGACGGCACTCGTTGTATTGGCAAGCACAAGGGAGCGAGCCGGATTCGTCACAGGTAAAGTCTATTTCCATGATCGACGTGATACGTTTCAATCTGTGGGTAAGAAAGAAGACCGCATCACTTGGGTTGGATCGCATATCGGCTATGAAGAAAAAGATACCGGACAATATGATGAAACCGCCGAACGAATCTTTGTAGACGATATCTATACCTTGGTCAGTCGAAAGATGTACGATGAAATTGGCGGTTATGATCCGCAGTTCTACTTGCACTGTGAGGAATTCGATTGGCAATTACGTGCCAAAAAAGCAGGTTGGAAGATCTATTACACGCCATCTGCAAAACTATGGCACCATGGTAGTGTAACCACAGGCGGGGTCGGAAGCGCGATCAACAATTACTTTCTGGAACGCAGCCGTATTACTGCCATTGCCAAGCATGGCGACGCAATTCGTCTGATCCGTTACCTGCTTTGGAGTACAGGACAATCGCTCTACCGATTGGCAGGCGCAATTTTTCATCTAAACCCATACACCTTCAAACCACGGCTGGCACGTCTGTTGGGAATTTTTGGAGGAACGCTCTGGATAATCCATCGTCAACCTGCGCGGGCAGTGCCGAAATTAATCCAAAACTTGTCGTAAGCTCATCCTCCTGGAAATAAAGCATGAGAATCAACATTCGACGAATCAATTTGAAGTCCTTAAGTCAGAAGGATTCTGATGACATCAATTATGTCTTGGAGAAGACTGAGGGCGCTTCAGTATTCCATACCATTCAATGGAATCGGCTTTTGATCGAAAGGTTTGCGCTGGAACATGTTGCTCTCATCGCCTCAGCCAGCCAGGAACCTGTTGGCATGTATTTGATCTACAAGTTTGACAACGAATCCAGCATTTCACCGGTTGTTCATCTTCAAAGCGCGTACGGTGGCCCAATTGCGATCAATGATGACAAGGATGTGATTTACAAACTACTGCAGGAAAGTGAACGTATCTGGCCGTTTTCCTTTTTTGAAGTTTGGACTCCCCCCCAAGTTGATTTACTGCCTTTCCTAAATCGTGGTTACAAGATGCAGGAAATGAGCACGCCCATTATGAAGTTAAGTGACACTGAGGAAAAACGATGGTCACGATTAAGCAAAAGTAAGAGAGATAAGATACGCAAAGCGCTAAAGCAAGGTGCTTATGTTATGGAAGCTAAGTTGGAAGATTTAGCCAATTATCATATTATGGTTGGTGCCACTTTGGCAAACGGGGGGAAAAAACCACTTCCATTGGATTTTTACCGAACAGCTTTGGATTGTTTGAGACCTTTTGGATTGGCAAAGTTCTTCATCGTCAAAATTAATCATGAGGTAATTTCGGGCTGTGTTGTACTGTACTTCAAGGATACTGTATATGGTTGGGATATTGGTTGGAAAAGGGAATTCGCTGGTCTTTCACCGAATGATCTGCTCGTTTGGGAGGTCAGTCAACGAGCAAGCAGGGAGGGCTATAAATTCTTCGATTTGCTCAGAATTGAACCAGATCGATTACCCGGAATTGCCAAATGGAAGGAAGGATTTGGTGGCGAAATTGTTAAGTGCTATTACTTTCGTAAGGGAACCTTTTGGCTTCGGCTCATATTGCCTTTCAAACAGATTTTAACTGACCCCCGCAAGGTAATTACAAAACTACGCGCCCGAGTGCGGATAGGCAATGGGCAATGAAGACCGGCTTAAAAGTAATCAAGAACACAAGTGTTTTGTTTTTGGGGCGCTTAATCGCAATGAGCCTGGGTGTTGTTTACGTTGCCGTACTCTCAAGATATATTCACGCAGAAGGCATGGGTATCATCGTGACTGCGACATCACTGGTATCTATCACGAGCATCATGATCAATTTCGGACTGGACAACTTGGCGGTTCGTGAAGTTGCCATCGATAACACGCGTGCCGCGATCTTTGCGCCCAACCTGTTCTTCCTGAGGAGTGTGCTTGCACTTGCATTTCTAGTAACAATTTTCGTCATAACGAAGTTCACCCAATATCCTGCCGATACCATCGTGATTATCTACATTTATGGTATCGCATATATCTTTGACGGACTAACCGAAATATGTATCTCCATTTTCAATGGCCTTGAGAGTATGGAGTACTCAGCCGTTCTGCAAATCGGCCGAGACTTCATCAATATGTGCTTGAGCCTGGCAGCAATCGCTTTTCAGGCCAGTCTGTTCATGCTGGTTGGCATTTCCGCATTAGCCAATCTGCTCAAACTAATTGCGAGCCTGGGGATCCTCCATTGGAAATTCACACGCCCACTCATAAAACTGGATTTGAAGCTGATTAATCATTTGGCGCTTCTAGCCTTACCATTCGCGGCTTTAACCATCATCAGTACTGTAAGCAACCAGGTGGATACCTTTGTACTTTCCCTCTATAGGCCAGCCCAGGAAGTCGGTTGGTATGGTTCCGCCAAAATTCTCGTCAATTACGTTCTGCTTTTACCGACATTGCTTCTGCAATCAGTATTCCCAGTCTTTTCAAAATTCAGTTCCTCACGGGAAAACCTGCAACTCTCGTATGTGACAACCTTTAAATATCTTCTTATTCTTGGAGCCGGTCTTTGTATTGGGATGCAGGTTGTTGCCGACCCGGTAGTTGCTCTCATATTTGGGCCTGGCTTTGAGGAGACCGCTATAGCCCTGCGCATCCTGGCTCTGGTTCTCTTTTGGATGTTTGGCTATGCCAATGGTTATCTACTATTGGCCATCGGCGAACAAAAACTTGCCACCATGCTTTCTGGAGCAGCAATGTGTATCACAATTATCGTGTCGCTAATCCTGATCCCGCACTTTGGTTTGATTGGCTCCAGTCTTGCCAATATCGTTCCAGGTGCAATTTTCTTTATTCCTCTGACATGGATTTGCCACAACAAGTTGGGATTACGCGTTCCTTATCTGCTTGCTTTCAAATCGGTGGTAGCTGCCATCATTATGGCAGGGGCTGTGTTTATGGCGCTGCAGAATTACCTGCCTCTTCTTGTGACCATCTTGATCTTTGCACCCGCCGTGTACATTTTCGCTCTGCTTGGAACAGGTGTTATTGGACGCAATGACTTCCAGCTTATATCGCAAATACTCCCATGGAAATCCTCACGGAAAAGAAACGACGAAGAGCCCACATCAATATTGAAGGATGAATCCAATTTACCCACTGAGATACACTGAAAGCTAAGTATAACGAATTCGAATGTCACATTCGTTACAGCATGAATTAAAGACAAAAGTCTGCGAATTGATCCTAGATGGGTTTCCCTATCAACAGGGAGCCAAACCGAATATTCTCCTATTTTCTCGCCGCCGCAGAGGATCTACTTATCAGCTCGTATATATTGACAGTTATCACTGGTAGCAATCTAACTAACATGCGAATTCTCTATATCACTGATTACTTACCCTATCCGCTTATCGCAGGTGACCTCATCCGCAATTACAACCTGATCTGTTGCGTTGCCAAGAGTCACCAAGTCTCCATTGTTGGTTTTCAGATTCCGGGCTCCTGCAATAGCATTACACATTTGGAAAAATACTGTGAGCACATAGAAGGGGCATATCTACCGAACCGTCGAAAACTGTTCCGGCTACACCGTATGTTCAGCTATCTGTTATCCGGTACACCCTATGATTTTGAGTTTCTGTACTCCAAAGAATTGATATGGAAGATTAAAGCTCTGACGTCTTCTGTTCATTTTGATATTATTCAAATCGAGCATTCGCGTATGGCATTGTATCGTGAAGCTGTCCTATCAGATGCACGTACCAAGCATGTGCTCACCTTTCATAATGTCGCATCTCATCAATATGATCGCATTGCCAATATAATATTAACACCTCTTAAACGAGCACGTACATGGCTATACAGCCGTATGTTACGAAGGTGGGAACCATATTACGCTGAACACTTTGACCGGTGTATAGCAGTTTCAACGGACGACCGCAATCTACTTCTGAGTGCAAATCCGCGGTTGAAAGTTGCTGTAATCCCAAATGGGATTGATACCCGGCGATACCAGCGCTTGCCAATGGAAGAAATTCACCCCACATTACTGATGGTTGGCAGTATGAGTTATTTGCCAAATGTGGATGGCGCGATATGGTTTTGTCATGAGATTTTGCCGATTATCAAGAAGGCATTGAACAATATTCAGATTTTGATTGTGGGCAGTTCTCCTTCTCCCGAGGTTACTAGACTTGATGGGAACGCGGTTTGTGTTATAGGACAAGTGGATGATGTAATACCTTATTACAAACAAAGTGCCATCTCAATCGTCCCTTTGCGAGCCGGAGGTGGTACGCGACTAAAGGTTTTAGAAGCTATGGCTCTGGGCAGGCCCATAGTCTCAACCACGATCGGCTGTGAAGGATTGGATGTGGTGGACGGCGAGCACCTACTGATTGCAGATCACCCAGAACAGTTTGCAGAGAAGATCGTACAGCTTCTTACGAAAACCGACTTGTATCGCCATATTACTCAAAATGCCAGACAGCTGGTTGAAGAAAAGTACGACTGGAAAATAATCTCAGAAAAACTTCTGGGAGTTTACTCTGAATTGGCACAGGACTGATGATTTTTCTCGAATGGACAAAATGCGAACGGAGAGAATAGATATGCATGTTGGACTCGTCACCCGATCTCAGATTGATTATGCACTAGACTTGGCAAATGAACTGGATGCAAAAGGAAACTCGATTTTTCTGTATTTGGACTATTCACACACGGTTCAAGAGGTGAAGTGTCCGGATCAGCCTGTACGCCAACTTTATGAGAATGGCCTTCTTCCAGCAACATGCAGAATAAATCTGCTCAATCTGCCTCGGATGCGCGATCTTCGCTCGTTTATATTCTTTCGGGGCTTGGTACGCAAACTGCACAATGATGGGATTGATGTGGTGCATATTTTGTTGAATCCTGGGGAAATCTGGCTGGCACTTCTGGCTTGTTTCTTAAACGGGATTCCCGTGATTACCACCCTGATTGTTCCAACTGCAAATAAAGGGGAACGTTTGCCCGGTTTTCTGATTTGGGTTATCAATAAACTCGCGACTCTCGGGTCTAGTCTTGTCATAGTGAATGGTTCTGATCAGGTCGAACTGGTCAATCGGCTGTATAAGCTTCCAACTAGTCGAATTGCATATATTCCTCTCAATCTCCATGCTAGGGCTATCAAATTGAATTATCGAAGTGTGGCGGAAGAGCCTGGCACAATCCTGTTTTTTGGACGCGCACATCCACACAAGGGACTGGAATATCTTGTCAGAGCCCAACCGTTGATCACGCGCCAGGTACCTTATGCGCGCATATTAATCTCAGCTCATGGAGAAGATCTCAAGCATTGTCAGCAAATAATCCAGGATCACAGTAAATTTGAGATCAAGGAAGGTTATGTGTCTGGAGACATGATGGCCCATTACTTTCAAAGGTCATCTTTAGTGGTTCTTCCTTATCTTTCAGCCTCAACCAGTGGAATCTTGGTGACTGCTTACAGTTTTGCCAAACCTGTTGTGGCATCGCGCGTCGGCTGTCTGGCTGAGTATTTGGAAAATGGTGTTACTGGTCTGCTTGTGCCCCCTGCCAATGTGGAGGAACTTGCCAACGCTGTTATCCATTTGCTGCTCGACAATGATTTGCGCCATCGGATGGGAATGAACGCCAGAAATTGGATATTGAGGCAGCAAAAGACCATCGCTGACCAAACACTACGTGTTTATGAAAATGCAATTGCGATGTATTCCCGTGAAAACCATTTGATCCAGAAACGTAATGCGTCATGACTAAGGTCTTAGGATGAATATTTCGACAATACCGATACTTCTCTACCATAAAATAATTCCCGATGACTTTCTGGGAAATTGTTCAGATTCGGCCGTATTTGTGAGCCAGTTCAAGCTTCAAATGCAGTTTCTTCACGATCATGGCTATCGCTGTCTATCATTAGAGCAGCTTTGTCGCGCCTCAGAGGGCAATGCCCACTCTCACAAGAAAACCTTCGTATTGACCTTTGATGACGGGCATGAAAGCCTCTTACAGACAGCCTACCCCATTCTTCAGCAGTATAGATTCACAGCTACAATGTTCCTTGTAACTGAATATTTTAATGATGGAAAGGATGAAGAAACAGAAGGAAATCGATCGTTAAGCTGGAGACAGGTTGAAAACTTAAGCAAAGGCGGGATCTCTTTTGGAAGCCATACCTGTACACACCCCCATCTGCTACGCCTTTCCTGTGAACAAATTCGTTATGAACTTGCGATCTCGAAAGTGTACTTGGAAACCAGATTAAACAGAGAAGTCCCAATTCTGGCGTATCCCTATGGTGAATCGAATCATGAAATTCAAAAAATCGCAATGCAGGTGGGTTACATGGCAGCTTGTGGGGTGAGTACAGGAGAATGTAACCGCTTTAATCTGCCACGAATCTCCATAAGATCTAACGATACTCTTCGGACCTTTGACTTCAAACTAACCCAATATTACAGATACCTAATGCAATTAAGGAGATGGCTTCGGCAGAATCCGATTTTACAGCATTTTTTGCAGGTCGTCAGACCCCAACTCCATGGGTACTATATTTAGGTCCAAAAAGAATTGAACTGAACCTTGATGCTTAAAGACAGAGAAGAAATGAAGAATCCATTGATAAGTGTCATCATCATCACATGGAATCGGAGAACCGATGTTCTTGAGACAATCCAGTCTGTCTATGACCAGGCCTACCAGAACTTCGAAATTATCGTCGTGGATAATGGCTCGACCGATGACACAGTTGCCGCCATTCACTATGAATATCCCTTGGCCCGTGTGATTGCACTAAACCAAAACACGGGAATTGCAGCACGCAATGACGCGATAAGAATCGCAAACGGAGATATCATCTTCTGTTTGGATAGCGATGCCAGTCTTGACAAATATACCCTCGAGAACATTGTATACAGATTTGAAGAAGCAACTGAGATTGGCATAATAAATTCGAGGATTGTCAACGCTTCAACAAGAAAATTTGATCCAAACGGCGGGTGGTCCTATAGCGCGAAACAGAGAGCAATGTGGGAGCAAGAATTTATGACTCATAATTTCTCTGAGGGAGGCTGTGCCATTCGAAAGGAAGTTTTTGCGCAAACGGGCTTGTTCTGGGAAAAGCTCTTCTTTGGACGCGAAGGAGAGGAATTCGGCTTGCGTGCGCTGGATGCCGGATACAAGATACTCTACTACCCTTCAGCAATTGTCTACCATCGCGTGCCTCCTCAGAAACGGCCGGTAAACTGGAATACCCAGTATTACGATCTCAGAAATTCTTTGTATATTTATTTTGTACGATACCCGTGGTGGATTCTAATCTGGTTTGCACCATTAAAGATTTGCGCTTCATTGCTACGCGGTTTGAGACGGCGCAATCTTCAATGGTTTACCAAAGCCTTACAAGATGTGATCAGAGAATTACCAGCTTTGTGGAAAGAAAGGCGTCCGATCCGCCGCGAGACAGCGCGACGATATCTGCAATTTCAACAGGAGCAGGGCGCTTTGAGTTGGGGTCCAATTTCCTGGTTACATTTCAAGACGTAAGAATCGATGGAGAGCTAATGATAAGCACGAATAATATTTCCAGCGGATGGGAAGAGTACCGGTTGCAAAAAGTTGAAAACCCATTCCAGCTTGATTATCGTGTCGAAGTTACAAGCAGCCTTGATGATCTCGAATGGGATAATTTTGTAGCAATGACTCCTGGTGGGCATCATCTCCAAACCGCGATGTGGGCAAACATCAAAGCATCCTTTGGCTGGTATCCCTTGCGCATCAAAGTGCATCAGAATCGATGCGTTGCTGGTGGGGCGCAGGTATTAATACGTAGGGTACCATTGATCGGTTCGATGGGCTATGTGGTCAAAGGCCCTTTGATTGCAGTGGACGACTTTATGCTTGAGAATTTCGTTATGAAACAAATCCAGCAATGTTGCAAGGCCAATCATATACAATACTTAGTAGTCCAGCCTCCCGACAACCGCCATGATCTGGTCACGCGAATGTATGAGTGGGGCTATAAAAACAGCCTTATCTCATTTGCACCTGCACCATACACTACGCTTGTCATAAACTTGGACAGAGAACTGGAGGATATTCTTGCCAAGATGAAATCCACAACCCGATATAACATCCGTCTGGCCAGCCGCAAGGGTGTTTATGTCCGTGAGGGGGGCGAGCACGATATTGGTGTCTTTTATCAAACTCTGGTGGCAACGAGCAAACGAAAGAAATTCAAAGAATATCCTTTAGCATATTGGGAGCAGTTATACGAAACCTTCGGCGCTGGTGGATACACAAAGATTTTCATTTCTGAATACAAGGGAGATGTTGTTTCATCCCTACTCCTGGTTACTTTTGGCGATACGGTAATCTGCAAAATGGGTGGCTGGATGGGTTCTCATGGGAGCGTGCATGCAAATGAACTCTTGCATTGGGAGGCGATCAAATGGTCCAAGCGTCAGGGGTATCATTCTTATGATTTCGGTGGGATTGCCCCAGAAGCAGCCAGAGCAATTCAACAGGAAGGGGGCTTGCCGAAGGGCTACGAAGGAACAGTAACTTCCTACAAATATGGATTTGGTGGAGAGGTTGCGTTCTATCCTGAGTCATTCGATAATTTTCAGTCCCCTGTCCTCCAATGGGTGTACCGAAACGTCTTTAAAAAGGTTCGCTATCGGACGGATGTTAACAAGTTTATCAATCGCTTCATACGGAGTTGAAATCCATTGTAATTGCAGGTCAGCCATGAAACAAAAACGTATCCTGATGCTACTCGAAAATTGTTCCTTTCCACGCGATGACCGTGTCCGGCGTGAGGCGCGCGCGCTGGTGTCGGCGGGGCATCGCGTCATCGTGATCGCGCCAGCCTCAAAGTCCCAGCCGCGACGCGAGGTGTGGGAGAATGTAATCGTCTACCGGTATCATCCGTTCACCGAACGTGTTGGATTCATTGGTTACCTGTGGGAATACGGATATTCCATGACAGTGATTTTCGCGATGTCTCTTTATGTATTCGTCCGCGAAGGATTTGATGTTGTCCATGCGCATCACCCTCCTGACCTATTTGTCCTGATCGCTGCCTTCTATAAACTCTTTGGAAAGACATACGTGCTCGATCACCACGATCTTGCCCCAGACTTATATGAGGCACGTTTTCGCACCAAAGCCAAGCCTGTCGTTACACGCGTCCTATCAATGCTGGAAAGATTTGCCTGCCATCTTGCTGACCATGTGATCGCGACAAACCAATCTTATAAGGATGTGGAAATAGAGCGCGGAGGAGTACCCGCTGAACGAATCGCAATTGTCCGCAATGGGCCTGACCTGAAAGAGCTGTTCAAATGTTCACCCGATCCATCCCTGCGACGGAATGGGAAAACCATTATCGGTTATGTAGGCGTGATGGGCACCCAGGATGGAGTCGATAACCTGTTGCGTGCAATCCAGCATCTTGTCTTTGCACTCGACAGGAAAGATGTGCGTTGTGTGCTCGTGGGAAGTGGAAACGCTTCGCCAGAATTGCGGTCGCTTTCCAAAGAATTGGGCATTACACAATATGTTCATTTCACAGGCTGGGTGGATGGGCAAGAGCAGGTGCGAAACTATTTGAACTCCATGGATATTTGCGTTGCACCAGAGCCTGCAGACATATATAACCAGCGT
>Ga0105091_10000407_pt1 | contig 17770 bp, 14 predicted proteins | sample PPLLak1March2015_FD_87022 | JGI IMG/M metagenome (GOLD analysis project Ga0105091, IMG submission 87022) | Freshwater sediment microbial communities from Prairie Pothole Lake near Jamestown, North Dakota, USA - PPLs Lake P7 Core (1) Depth... | ecosystem: Environmental > Aquatic > Freshwater >... | reverse complement strand
GACTCTTGACTCTCAGCTGGAGGGATTATTACAGGGCCTGAAGTTATATTCCTAACCACTTGATCCCTACTCATAAATTCAGTTTGATCGTCAAGATCTGATGAGGTCGATTCGCTTTCAACGATTTCAGTAATATTGGTTGGAGAGATATCTCCTCTTGTTGAGGGCGGATTCAATACTTTAGATATAGGAGTGGAAGACGTTTCATTTGTTCCTGTGAAGTTTACAGAATGATATTTGGTTATTTGATTGCTCTTATCGTCGGAACAGAGTAATTTGGCAGTTAGCTTGTTTTCTCCTATGTTCAAATATGAATTGGAGTTGAATATTTGTTCCCAAGCTGAGAAATCATCTGGTCCGTTCTGTCCCTTTGAAGAAACTATGACATATGGAGTCATCCCATTAAGAAGAAGTGACACATCACAGTTGTTTGTAGAATTGTCCGTAGAAACTCCTTCAACCGTGAAATTTTGGATATTTATGGGGACCTCTTGTTCCTTGGTAGGAGATAAGATCTTAACCCCATGGGGATTGTAGAGCTGTGAATAAGAATCAGCTGCACTACAAAACGCGGCTGAAATGAATAGACTCAAGATAATAAGTGCTACAATATTGTAGTCTTTCAATTGGCGGACCTTACTAGCAATTTAGAGGGGCCTATAAAAAAATTAGATGTAATCGGATTTTGGCAGAGGACAAAAATAACTTGACCATTTTATGTCTTCAATCTATTGAAGAAGATTCTATAATTGGCAGTAAATAATGATAAGCAATTCCATGAATTTGGAGCAGATTTTATTAATTTATTTATTGCATCCTTAATGCAAGTACGACGAGATGAACCTATCAGTATACCTGTTCATATTCTGCAAAACTACTATCCTAGAAATCTCACTCTCGTCCATCACTTTGAAGCCCGGAAGCATTTCGCAAAGATTTCCTGAAAAATCCCTAACCTCTTCCATTTCGAGCATATTTTGCCTCTCTAATCGCTGTGTTGACATGCCTACATGCATGTATGATTTTATCTCGATAAAATGGGGATTGGCTTTAGGAATTAGTTTAGAAAGCTGTACTATTGTTTCATGATTAAAATTATGACTCCTAACGAGGGTAATTCTAATTACTGTTCTCGTTTCACACCTAGCAAGAAACTGGAAACTCGACAGCCACCTTTCCCATGCGTCTGGATGTCTGGGTCTATTTATTTTAATAAAACTAAGCCTGTTCACCGCGTTCGTAGACAGATAGAGCTGGGTAGGAAGAGAGTTTTCTTCTGCTAGTAAATCTAACATTTGAGGTTCTTGTCCGTTAGTAACCAAAAATATCGATTTGGTCGTTGGCAATTTCCTAAGATATCTGATCAGTGCAGGTAATTTTGGGTACATTGTAGGTTCTCCAGAAAGCGAGATTGCATAATGTTGTGGAAATAATGCTTCGTCAAGTTTATTCTTGTCGTACTTCTTATGACCATAAAATCCAGTCAAAAGTCTTCTTCGTTCTTCAATCAAATTAGCTACAATTGCATCTGGTTCATCAACTAGGTCTTCTGGCATCATGAGAGTATCATAGAATTCTGTAGGCCTCCAGCAATAGACGCAGCGATTTTCGCAGTTTAGTGCTGTTGGAGTCATTTCCATGCACCTATGAGTCGAGATTCCGTAAAATCTTCGCTTATAACAATCTCCCTCGTTAGCAAAAGATTTTTTGGTCCAGTGACATAATTCCACTGCTGAATGGTTGTACACACCATACTTTGCGTTTAGCAATTTAGCTCTCGCATTTGTATCGATCTGGATTAGATTATTTCCTGAGTTGTGGGAATTATACTCTCCTGAGCAGCTCATGCTAAGTGGAATCAAGACTACTCATCGAGATTTAAGTCTTTAAATTGAAAACGAAGATCCTGAGAGTCAACTCAAGATCACATTTCTTACCAAGATTTTCGGTAAGCATGATAGATTGGACATGTTTATAATTATACTCGATTTACTAGATTGAAGGGAAAGGTGGCATATTACATATCATTTACCGTACGTGATGATCATTTCTTCCGAATCCACGTGACGAGTTAGGCCTTGCTGAGTCAAAGATAAAGAAAACCCTCATGTCATCATCAGAAACCCCGACTTAGAAATTATATATAGCACTATAATTGCACATGATATGAAGTGGCCTTCGTAGTATAGCCTGGTCAGTATAGGCGGCTGTGGACGAGATACGGTAATCACTTATGGCAGAAACCGCTTGAGGAGGGTTCAAATCCCTCCGAAGGCCCTTTGTGTATCAAACGTTCCAAATTTAATTTCTTACATTTCAAAATTTTCGGAATAACTATTAAACACATAAATTATCGAATAGACGGGGCTCGATCAATATCCATCCATAGTGATATTCATCGTGAACGTACCTCACTTCTTTTAGATTTGGTCTTACTCCTTTCCTTTTCAACGCTAAAATCAATCCAGATCGAAGAGATAATCCCCATTTCTGTGCACGTGAACCAGTACCAGCCTCTCTGGGGAGAAGTATTCTTACACTCAAATCATGCAAAGAAACATTCTTTTCGATAAAGTCTGCCAACTGAGTCACGATATTTGTTATGTCCTCCGTGCTGCGGATTTGAAATGTCTTAGATACCTTCAAAGTCCGATAGAAATCAGGATTTGTTGTCATGGTTGCATACTTCTCAAATGATCGGAAGTGATAAACTCACTGTTATAGTTCATGCTGATCAATTCAGAGCTGAGATACCGGTACTCAATTTGGATCAGATTGCAATTAAAAGTCTTCAAGAATAAAAATGGTCATCTCCTAACGAATGACTTTTAGACAAGATAAAAGTGCTTGGTATAACAACCGTTGTAGTTCTGTCTCGTCATATCACTAGTCTTACCGTCAACTAAAGTTCAAACACCTTCAGTATCAAATCTCAAATAATCGTCACGATCTATATTTAGTGCAACCCAATTTTACTTATGAGGCATATTAGCTAAAGTTGAGCGGCCAAATCATAAATGATCAAAGCCTGTGTGTTGGGAAAAAATGGAAATTTTGAGAGTGTGCCGGAGGCGGGACTTGAGCCCGCGACCTTTCGATTATGAGTCGAACGCTCTGACCAAGCTGAGCTACCCCGGCAAGCTCAGCGTTGCGTTCAGCAATTGATGGCCTACTCTAATAAAGATATCTCCCCAAGTCTTATGGATCTTATTTTGATTTTTAAAAACTATACGCCATGAATTTGATTTTTGTCCTAGGAATTGAAAATATATTCCTCCGTATTTCATCTGCATCCCTCTAGTATTCAGAGGAAGTACGTTTAAGTTGGAACCAAATAAGCCATTTAATCGAATGTCCTTGGCCAAAAAAAAATGCCGCTGCCTAGACTTCACTGTCCTTACTAAATAGAATAGCTTCTGGATTTATGATACATACTGGCGTACCTTCTATAGCAGAGTCTTCAGCTGAGGTTGTTGTAAGTTGCTCTCTCTCAAAAAGATCATCCCTCGAAATAATCCCAATGACAGACGAATTTGAGCTGACGACGATCTGACGAATAGCGTGCTTATCCATTATAGATAATGCTTCCTGCACTGTGGAATCAGGGTCCACTGCCAGCATAGGACTAGTCATGATTTCCTCAAGCCGTACCTTCGATGGATTCTTCCCTTGAGATAATACCTTGTAAAGAATATCTGTCTTGGTCACTATTCCAATTGCCTCACCGCCTCTAGAAAGCAATACACACTTTGTCTGTTTTTCCTTCATCAATCTTATGGCCGTGTCAGCGGAGTCGTTGTAGTCTGCCATTGCTACATTCGAATCAGCGAGTTTCCTAGCAGGTGCCATTAGGAGAAAGGACATACTCGTAGGTTCTGCTGAAAATTCATCCATGTTCTAATATAAGAGATCAAATATTTATACTTGGTGAATGATTTTAGCAAACACAGCAATTATGCTCGAGTTGAAATTTTGAAACTTCAGGGAACGGCCCAGAATTCTCAGGTTCAACTATAGTTCTGAAATATTCAAGTTTGAGGGTCTTGCACACTCCAATGAAGAAGTATATCATAAACCGTTTAACTTTTAGTCAAACTTTCCTCTTGAATCACGGTCTCAGATTTACGGTACCCAATTTCGTCGACTGCAGGGAGATATTGTCGCAACTCGGCATCAGAATATATTTCAACCCATTTAAATTTACGTTGCAAGGTTGCTGTAAAGAGCCTCTTCCAATCAAGACCCACATGGTTCATCCATGATTTCACGACTCTTGGGTCTATATAATTTCTAAGTGAAGTCCCAAGGTTATAATCACGAGTTTCCTTTTGTAGTTGCAACGTTATTTGGACCTTATCCAGCCTGTCCATCATTCTTTTCTTTTGTAAATCAGTCTTCCATTTATGAGAGGCTATATCGTTCTCAATTTTTCTGATAACCTCTTCTTTCTTTTCCACTGATTTTTGAAACCTCTCTAGGGCTTGCTTGCTAGCAGGATTGTTTGAATCAATTCCCTTTTTATGGTTACAAGTAATAGCAGCAACGAGATTCGCCTTTTTGGCCATGTATATTTTTTCCATTTCCGATGACTCCTTGTTTACTTTGATTGGAGGACGTGCAAGAGCTTCTTTAACAATTTGAGTCGCTATGAAGGTTCTGAAGACCTTTGCAGTCAAACCGGGAACCCTGTTTTTATCGATTGTTCTAAGAAATGAATTTACCTTCGCAGAGGTTATCCCATCGAAAATCTGTTCGTTAGGTTTCTTGGCCTTCATGAATAATTCTATGTTCGTAAGTAGTGCTTCTGTATCGCGCGAATTCACTTCCAAGCTTTTTTGCCAGGGGACGCTGTCTTTTCCTAGAAAATTGAATTCTATACTTTTTACTCCTTGACGAACTGGAAACCTGATATGTTCCACCCGTAACGTCGACGCGCCTACAGTGTCCGCCTCGTCAGGATCTTTTTCATCTCCAACTCTCATTGCAAGCTTATTAATCAAGTAGCAGACAGTTGATATTTTCTTTTGACTCAAATCTTTCGAATTAATCATCTTGCTCACTATCCTTTCGTGAACTTTGTCAATATGCTTCCCTAGTACATCAGCTCTATCGTATTTTTCCTTATCACTGTTCTGACGTAGGGTGGATGAATCATGAAGCCACATGTACTTTCTTTTGCCAGTTAGTTTTTCCATCCATGTCGCGAGCCAGGTTGAGGTATGATCATTAACAATTGCCTTCCAGTTTCCTTCAGGGACTTCAGCGTTTTCTCCAAGGTTTAAAATTACATCTTGTGGCTGTACCCTGGGTTTCCATCGGCCTCGCAGTGGATGTTGTCCTCTACCCATGAATAGGCCTGGAGGTTCCACCAGCCAATTCGCTATTTCAACCGTCGCACCATCAACAGTTGCCAAACCATAAATCGAACGAATTCGTTCTCGCTCAATTTTCTTGGAATTAGATATACGCCTTCTTTCATCTCGAGGTAGATTTCTAATCCGCTCTTTCTCTTCTACCTTCAATCTGTTCTCTTCATCTACTAGACGGTAAGCATTCGACAGATCCAATTCGGACATCTTACTGACAGATCCGAACTTAGGAGGAAGTACGCTTCTTAGATCAATAATGAAATTTGATTCGAACACGGTATCCTTGACGTAATGAGTAGCCTTCTTTCTGGACCAAGCATAGATCAATTCTTCTTGGGCAGCATTCAACAGATACTGTTCTCCGAGAATGGCAATAGTAATGCCCCTCGGTTTGTATTCTGAAGGAAATGCAATTCCATTGTGTTGCAATGTTTGCCATTTAAGGCGGGCCAAGTTGAATTGCGTCTCCATCTGCTTTCCTAAAGGTTTCTGTATCACTCTTAAACGTTACCGATCCTACCCAAAACAAAAGCCAATTTAAGCTTCACTAGATTAATCTTTGGCACTTCAAATGAAGGTCAGTAGAGGTCAACAGTTAGATTAAAGTATAATCACACCCAACGATTGGATAATGCCAAGAGCTTTTGTATTGCTGAATGCAGAACTAGGATATGAAGGTCCGTTGGCCGAGGAGATGAAAAAACTACCTGGAGTTGAGGAGGCCTATGCGATTTATGGCGTATATGATATCATGCTAAAGGTAGAAGCGGATTCAATGGAAGGATTAAAGGACTTTATTAGCTTGAAAATCAGACGGGTGAATGGAGTTAAGTCTACTCTGACCATGCTGATTATGGAAAAAACAAACCTAAGCTAATTGCGATCTCGTAAAGAATGTTTGTACCTATATTTGTCAAGCTTGATAAGCTCTCTATAGGATCCAAAATCCTCGGTGTTTACTTGATCAAGTTCGGTCTGGCAATCCTCTTCGGCTCCCGAGTTTATTTGTAATATCTCATATAATGTATTGCGCTGAGCAGGGATCCGTCCTAAACCCTTGATTTGGGTTCTTATTTCCCGAGGTCTCATAATTTGACCATGAATTGAACCAGCAGATGTGGAGATACTTTCATTTATAAGTGTACCACCAAAATCGTTTGCCCCAGCGCACAAAAGAAATTGAGACATTTTTGAGCCTTCTTTTACCCACGAAACCTGTATATTCTTCACATAGTTATGAAGCATCAGCCTAGAAACGGAGTACATTTTTACAATATCTGTTGCTCCGGCTCCTGCTTCACGCATGTTCTTCAAATTAATGCGGCTGTGCATAGGTGCTTCCTGATATACGAAGCTAAGAGGGACGAACTCTGTAATGCCACCAGTTTCCTTCTGGATCTTACGTAATATGTCAATATGGTTGGCCTTGTGGAAATTGGATTCAATATGTCCGTACATGATAGTTGAGGTAGTAGGAATGCCTAATCTATGGGCTGTCTTAATGACATCTATCCAATCATTAACAGATATTCGACCTGGAGAAATTAAGTCTCTAACTTCTTGATCCAGTATCTCTGCTGATGTTCCAGGTAGACTTCCTACACCAGATTCTTTAAGCCAAGATAAGAAATCTCTAACACTATTGTTACTCATTCTGGCTCCATATAATACTTCTTCAGGGGAAAACCCATGAATGTGGATATCCGGTATTTCACGCTTAATTGCTTTACAGATATCTGGATAAAGAGAACCCTCCATATTTGGGGCTAGACCTGCCTGGATGCAGACCTCAGTGGCACCCAACCGATAGGCTTCTACAGCTCGTCGAACAACTTCCTCGACCGGCAAGAAGTAACCTTCTTCCTGTCTGAAATCACGGCTAAATGCGCAAAAACCACACCGCTTTATACATACATTAGTGAAGTTCACGTTTCTGTTGATGACATACGTTACAACGTTTCCACATGCTCTTCTTCGCAACTCGTCTCCAATAGAGGTCAATAAGTTCATTTCAATCCCGGTAGTATCGAACAATTCCACTGCCTGGTCAACAGATATCTCCTTTCCATCAATTGCCAAATTCAAAGCCTCTGAAATAAGAGGGTCAACCGTCTTGAGAAGGCTTTCTATATTCAAATCAGGTATGACTCCTTTACTAAACCTACGTCATCAGAGAGTGCTTCAATTGAAGAACTGACGTGATGGGAAACATAAGACCGACCATTTTTCAAAAACTCTGGATATACAGGCAATCGGGCCTTTAGTTGAAATCCCTTCTTCAAACACACCCGATTTACATGTTCTATAGGGGGCCAAGGGTGTTCTGGATTGACGTAATCGATGGTAAGTGGCGATATTCCACCCCAATCATTAATACCCACGCCAATATAGTCTTCTAGGGATTCGTTGAGATTTGGAGGTACCTGAATGTTCATTTTGGGCATTAAAATTCTAGCTACCGCTACTGCTCTCATGAAATATTCCCTAGAGGGGGCTGGATGATCAGACATTGATGTTCCATCCTTCGGTGAAAAGTTTTGCATTATTACTTCCTGTATATGCCCGAATGACTCATGTAGCGATTTAATAAGAAGCAACGATTCAATAATTTCCTCAGGCGTCTCCCCAATACCTAAAAGTAGTCCAGTCGTAGTTGGGATATTTAGCTCACCACATGAAGTCAGCGATTTTATTCTTACCCTAGGATGTTTGCTTGGTGCCCTCTCGTGAGGCATCCCTCGACTCGATAGTCTAATACTTGAGGATTCTAACATCAATCCCATGCTAGCATTGTTTTCCCTTAGAGCGAGTAACTCTTGTTTGGAGAGGCTCCCAGCATTAGTGTGAGGCAGTAATCCTGTTTTCTTGATAATCATTTCACTTATTTCACCGATATACTCAGGCAATGTAGAGAACCCCATTTTTTGAAGCCAACTGCGTACCTCTGGGTATCGAACTTCTGGTCTTTCCCCTGTAACGATTAATGCCTCAGTACATTTCAGTCGCTTTGCAACCTCCACTATAGCCAAAACCTTTTCGGGATCGAGCATTGAAATTGTAGTCTCTCCAGGTTCCTTTTTGTACGTGCAGTAGGAACATGTATCGCGACACAGATTTACAAGATTTACAAAGACCTTTCGAGAATAAGTCAAGATTGAGGGTTTAAATTTATTGCGCAAATATGAAGAACACTCAACTAGTTGTTCTAACCTAGCATCGTAGAATAACGACAGAGCCTGCTCACCACTGATATGGTAAGAAGAATGCTTTAATTCATCTAATAACTCGGATACATGCTCCAGATCGTTATCACATCGCATCAATGCATCGTTATCTGTTACACCTTGACTAATAAACACTATTCTTAACTTAGTTCTACACGTACGTTCTTCCTTTCCAGGCAAATGACTGAGGCTTGTTTGCTCTAAGCAGGGATACAAAAAAAGACAATGTTATGACGGTTGCCCCTACTAGCGACCCGAGGGCTAATTTCTTACTGGTCTTAATCGATTGGGACAGGATGAGCACAGTTGTTATCATCATGATGCACAAAGTACCCAGTGCGGCGCTTGCAAGAAAAATACCTAGCAAGCTGGTTTCCACTCGGTATGCAAAATAAATTCCTGCTGGTAAAGCAATGAACGGAAATAACATTAAAAAGGCAAATGCAATCACCATCGGAACTGTCTTCTTACCTTGTTCCCTATGCATAGGAACCAACAGTCGCAAAAGACCATTCCACAATCCTCGTCGGTCCCTTGCCCACAATGCATCAACACAATTTTCTCCTCTAAACATTTTCATCTTTATCCCTCTTTTTTTTACAAGCGACCCAATTGCACCATCTTCAATTATTTCCGTGCGCACTTCTTTGTGAGTACCAATGGACTCATAGTGGCCTCGTATAATAGCAAAAAAACTTCCAAAAAAATACCCCAACTTGTTTGCAGAATCGTTTACTTTCAGAGGAGAAAACTTGGTTTGTAAGAAGACTGAGAGTAGAGGTAATGTGACGCTAGTTAGAAAATCTTCAGACATCAACCTAGGAATTGCCGTAATCGCGGAGAGGTTCTCTTGCAGCATATGGTTTACTGCTAAGGTAACAGTCTGTTCTGAGTGAACAGTATCTGCATCAGTAAAGATAAGAATATCTCCCGTCGAATTATTATAACCAATAAAGCATGCCCAATTTTTCCCCACCCAGCCACTTGGCCTCTGCCCAGCCTCGATTACGCGAATTCTTTGGTCTATTGATGCTACTGACTTCATGGTCATAAGAGTACTATCTGTTGAGTCATCATCTATGGATATTATCTCAAGATTATGATAATCCTGAGCGAGAAGGCTTTGTAGGCACCTGCCTATATAATTCTCCTCATTCAATGCAGGTACAATTATGCTGACCCGAGGCATAGGATTAAGATTTAGTTTTCTTATGTCTTCAAGTTTCGGCGAATATTTCAATGATCTCCTGCAATACGTTAACAACCGCGCCCAAGTGAGCAAGACTCCAAACATGATAAAACCAATTGTATAAAGTGATATCAGTTCAATGGGCTGCATGTGTTCCAATACCTCGAGATTTTATCATAGACTATCTTCTTTCTGATAAATTTGTAGTGTGCATGTATTCAAAAATTATACCGATTCGACTGGGCTTCGAATATTTTCCTTTTGTCCTATCATTAGAGGTCTAAATTGCAAATAGATCAGGTTGATACACTCACCTGTAATCTGCTCGTGGGCGGAGCTAAGAGTTATGACCTGCATCAAATTGAAAAAAACATATTCATACCGTCTTTTGAACATTTCTAAATCATATCTCTGATATACTCAATAAGTTTCAAAGCATCCCTCTCTTTTAGACTCTTCCTATTTCTAAGGATATAGGCTTCGAAGCGTCTTGCCTTATCATCCAGCTGAGGATATCGCCTGATGGTTTCTTCAATGATATTTTGGTATGTACGAAATGGGAAATAGATATCCTTGGCGACCTTAGTGAGAGTTTTTTTGGTTTCCTTATCGATAAACCCTTTCTTCAGTGATAGGTATAAGTTATACCGAATATCTATCATAGCTTCAGACTGAAGGTGGTACAAGTCGTGAGAAAAGGTTACAGCTACTTCGTCGTCCGCGTCTATTCTCCCGTGCTTGAATAATTGGAATATTTTTCCCACGCCAATCATCCCAAATTTTTCTAGTTCAACGGCTCGCAGAGCCCCTATGCTTGATGATCCTATTACTACAGTATTGTGTCTGACGACCAACTGATAAACTTCAATAGGTGTAGGCGGATAGTCAAGCAAGAAATATCCATCAATTAGTCCTACCACAGTCTCATTATCGTCTAACGACATAATCAATCTGATCAAATCTCCTTTCTTGGCTGGAGGTCTATAGTCGGCTTCCAATACCTTTCGTGCCTTTTCAGTATCTAAACTAGGACCAACAAAAACAATTACGTTTTTCATATCTTGAAATAATTCCTCGCCCTTTGACCTATAACAGATTTTGTGAACTTGAATGTTTCCAAACCTGGTACGATGGCCCGTACTACCGGAATTCCTATCCACGGGACCGTTAAATCCACCACAATGGCTCTCTTTAGTCCCACGACTTTAAGATGATTAAGAATTAACCTTATATCATCTAGTATGTTTTCATTATAGTAGCTATCGATCTCAGAGAGACTAACCTTTCGATCAGAATTCATGAATTGCCACGATCTCTTGTCCTCTGAATTTTCACCCACATAGTTAATTTTGCGAAGATCATCTCGAGCGCCTTGAATATTAGCCGCTCGAGTCTGAGCAAGTTCTGTAATCGCCCTTACCAGTGCAATTCTGGCGTCTGGGTGCGTACCCGTTCCTTCAGCAAGATAGCCGTAATTCTGAGTCAGCCATTCAACGCTGCAAGCGTTGAATGTTGGTATTCCCACATCACTTGTAATCTCCTTAACCATCAAGGAAATATTTGCAGCCTTAAATCTATTCACTAAATTTCTCGCCGGTTCATTGATAGCACCCTCTAGATCGAGCATTGGAAACAAATTTGGTTCATCAACCATACTATCCGAAGGAATTTCGTTTATTTCGTACCCGCTCTCCTTAAACTTATTCGTGAGGATCTTTATAAAATGAAAGGGAAAGGCGCTCGAACGTAAGTCAGCCAAACTTGATGCATCTCGCTCAACGACTTCACACAAAGCGTGACATATCGCTTCCTCCAAAACATTTCCTGATGCTAATCCGTTTGTGTGGGAGAATGAGAACGGATTGACAGCCTTCCCGCCCTGAGCGTACCTAAACATGACCAAAGCGGATGGTACTAGAATTTGTTCATGAGAAACCAGATCAAAGCCTTGAACATAATCCATTATCATATCATTCTTATATTGAATAGAAAGGGGTTCACAAACATCATCTGGACTTAGTACGTTATACCTTTTTGACAGCTCAAAATATGAATCTCTGATGAATGGACGTTCATAGCTGCTAGGCAAAGAAGAATAGCGTTCTACAGCTTCCATAAGGCCGCTTGTCCGGGCCTGCTTCATGGTAAAACCCTTTCCGCTATAGACCCAAATATAATCCTCTGTACCGGGCAGAACAACCGAATAATTGGGAATACCGAGTCTGTCCAGATAGGTTATGTTGCCGATACGTGTCACCCCAATCTTTCCTGCGATCGCCTCCACTGCGAGAAGGGTCTTTTCTGGAGGTTGGATTCTACTTGTGCCATTATTGGACCATTTAAACCGGTCTACCAGTCGCAATACTTATCCGGAATCAAATTTTAAGAATAATAATGTTCTTGTGATATATCGTGGGTAGAAAACTACAAATTAAGATTCCATATACAGCATGATCCTGGTTGGAATTTAGAAACTGGGATGCAAAAATAGTTAGCGACATTCTTCTTAGGGCAGCGAGTGAACCAAATTTCAGAAGACTCTTGCTTTCAGAACCGACCAAAGTCCTAGCTGGTTATAATATTTCTTCTGAAGCGAGATCCATTATAAAAAATATGATCGACGAGTTTAGGTAATCCAAAGGATAGTTAAAATGTCCCCCGCCTCTGACCCACTACTATTCACGGGTAGCCTGTTACACTCATGTGTATTCCCTCCTAGCGTACTCTCTAACGGGGATAACAAGGGAGATTGTAGACGTATATATTTGCATAATACTAGTGTCTAGGCGATGGGTCACATCATGTTGCATAAAAAATATTTCAGAAGTCCCAGATCAAGGCTTATCCTCACATGTATAGTTAACATAAAGTCACAAGATGTTGAAGTAGGTATCCAGGAGAGGATCTCACAGTATAACAATTGGCCACAATACCATTTCTTATTTATGTCAGAGTACAGACCCATTTAACCAAGTTAGTTGAAAATTCCAATAATCTTGAATACAAATGTTGAAAAACTAGGTGGATAAAATCTGAGCAAGTACAATCCTCCTTTCTGATCTTAGATTTTGCAAAAGAATTCAAATAGTCTATTACTCGCTTAAAAATACTCACACAATCATGCTCGTTGTTCTCATTTTTAACCGTCTTCTCACATTAATGTTCGAAACGAAATGAGAAAAGGAGAAAGGTCTATTTCAAAGGCTGCCACAGGTACGCGTACCCTATGACTTTGCCTGACGAAGTCACTAATTTCACCAATTTTACCCACTTCGTTCCCTTCCACTTTTATACTCGCAGAACGACCAATGGTGTATTCCACACCATAAGAATTTGGGGTAGTTACTATATCTTTACCAAAAGCAACTTTCAAAAAGGCCTGCAATATCGATTTGATACTGGTGTAGTCGGCCCTATTATAAGCAAGTGCCACACAAAGATGCCATTTTTCAGTTTCAGATTCTCCTTTTGTAAATACTTTGCCAATCTCAAAGATATTTTGAGGATAAGAGCTATGGATATTGTGTCCAATGGTATCGATAAGCGAAGGAAGGAGAGAATTGCGCAAAGTATCAAATCCGGAGACCAGAGAATTTTCAATCTTGAAAATTGACGATTCTTCCGGCTTCAGACCCATAGAATCATACTGCAGAAACCTCGAAACTATGGCAAAGTTTCTGACCTCCAAAAGCCCAAGCCCAACCAATACCTCTTTGATCTTATCGATAAGAATCGAATATGTGTTCCTATTTCCAGTTACATTGACCAATGGTAACGTCGGGGAAAGTTTCGATATTCCAAGGCCGATCATCACCTCCTCAATCAAGTCTCTAATATGCCTAACATCATTTCTGTACCTAGGTACAATACACGTTAGCTTCCCATGTGCTGAATTTCTTGTGCCTAACCGGCTACGAGCTGCAGCTCTAACAATCACCTTTCGAGGTAATTTTGTCCCTAGATATTTATTTATCTCTATAATGCTGGCTGATACCGACGAGGGACTCAGATCAGGGGATTTAGTTGATGAGCCTTTGGTTTCATTTAATGTAACTTGATAAACCTTGAATTTCATGTCGTACAATGTTGCAGCATATATAGCTGAAATGAGATCGGCCACATTTGGGTCGATAGCAGTGATTTCAACAAATATGCCCTTTGATCGATTGTCTAATCTGGTATTTTTTGAATTCACTATGGGAGGGAATGATACAACTTGCTTTTCGACATCTAGTAGGATAGGGAAGTCATTTGTCTTTCCAAGCAAATAAGAATACCTCTTACCCACATCCGTTGAGCTTAAGATCTCGTTGAGCGAAAGGGCTTGACTGGAATCCAGAGGCACAAATGAAATATCGGAACTGGACGCCAAGTAACTTAGAGGAAACCTAATCTTATTAAGATTATGTAGACCTATAGATGCAACCTTTCTCTTGTTACATATTCCCATATGCAAATCTTCTTGCATATCTATTAGCATCTTGATAAGGTCATTATCTAATTCTATTTCCTTAGCAACTAAGGCCCTAATGTAGGGCCTGATTGATCTTACCGAATCGCTAATTTCAATCTGAAATTTCTTGTCATTTTTTAATCTATATTTGGGAAGTCCCGTTTCTAATCCAAGATACCCCTTGAGCGCTCGCACAATTCCGACATAGGATGAAAAGTCTGGTCGATTAGGATTATATTCTAATCTAATGAGCTTATCATCTCTACCTTCTATATCGAGGCCTATGAAGGGAACAGAGGCGATGATATCTTCAAGGGAATTCTGGGGGAATGACTTGGTTAGGACAGTTAGTGGAACTTCTATAACTGGCATTTGGGAACGCTCCTTAACCACTCGATCTTGTTGCTGTAAAGCGTTCTTATGTCATCTATGCCTAGTCGTAACATTGCCAAGCGCTCGAGCCCTCCTCCCCAAGCAAGAACTGGATTTCTGATTTTCATTGGAAGGGTGACCTCATCCCTAAATATTCCCATTCCAAAGAGTTCCAACCATTTGTCGACTTTTTCGATATATACCATTGATTGTAAAGATGGTTCAGTATATGGAAAGAAAGTAGGCCAAAACTTTACTTTTTGGATTCCCAATTTGCGATAGAATTCCGTTTGTAACCCCATTAGATCCCTAACTGAGGCGTTCGGCTTGGTGACTACCCCTTCAATCTGAAAGAATTCAGAGAGGTGACCCTTTGTTACTTTTTCATTTCGAAACACAGTCCCTACCGAGAAAAGCTTTGCCTCATCAGGTTGGTTATCTGCTAGATATTTCAGTGTGACCGGAGTCGTATGAGTACGTAGTACTAGGCGGTTGGACTCTCGAACATCCCAGACATTGATTGAATTTTTGTTATGTATTTTAGAAACATTTGCGATCTGCTCTTTGCTCGCTATTTCCTTTACATTCCTGAGCCCAGAAAGATAGTATGTATCATGCATTTCTCTGGCAGGGTGGTCCTGAAGCGTAAACAATGCATCAAAGTTCCAAAAGGATGTCTGGATGATGTCACCCGCTATCTCGGTGAATCCCATGCTCACGAAAATCTCTTTAATCTCTGCAATTAAATCAGTCAATGGGTGCGTTTTGCCTGGGGACGCGACCTTAACTGCAGCTTCAAGGTCTATTGCAAAACTTTCTGGCCGGTCTTCTGCTCTAGTCTCTGATCTAACGGACTCTGTTTTATTAGATTTAGGCATGGTGATCTCTTCAACCATCGACCTCCCAACTGCTGTTAATGATATAGTAACAGTTTGTTGTTGAATCTTTCTTAGATAATTTGGTCTCCTTAGGAGGAGCTCCACACCCTTCTTCTCAATGTCATTTAATTCATTTTCAGAGATTCGCTGTACGTTTCTTAATCGTTCTATAACCTGTTCTTCTGGAGAGGTTTCTGATATTGATTGACTAATTCTTAGATTAGATCTGTTTTTATCACCAGAAGCCGGAAGCAACCAATGGTTTTGATCCCTTGCAACCCGAATAGCCGCACCCAGCTCATCCCGCTCAAACGCCTGTGTCTTTGCAAGCATTGCAATCCCTTTATCAGGCTCTAACTGAATAGCACTGACCAACCTTCTCTCAGGCAATCCTTTGAGTAAGGCGGATTTCCCACGCTCATCCAACTCAAAGAAGATAGATGAATCTTGAGTGATCAGTATGAGCTGCTTGAATTTTAGCCGTTCTACTCCTCTCCTCACCTGGTCGATGGTCAAGTCGCTCTTCTCTGACAACGCTTCAACTGTAAGGGAGCCATCCTTACCCAGGAGGTGGAGAATCTTTTTCTCGATAGGATGTAATGCAGTTACTTTATAAGTCATAATTTGTTTTTAATCTTCTGAGCGAAGAACACTTTTTAAACGTTTAATCAGATTAAGGTCGTGAAATAATTCGAATGGATGAACGGGATGAGGAAATCGAGGAATCAGTAGGATATGAAGCAGACAATTTAGAAAGAGAGTACAGTGTGACGCCGTGGCAGGTCGACGGTGTTGTTGACTACAATAAAATTGTCCAAGAATTCGGCACCCGATTAATTACTCCTGAAATTATCGAGAAATTGCAAAAGTTTTCCGGAAATGTTCATCCTCTCTTATCACGTGGCTTCTTCTTTTCTCACAGGGACTTGGACGTAGTACTAGACGCGTACGGAAATGGAGAAAATTTCTACCTTTACACCGGCAGAGGCCCTTCTGGTCATGTTCATATGGGTCACTTGATGCCGTGGTTTTTCACAAAATATCTTCAAGATACATTTGGATCCAGACTCTTGTTTCAGATTACCGATGACGAAAAATTTCTCTATAGTCATCAACTCAGCTTGCAAGAAGTGGAGAAGTACGCGTACGACAATATCCTTGACGTCATAGCCATGGGATTTGACCCCACGCTGACTCGAATTGTTATTGATACTAAAAATATCCAAACTTTATACCCTCTTTATCTAGAGATCTCAAAAAGGTTAACCTTTTCCACTGCAAAAGCCGTATTTGGGTTTAAGCCATCGTCTAATATAGGAATGATAGGGTTTCCCGCTATTCAAGCTGCCCCTTGCTTTTTGCCATCCTTGATCGAAAAGAAGCCTACTCGCGTGCTAATCCCTGCTGCAATTGATCAAGATCCATACTGGAGGATTACAAGAGACATAGCAGAGAAGATGGGATACTATAAACCGGCACAAGTCCACAGTAAGTTTGTACCAAGTTTAGAAATGAATGGTAAGATGTCATCTTCAAAACCTACTGGTGCTATTTTTACAACCGACGACCCAGAAACGATTGAAAGCAAGATTTCAGGCGCGTACACAGGAGGGCAACCGTCAGTTGCTCTACAAAGGATATTAGGAGGAGATCCAGATGCATGTCCAGTGTTTTGGTACCTGAGCCATTTCTTTGACAATGGAAAGGAATCGTTTGAACGATCTCTAAAATGTAGAACAGGTAATTTATTATGTGGGGAATGTAAATCCGATCTCACCACTCAGACAAAGTCCTTCATGTCAGAGTTTACTAGGCGAAGAGATCAAGCAAGGAATCAAGTCGATTTGTTTCTTTATGAGGAAAACCCCTTTGAGTAGCATTTCTAGGGACACAGAAAATATCGATTGTGAGGACGAGTACGAAGCTGAGAAACTGATGTGGATACTATCCCCAAATAGAGAACAGAACTCGCTCAAACATGTGGCCATCGTAAGCGAGAAAGAGTTAATTTTGGTTCTAGATGATGATAGTTCACATAGCATAACGATGTCGGACAAAGAATCCGTTGAAAGGCTTCAAAAGACTGCATATATGATACTTAATGAGGGGAGAAAGCCTCTGTCTATTCGTGCTCATAGAAATACCGTCCACATAGATATAGGATAAATTATTCATTTTTATTGTCTTACTGGAATACTGTCTGCCTGAAACTCATCTCGTTAGCATGATGGGGGGCTACTTCCATTTATAAAACCGGCCGAAAACTTTAGCTAAATGAACAGGAT
>Ga0105091_10000403_pt1 | contig 17831 bp, 25 predicted proteins | sample PPLLak1March2015_FD_87022 | JGI IMG/M metagenome (GOLD analysis project Ga0105091, IMG submission 87022) | Freshwater sediment microbial communities from Prairie Pothole Lake near Jamestown, North Dakota, USA - PPLs Lake P7 Core (1) Depth... | ecosystem: Environmental > Aquatic > Freshwater >... | reverse complement strand
TGCCGCTGCCGAGAGAGGCAAAACGCATTACTTCAGTTGTTCGTGCAGCAGCTTGAGAATCTTGTCGGCGGTATCTGCGGACGCTGCCTGTCCATCCTTGTCTTGTACCTGGACCTGGCAGGCATCGCCATTCTCTTTCACCACAACGCGATACTGCTCCTGGCGCATTTTCTTGCTTTCGTCACTGCTCCAGAAAGCGAGTTTGGAGAGCCAGCCCTTATCCGTTTTCTTGCCGTCAGTGTCCGGATCGACGTAACGCACGAAATACATGCCCTTGGAACGATCACGGTCCACCACGGTGAAACCGACACGATCCAGCGCCAAACCCACCCGACGCCAGGCACGATCAAACGGATCAAGCACCGTCAGCGATGGCGCGCCCTCCGCTGATCGAGCGATCTTTGCCCGCTCCACAACCACGGCGGCATTGCCCATCTGCGTCTTGGCTCGCGACTCCTCAACGCCAAAACGCACCATCAGGCGGCGCAACATTTCGGCTTCCAGTTCCGGGTTTGCCGGACGCGGCTGCCAAATGGTCGAATTGCCACCATCGCCGCCCTGAATGACTTCAACCATGCCACGGTGGCTGACATAAATTTCCGTCGTGCTTGCGGCAGCGCCACGCTCCAGACGGGTACGGAATTTGTCTCGCTCAGCCGTGGAATAGAGCCCGTCGACCACTTTACCCAAGACGCTGCGAATCGCGTCCTGCGGGATCTTGGCGCGGTCCTCTGCCCAGTCGGTTTCCATCACGCCGGATTCCGGCTTCTCTTCCTTGATGATAAAGCCCAGTTCTTGCCAAAAATCCTTGACCACCGGCCACACTTGTTCCGGTGTGGCATTTACGACCAGCCAACGCTGATTGCCGGAACGTTCAACTTTCACTTTTGCCAGCTCGGGCAGAAGATCGCTGCTGGCAGCCTGGGGCTGACTGCCGCGCTCACTGCTGTAAGCAGAGAAGGTGGCGCTGCCTTGCGGACTCACATCGGGCACGACATATTTGCTATCTCCAACGGGAGCGGTCAAGTCCGGGGGGACTTCCAGCGGCGGCACCTTGCCGGCTGATTTGTAGTCGATTTTCTTACCTTCGAGGGCGGACATGGAACCGCAGCCGCCCAAAAGTGCCAACAGCGTCAGGGGTAAAACAAGTTTACGAAACTTCATGGAATTCGAGACCTTCAAATTAGTTCTGCCTGATGCATTGCCGCTTTCAGCGTGTCATGAAATGCGGAGGAAAGTGGAGTGAGAGGCAAACGGATAGCGTTACCAACCAGACCCAGCTGTGCCGCCACCCACTTCACCGGGATGGGGTTGGCTTCGACGAACAATTTCTGGTGCAGCCCGAACAGCTTTGCATTGATGCTACGCGCAGTGGCCAGATCGCCACGGAATGCCGCTGCGCACATTTCGTGCATTTGGCGCGGCGCAACATTCGCAGTAACCGAAATCACGCCGTGGCCGCCGAGCAGCATGAATGCCAGGGCGCTGGCATCATCGCCGGAGTACAGGGCGAAATCGGCCGGGGCACGCAGGATCAAGTCCGTGCCCCGCTCCAGGTTACCGGTCGCGTCCTTGATGCCGATGATGTTGGGTATCTGCGCCAGGCGCAGCACCGTATCGTTGGACAGATCGCAGGCGGTACGCCCGGGAACGTTGTAAAGGATCTGGGGAATGTCCACCGCTTCGGCGACCGCCTTGAAATGGCGGTACAAGCCTTCCTGAGTCGGTTTGTTGTAATAGGGCGTGACCAAGAGGCAGGCACTGGCGCCGGATTCCTTGGCGCAACGGGTCAAAGCAATGGCTTCGCTGGTCGAATTGGCGCCGGTTCCGGCGATAACTGGAATGCGCCCTGCCACCTGCTCGACTGCCACGCGGATCAGTTGGCAATGTTCGTCATAATTCACGGTCGGCGATTCGCCTGTGGTACCGACAATCACAATACCATCGGTTCCTTGCGCCACATGGAAATCAATCAGCGTGCGAAGACGCTCGAGATCCAGGCTGCCATCGTCCTGCATGGGCGTCACAATCGCTACCAGACTGCCTTTTAGCATGAAGCCAATTCCCGCAAAAAAACTGCAGTTTAACCCTCCCGAACCGTCCGTGTCGAGAGCGCAGCCACAAAGCGTACCAAAGCCAAGTGCGCAAAACAGAACAACCCTGATCCGTTTGGTTTCAGGCGTTCAGTTGCGCGCCGCCATAAAAAAGACCAACCAAAAATAAATTGGCTGGCCTTGTACTACTTGCGAGACTTTTTGGGGGCTGGCTGTTACTTCTCAGCCGGCTTCTGAACCCTTACTTCCACCATGACACGGCGATTGGGTTGCAGGCACTCAACCAGCTTCTTGTTCTTGCCGCTGACCTTGCCCTTCACGTCATCGCAGGAAACAACCGGCTCGGCTTCGCCTTTGGCTGCTGTTTCAATGCGCTTGTCTTCAACGCCCTGGCCAACCAGGTAAGCCTTCACGGCATCTGCACGACGCTGGGAAAGTTTCTGGTTGTAGGCATCGGTACCGATACGGTCTGCGTGGCCGGTCACCAGTACCACTTCGACTTGCGGATATTGCTTCGTCTTGGCAACAACTTCATCGTCCAGGATTTTCTTGCCGTCAGCGCGGATGACAGATTTGTCGAAGTCAAACAGCGTTTCGGCTTGCAGGGTAATGGCGACGAAAGCCGCTTTATCCGGGCCGGTGGCAGGAACTACAGCGGGGGCCTTGGCTTCAGCCATTTTTGGCTCTTCTTTCTTGACCATATCCGGATCGCATTCTGCAATCGCCATGGCCGGTGTCCAGTAGCCAGTTTTCCAACACTCGTTGTAATTGTTCCTGACCACATTGCCACGGGTATCGATCAGGTAACCTTCCTTTGCGACTTCATGTGCGGAAGCCGCGCCAGCGAACGTTAAAGAAGCCATGACTAGCGCATTAAGAATGATTCGTGAGGTTTTCATTTTATTTCCTTTTATTAAACTTAAACTATAAATCCGGTCGCGCAGTGGGCCGCCGGCAATTCATTACGATTTAGTAGCGTGACACGCTGTCGTTCTCGACACGGACCCGGTCTCCGACGCGCAGGTCGCCGATGCTTTGCAGCGTCACGGTTTGATACCCGCCGTTATCAAGGCGCACTCGCAAACGATAGGCATCTTGTTGCTGCCTGTTACTCTTTTCTATCTGGTGTCCCGCCATCGCGCCACCTACCACGCCTGCCACGGTCGCGACATCCTTGCCTCTACCTTCTCCGACTTGATGCCCTAGCACACCACCCACGACACCACCGATGACAGCGCCAGCACCTATACCGCTGCCGCCGATCCCGCTGCTGTTCTCACGAGTGATCTCGATTGCGTCGATCACGCCATAAGTAGCGTTGGAATAGGATGGAGCGTTGGGATAGGAAGGTGCAGATGAGGGGGGAGAATAGGTATTCGCACAACCGCTCATCAGAGCCGTTGCAACGAGAAAGACTGAGATTACTATTTGGGGTGATTTCATAAAACCTCCTGAGTTAATGATTGTAGCTTAGTCGCAAAATCGAATATGGTCTGTACGGTATCGCACATAAGCTTGTTACTCATTGCGGCCACGACCTCGCTCCTGCTCTTGTCTGGGTTTCTGCTCATGCTGCTCTGGTCGCCGCCCACGATCTTGAACTTCCGGGCGAACCTGCATTTCCCGTTGAGCCGGAGCTCTTTGCCCCGCCCGTTCCTGATAGTGTTGCCGCACTACAGGGTCACGCGCCTGGTAACGGTAATTCCGCTGCTGGAGTTGCTGCTGTTGCTCCAATTGATGGGGATAGCGATCCCCTGAATATTTTCGCTGGTAGATTGGCAGCGGCGCCGGGGCCGGGGCCGCGCGGCGATCCCACCTGTCCCAACCGCTTCTGCGCTGTTCCCAATCACGGCCCCAGTGATCGCCCCAACGTGGCGGCGCATCAGCCCTCCATCCACGGAAGTACGCAGGTGGCTGGCGGTAGTAGCGCACGGGAATTCGCAGAATGAACACGGGAACAAACCCCGGCTCCACGAGTCCCCAGGGGCCGTTGTACCAGGAACTCGCGTACCAGTTATCATCCTGGTAAACCCAGTACATACTGTCGTAAAAGAAGAAATTTGCTTCCAGTCGTGGCGCATAGTAAACCGGGTAACCTGGCACACGAACGAGTTGCGGGTATGCTGGCAGATTGATTCCGATGCTTACGTTTGGCAGAGAAATGCCGACGCTCACCTGAGCAGCAGAGGATGCCATCGAGTACAACAACATTCCCAGCACCATGAGTACATAACGAGTTTTCATTTTGTGACCTCCAGTTGAACAACCAGAGTCAGAGTCAGCAGAATGCGCGACCAACTCTAACTGTAAACAGGCTAACTTCTCTTGCCCAAAACTTCTGTGCGATAGCGTACAGAAGCCTGTCATTGGGGATGCCTAATAAATGCGGCCGCCATTTTCGCAAATGGCCAGTCCAATGCTGCCGCAATAAGTCATAGAACACCTTCCTTCGGTGCTTTTCAATACACGCTACGCGGTATTTACTTTCCCTCTCGGGGTGACTTAGGCTGTGATACTTGTGCATTCTGTTTTTTTATTATGTGTCGGGCAGATTACTAAACATGGGTTTCCTCGACGGATCCATCTCCGTCAAACTTCCTCTGCCTCACAGGTAGCGTTGTGGAAATGCACACGTTTGATTAGGGAGATTCATATGTCTGATTCGTATGTCCCACGACAAAATCATCTTCTTGCCGCACTGCCCACTGCCGAATATGAGCGCCTGTCTCTTCACCTTGAACTGATCCAGATATCACTCGGCGAAATTCTTTATGAGCCCGGCTGTCACATGCATCACGTCTATTTTCCCATGACCGCCATCGTGTCACTGCTTTACGTGATGGAGAATGGCGCGTCAGCCGAAATCGCCGGAGTTGGCAACGAGGGAATGCTCGGTGTTGCGCTCTTCACTGGCGGCGAAACCATATCCCATCGCGCGATGGTGCTGTGCGCAGGCCATGCCTTCCGACTGAGGGCGCAAGTGCTGAAGGATGAATTCAATCGGACCGGGGGTCGCCGTGCCGGCGCATTGCATAATTTGTTGCTGCATTACACCCAAGCGCTGATGACACAGATGTCTCAGACCGCGGTTTGCAATCGGCATCATTCGATGGAGCAGCAACTTTGCCGCTGGTTGCTGTTAACGCTCGACCGATCGCCCTCTAACGAATTGACCATGACGCATGAATTGATTGCCGGCTCACTCGGCGTACGTCGCGAGGGCATCACGGAGGTCGCCGGTAAATTGCAGCACGCAGGGCTTATTAACTGCCGCCGTGGACACATCACGGTGATCGATCGGTCTGGATTGGAAAAACGGACTTGCGAGTGCTACCAGGCAGTCAAAACGGAATTCGGTCGTCTGTTGCCCCATTCGACTGCCCGGCAAGCAGCCCCCCTTTGCATGCGGACACACTTCGCCGATTCGCGGGGAGAAAAACACGCTGCCACGTCACACCCCCTCAACACGAAATCGCCCGTCATGATCGAGCCAGATACCAGCACATATCACGCGGCCGATTAAGTCATCCCATCCTTGATGAATTTACGCGTTATGTTTGCCAGCGTACAGAACTAGCTAGCGCTTCAGCCTACGCTTGTCGAAGTGTTACTCCATCCGGAAGCGCCATGTCACCTCACATCTGACAGCTAACGATGAGGTGCGCAGTTTTCCATTCATTCAAGAGGAACCATCATGAAATATTCCATATTATTTGTATCGCTTTTTAGCGTGTTCGGATTGAGTGCCTGCGACAGGCCAGCCACGGTGGTCAATGTTCCAGCAGCACCAGCTCCAGTACCAGGCCCCGCTGGACCACAAGGCGCAACGGGCGCACAAGGATTAACGGGTAACCAGGGAACAATGGGAAACCAGGGCGAGACAGGAAGCCAGGGTTACACCGGAGCTCAGGGATATGACGGCGCCAAAGGTGATGCCGGCATGCAGGGTTCTGAGGGCATTCAAGGGGAAACCGGCAAGACTGGCACTGACACAGTGATCGTTGTACCTGTTCCGGCCGAACAAAGGTAGTAAGAGGCGCAGCGCAAACCGCGCTGCATTCTGACACTTTAATGATCTCCATCGCTCAGGAGAACCAAGTGCCCTCTGAGGAACATATCCCTGCGGAAAACAATCTGCTTGCTGCGCTTTCTCGCAAAGACCGCCAACATATGCTGTCTGGCTGCGAGCAAGTCGAGCTGGTTTTCGGCAATATTCTCTGCCAGCCAAATCAGATAATTCGCTACGTTTATTTTCCCACCGATAGTTTTATTTCCCTGATGTCGCCAATCGACAGTCACAACAGCCTTGAGGTGGCCTTGGTCGGCAGTGAGGGTATGTTCGGCATCCCCATCATGCTCGGGGTAGATGTTAGCTCGCTGCATGCCGTGGTGCAGGGCTCTGGCAATGCATGGCGCATGGATGCTGAACACTTCCGCAGTGAACTAAAACACTGCATTGCGCTGCAACAGGAGCTGAACCGTTACATCTATGTATTGATGATCCAACTGGCGCAAACGGCTGCTTGCACCCGCTTCCATGTAGTAGAAGAGCGTCTTGCCCGTTGGCTTCTGATGATGCAAGACCGGGCTCACTCAAATGTGTTTCATATCACCCATGAGTTTCTTGCCCATATGCTGGGCGTACGTCGCGTTGGTATTACCAAAGCAGCGGGTTCGCTACAGAAAAAGAAGCTGATCAGTTATAGTCGAGGTGACGTCATGATTAACGACATCGCTGGTCTGGAAGCCGCATCCTGCAGTTGTTACCGGGCAGACAAGGAAACCTACGCGCGCATCTTGAACTTATCAAAGTCCTGTCAAGCCTGATATAAACTCCGGCTACTTCCCACGCAATTGATGCATCACCTGCCAAGCGACCCAGCCGCGCTGTAACCATATTCCGAAGCGGCCAGGCTGCAATGTCGCAAGCAACAAGCCACCGCCAACTAGCCAAGCGGGATGGCGCTTGATATAACGCAGCGCGGCCAATCCCTGATCGGCTCGTGCCAAGGGTATGCGCCAAGGCTCAATGCTTTGTGCCAACTGCACGCGTTGTGCCGCAACCTGTTCGACCAGGCGCTCACGTCGATCAGCCAGCCGGATCAATGTTTTGTTCATAAATGGGAAATGAGCTGCTGACGGTCTTTGCGCAATTCAGACAGGCTAGCCGAAAATAGTCGCGGCCTTGTTCTCGCTTTACGCATGGCGAATATCCATGCTGCTATGCCGACAGCCAGAAAGAATCCAGCAAGCGACCCTAGCGCCAGGAGACGGTGCGTGTCCCAGAATGCAACCACGAGCAGGATCGCTGCCAGCGCCATGCCAACCCCAAGGAAAAACAGGGCGGCCAGTGACAACACCAGTAGCGAAAAAAAGTGCTCCCGCGCTTCTTCCAGGTCTACGGACAAAAGCTCGAAGCGAGTATGCGCCATGGCAACCAGCGTTGCTGCAAACATTGTCAGCGAATCCAGCAGCCCCCTGCTCGCGCCTGGCGTTTTCTCTGTCATGGCGAAGGGCTAGCGACGACCGAGCAGCAGACCGATCACCAGACTGAATCCTGCGGCGACGCCGATGGCTTTCCATGGATTTTCGTGGACATAAACATCGGTAGCCTTGGCTGCCGCCTTGGTTTTGACCAGCAATTCCGCCTGCGCCTCAGCCATCCTGTCTTTCACGACGCGGAGAGATTCTTCGGCCTTGGCTCGCACTTCGGCCAGTTTCTCACCACCCTGGTTTGCGGTCGCTTTCAGCAGCGCTTCCGTATCGGCTACGACTTCCTTGAAGTCGGCGATCACGTCGTCAGATAATTTTTCCATGCTTTTCTCCAGTGATAATTCTTTTCTGTTCATGATGTATGCCTCTCGTTTTGATTTTCGGCCTAGCCGTAGAAAATGGGCACTCCCCCAAATCCTTGACTAACTATTTCTATTTTTCCCGCATGAAAAGCAGGAAAACCCCTGCCACGATCGCCCCTACCCCGGCCCAGATCGGGACGTTTACTGTCTCCTTCTCCTGAACCGATAGCTCTATCGGGCCTATTTTGGCCTGATGTGTATCCTTGGTGTAGGTGAAACCACCATATACCAATCCCAAGCTACCGGCCACGATCAGCGCGATTGCCAACATCTTGACTGCGTTCATAATATTTTCCCTCTTGGAAGTGCACTTGTTATGGCATTAAGGAAGCCGGGCAAAACAGAAATCGTCATCAACCAGCACGCCCTGCCCGACCCCCTCGCTGCATGGAAAAACCCGGGATCGTTACAAGCGTCGACCCTGGATGACGCGTAGCAATATAATTATGATCGCGACGACCAGAAGAATATGAATGAATCCGCCTATGGTGTAGGAAGAGATCAAGCCTAGCAACCAGAGGATAATCAAGATAACCGCAATAGTTCCAAGCATTTTCGCTACTCCCGACTAGACGTAATAAAATATGCGGATTTACTATTTACCCTTGACTCGCATGTCATTCTTGACGGAGGTTACACCCTTGATGCCGCGTGCAATTTCGACTGCCTTGTTAATATCAGCGGCGGAATTGACGAATCCGCTCAACTGAACCACACCCTTGTAAGTTTCGACGTTAATCTCGGCAGATTTCAAAGTGGCTTCTTGAAATACCGCGGTCTTTACCCTGGTCGTGATTACGCTATCGTCAATGTATTCGCCCGTGCTTTCCTGTTTGGACGTCGAGGCACAACCCAGTAGCGTCGCAAACATGACGGCCATAATGATGGTGGTAATGGTTTTAAGTTGTTTCATGGTATTACTCTCCTTGATAAATAAAGCGCCTGGGCGTGAGCCATGACCACAAGATCCTGACTTTCCTGGCGTTACAAACGACCTTGCGGCATGAATTCATCAATGACATCAATCCTGCTCACGTTCCCTTGATCGTCTGATGATAGTCCACTTTTTTTCAATCCCGCTCTGTGCGATAGCGTACAAAGCGAGCAGTTTTTTTTGAGATCACAACTTTCCCAGCAGCAACAGAATGAGCAGGATGATCAATACCAGACCAATTCCTCCGCTCGGGCCATAACCCCACGATCGGCTGTGCGGCCAGCTTGGAATCGCCCCGACCAGCATCAAAACCACAATAATCAGTAGTATGGTTCCCAGTGACATTTCGTTCTCCTTGTGTATCAACAAAAAGCTGGTCTGACGCTAGCGCGTAGACCAGGTTTTCCCTCTGACGCCTAGCGTGGAGCGATATTGCCTTTTTCGTCGGAGAGGATGATTTCCACGCGCCGATTCAATTGGCGACTGGCGGCAGTGTCGTTGCTGGCAACCGGAAACGCTTCACCATAACCGCGAGTGGTGATGCGGTCACTGCTGATTCCCATGTCAAGCAAAGCCACGCGCACGGCATTGGCACGTCGCTCGGAGAGTGCCTGATTGAAGCTGTCACCGCCGACGTTGTCGGTAAACCCTTCGATCATTACCTTTTGTTGCGGGTATTGCTTGAGAAAATCGGCCAGCTTTTGCACGTTGTGCATGCCACCCGATGCCAGTTGAGCCTGGTTGGTGCTGAACAATACGTCGCCCATGGTGATCACCATGCCGCGTGCCGTTTTCTCGGCATTCAGTTCCTTGAGCTGCGCTTGCTGCTGCTCAATCAATGCCTGGTCACGATCGGCTTGAGCATTGGCAACGTCCAGTGCTGCCGCTTGCTGGTCGACGGTTTGCTGCACCATCGCCGCTTGCTGTTTGGCCGCATCGGCTTCTGCCGTTCTCGCCTCAAGACGGATTTTGTCGCGCTTGGCACCGGCGTTGGTCACCGCCAGTTCAGCCGTTTTTCGTACGGCGGTTTCCTGTGCGATTCTCACTTGCTGCCCGGCCACATAAGCGAGTTGAGTGACTTTGGCATCACTTTCACCTTTGCTCAATGCATAGTCCGCCTTGTTAAGCGACTCGCCAGCTTGCTGCAATTCGAGCGGTGCCAGTTTCGTGACCTCGGGATTGGCTCGAGCGCTGTTGTAACTGCTACGCGCCTCCGTGAGAGAAGAATTTTGTGCCATGGAACTGCAGCCAGAAAAAACCGCAACAGCAATCAGGATCAAGGGGAAATATAGTTTTTTTTGCATGATTAACTCCGATTATTATTGGGTTTTACGGTCGATTTCTTGGCGAAGCACACGACTATCTTCCTGCAAGGTGTCCGCTGCTTTTTTTGACTTGGCTGAACGCGCCATGGCGCCAGCCAGTTGGGCATCGACCTCTGCCTGCTCTGCCAGTTTCCGGGCCAGCACATAATCTTTCTTTATCATCGCCCGCTCTGCATCATCCATCTTGTCCAGCGCGGCCTTGAACTGTAACGGCGCAAACTCATTGCCACCGGCACTACTGGCATTGCTCACCGCAGCCTTGGAAACGGCCATTTGTTCAGTAGGCGCCGGGGTGCTTGCGCAACCAGCCAAAGCGAACAGCGCGGCGATTGCTGCCGTATTCACTGCCTCTTTTTTTGTCATGTTCATTTTGAGTACCTTTGAGTTAAACCTGGGGTCAGAAAAATATGCCCTGTAACTTATTTGCCGTGGTGCAGCCACGGTCTTGCTTGCTGCCACACATTGCGTTACTTGAGCTGATCTTTCTGACGCGCCTGCCAATCGGAAATCTGCTTTTCTGTCTCGTCCTTGGTGATGCCATACATCTCCTGAATCTTTCCGGAAAGTTGGTCGCGCTTGCCGGCGATCACATCCAGATGGTCATCGCTAAGCTTGCCCCACTGTTCTTTGGCATTACCCTTCAATTGCTTCCAGTTTCCTTCGATACGATCCCAGTTCATTTTGATTCCTTTTCGTGAGTTGATTATCGCGACTGACCACCCTGCACGGATTTGTACTGTGGCTCGGCAACTTTCCAGTCTCAATGGAGATCAATTTATCGCTTACGCCCCGGCGCGTCTGTACGTTGGCGCACCAACAAAAAACCCTGCCGAAGCAGGGTTTTTTGAGCAGGTATTGTTACGCCAATCGCCTATCAATTACGGCCATGGCCTTTATCATTGCCCTGATTGCCGTTGCGGTCATTCTTTTGCTTGCCACGATTGTCATCCCTGCGCTCGTCGCGGCGGTCATCCCGGCGCTCACGGTGCTGTTCACGATAACGCGGCGCATATTCGCGGGTGTACCAGTTGTCTTGCACAAAGTAGACCCGCTCGCCACAGGCATTGTATTTGTGGCAGTTCTTGCTCCAATGTTTGGCGTGGCCAGGCGGCACGCGCAGATAGATCGGCGGACGATCCATCGGCACCCGCTCGATGATCATAGGCTGACGATAGATCACTTGTGGCGGCGGATAATTACCAATGTCGAGCCGGCCATAGAAACCGGGGTCGCCGATGCTGATCGATACGCCCACATCGGCGGCAAGTGCCGGGAGCGTGGCAGCAGCTAGCGCAACTGCAATCAGAAAACGTTTCATGTTGAATCTCCTGTGGTTAGTGATTCTTGACTGAAATAAATTATCCTAAAAACCTCAGTTCGATAACCACGGAGGGCACGGAGAACACGGAGAGAGGCAGTTTGCGGTCATTGATGGCCTCACCCAACGGGTGAATGCCAAGTATCATGCAATCTATTGTTTTTACTCCGTGTTCTCCGTGAACTCCGTGGTTAACTGCTTTTTCTAGGATTATAGGGCTGTCACGGAAAGCTGTCATTTGCTTGGCGGAGCAGAATGTACAAACGATAGAGGTTTGACTAAACAATATCTGTTCGCTGGCGCACATAGGGCGAGGCAGAAAAAGATGTTTAGCGTTTCTGCTGCGATTCATGCTCGGCGCCTATCGTTTCAGTCACGTCCTTGCCGACGCCTCGGTAGCCGGTAAAGCGGCCGGAGTCATCGAACATCGGCTCTCCGCTCACCATTAAATATTGTCGCGAGCCATCTGGATTGGTACGACTGTAAACAAAATCCAGAAATGGTCGTCTGGCGGCCAGATTCGCTTCGAGCATCTTGCGCTCGGCCTCGTTCCAGTTTGCCCCTTGATCTTGTCCCAGTTCACCCAACGCGTCGTCGACATGGATTCCGAGCATCTCCAGCACCGGGCCAAAAATTCGGGTGAAATGCCCGTTTTCGTCCTGCTCCCAATACCAGTCGGACGACAGTTCGGTCAGGCGGCGAAAACGTGCTTCGCTTGCACGTAGTTCGGCGGTACGTTCCAGCACTGTCTGCTCCAGCAGCTTGTTGTAATTCTCGAGTTTTCGGTACAACAGCCGTACTTCCAGGAGGTTATGGATACGCGTCTGAACTTCGACCAGGTCAAACGGTTTGCTGACGAAATCTTTCGCGCCAGCGGCGAGCGCACGCAGCTTGTGGTCGGGCTGCGCGGTAATCACGAGCACTGGAAGATAGCTATCCGTTTCGATTTCCTTAAGCCCTTCCATCACCTGGAATCCATCCATGCCGGGCATCTGCAGATCGAGCAGGATCAGGTCGTAGCAGTTTTTGCGATGCAGCTCGCAAACCGCATAAGGATCTGTCGTCGACGTCATACGGGCATAGCCGACATCGCGCAGCATTTCCTCAAGCAGAAACACGTTGGCTTGCTGATCGTCAACGATCAGAATACTGGCGTTAAGAATTTCTTGTTCGCTAATCATTGTATAAGTCCGGTTTCAGAAAACATCAACGCATCATCCAGCGCGCTCATGAATTCATTGATCTTGATGGGTTTGGTGAGATAGCGGAAGAATCCGGCCTCTAGTCCCTTTTCGATGTCGTGCCGCATGGCATTGGCACTGAGGGCAATGATGGGAATATGTGCGGTTGCCGGGTCTTTGCGCAGAATTTTCAATGCCTGGGTGCCACTGATGCCAGGCAGATTGATGTCCATCAGGATCACATCCGGGAGATGGGTGTGCGCCAGCGTTATACCAATACTGCCATCGCTCGCGCTCAGCATGCGTACATGGGGGTGCGCTGCGATTATTTGTTCAACCAGCATCAGGTTGGCCGGATTGTCTTCCACATAAAGCAGGGTGCGCTGTGCCGCATTTCCCTGGGTTTGCGGTAAAAATGCCGCAGGCATGACATGTCCAGCGGCAAGTTGTGGCGTATCGCCGCGGATCAGCTCGATCCAGAATTCGCTGCCCACGCCGACTGTGCTTTCCACCCCGATCGTGCCGCCCATCAGTTCGATCAGTTGCTTGGTGACCACCAGGCCGATGCCCGTCCCTTCCTCGTCTCCGGCCTCTTGCCCGAGACGATTGAACGGCTGAAATAGCTGCGCCAGCTTTTCCGCTGACAATCCCATCCCGCTATCCTTGATGCTGATGCGTATGCGTTCAGGACTGCTCGCGACACATGACACCTCAACCGTTCCCTGCTCGCGGTTGTATTTGATCGCATTGGATAGCAGGTTGATCAGAACCTGCTTGACCCGGGTGCGATCGGCGTTGGCGAACCAGTCATGGTCAAAGGGGAGAAAGTTTATCTGGACGCCGCGTTGCTGCGCCTGCGGCTCTATCATGGCCTGACATTCGCGCATGACGTCGATCAGCGACACCGACTCGCGCGACAGCGAGACCTTGCCGGACTCGATCACCGCGAGATCGAGGATTTCATTAATCAGTTCCAGCAGATACCATCCTGCCTTGGTAATCTGCTGCAGCCTGACAATCTGTGCGTCCGTTGGTGCCGGCGAACCCCCTTCCAGCAACTGGGCAAAGCCGAGGATGGCATTGAGCGGGGTACGCAACTCATGGCTCATGCTGGAGAGGAAATCCGATTTGGCGAGATTGGCTTTTTCCGCCACAGATTTGGCACTTTCCAGTTCGGCGTTCCTATCCTGCAGCATCTGGTACAAACGTTCGCGTTCGGTGACATCGCGCGCAGCGGCGAACACGCCCTGCAGCCGCCTGTCACGATCGTAAAATGTAGCCGCGTTGAATGACACGGGGGTTTCTTTACCATCCCTGGCACGGATGGTAAGCCCGTAGTCGGCGATCTTCTTGTCGCTCAGCACCAGATTGATGCCCGCCTCGGCCCGTTCCGGGTCGGTGAAATAATTACTGAAAGGCGCACCAATCAGCTCGTCGCGCGTGCAACCGGTGAGCGCCTCCGTCTGCTTGTTGACATCGGTGATGATGCCGGAAGGATCGGTGGCCATGATCGCATCGGTGTTGGATTCGATGAGTGAACGCGTGTAGAACTGATGGTCGCGCAGGCGCTGATCGAGCAGCCGCCGCTCTGTTTCCACCTGCTTGCGCACGGTGTTGTCGGTGCCAATCAGCAGATAGCCAATAATCTCATTCTGGACATCGCGCAACGCCGTGACTGACACCACGGCAGGGAAGCGGCTGCCGTCCTTGCGGATGTAGGTCAGCTCGTAAATGTCCTCGATGCCGCGCGAGGCCTTGAACACCAGCGCCTCGATGCCTGGCGCGATTGGGGTTTCGAGTTCGGCACTGAGTGCTTTGGCACGAGCGATGACTTCGTCCGGATCGGAAATGTCAGCAGGGGTGAGCTTGTTCATCACATCGGCAGCCGCGTAGCCCAGCATGCGCTCGGCGCCGACGTTGAATATCTGGATAACCCCCTTCGCGTCGGTAGCGATGCTGGAGAAATTGGCGCTGTTGAAAATCGCGCTCTGCAGGGCGCCGGCCTTGACGAGCGCCTCTTCGGCCAACTTGCGATCGGAGACGTCGGTCATCACGATGCGCACCACAAAGGTCATGTCATCTTTCTTTACGCGCAAGCAATCCAGTCTGACGTAAAAGCAGGCCCGCTCCTCGTGCTGGAGTAACACTTCACAAGGCAGTGAGTCGTCGGATAGTAGTACATGGCGAAAATGGGCGTGCCAGCGGTCGCGGTCAACTGCGGCAACGAAAGGGGCGAAGCGGCGCTGCTTCGACTTGTTGCGGTCCACATTGAGTAGCGTGGCGCAAGTAAGGTTGACTTCATCGATCATGCCCAGGTGGTCGAGGGTAAGATAGCCGACTGGGGCCAAGTCATAGAAATCCACGTAGCGGTCGCGCGACTTTTCCAGCTCAAACTGCATCTCCCGCAAATGCTCATTCTGCATCTCCAGTTCGGTCTGATGCACCTGAAGCTCATACAGGAGTTCCTCAGCAGAGTGCGGATTCAGTTGAGGCTCCTGCCTGAGTTGCGCCTCGGCTTTCTGGCGCAAGTGCGTGGATTTCGGGTCGGTTTGTTTCATGCGCACTATTTTTCCTGCATTGATTTTTGGATGATGCCAGATGCTCAGGGTGAACGCCTCGACAAGAGGGTTTAAGCAGCGCCCGCGTCATGGAGCAGGCGGTAAAATTCCTTCTTGACGACTTTGTAGCATTCACAAGCGTGAGACTCCAATCCCGATCGATCGAGTACGGTGATGTGACCACGGCGGTAGCTGATCATGCCAGCGCGCTGCAGATTCCCGGCGGTTTCCGTGATGCCTTCGCGCCGCACGCCGAGCATGCTGGCAATCAATTCCTGTGTCATGGTCAGCTCGCTCGAGGGTAAGCGATCGAGTGTCAGCAACAGCCAGCGGCACAGCTGCTGGTCGACCGAGTGATGTCGGTTGCAGACCGCAGTTTGGGATATATGGGTAATCAATGCCTGGGTGTAACGCAGCATCAAACGCATCACCGGCCCGGCGCGATTGAATTCCTCCATCAGGAAGCGCCCTTTCAGGCGGTAACCGTGGCCCGCGGTCTGCACAATGGCCCGGCTGGGCGTGGTATTGCCGCCCATGAAAAGTGAAATGCCGAGTACGCCCTCATTGCCCACGCCCGCGATTTCGGATGAGGCGCCGTTCTCCATCACATAGTGCAGCGACACGATGGCGCTCGTCGGGAAATAGGCGTACTGCAACTGGCCACCTGACTCATAGAGCACTTCGCCCAGCGGCATCGCGACCAGCTCCAGATGAGGGACGATACGCTCCAACTCAGCCTTGGGCAGGGCAGCGAGAAGATGGTTTTGGTTGGGTATCTGCGTAATGTCCATAATGCGGTCTCTGAATGATCAGCCGAGCGGCGTGACCATCACGCACGCAGCATACACGCTTTGCTCACCGGGCGAGTATCGCACATGGGGCCAGAACCCTTGATGTTTTTTAGCACCCCGGATAGTTGCGGGCCTCACCGGTGGCGGGTGACTGGTGCTTGTCGCCATCGCGTGCAGCAAGGAAAGATGGGTGGCCTCTCCTTCAATTCAGCGTGGATGAATCATCGCGCTGCCGCCTGTCTGTAAAACAGAGTCAACTGCTTGTGGACACCGGGACAGCAGTTTTTCAAGATATCCGGCGCGGTATAAAAATACTCGCTCACTACTGCGAAAAACTCTGCCGGGCTGGTGGCCGCGTAAGGATTGATAAAGGCTGATTTTCCTGCTGCCACCTGTTGGCTCAGTTTCTCGTAGGCACCACTCAAGGACTCGCTCCACCGCTTGCGGCTCATGCCGCGACGCAATGGCGGCATGCCATTGGTCACTCCATTGAGGCCATCCAGCTTGTGTGCGAACTCGTGCAACACCACATTGTGGCCACTCTGGCGACAATAGCTGTCGCGCTCGACGTCATCCCAGGACAAAACCACCGGGCCGCGCAACCATGACTCGCCGGTTAAAGCGCTGGCTTCGTCATGCACCAGGCCTATGGCATCCATCTGCGCATGATTGACGCGAAATGCGCCCGGGTAGAGTATGACCTCGACCCAGCCATCAAAATACTCCACGCCCAGATTCAATATGAGCAAACAGGCCTGGGCGGCCACTGTCACTCTCATGAACGGCGTCACCTCCAGGCCCTGAGCGCCGGTGATTGATTTCCGATCCAAAAACCACGTCGTCATCTCGCGCAGGTGCGCCATTTGCACCGCATCCAGCCCTCTCAACAGCCAAACGCGCCGGGACACGCTTTGCCAGATATGGTGCGGTATCGGATGACGCTTGAGAATCCTGCGCATGCGCCAGCGCTGTAGCGCAATGCCTAGCGGACGCATCCCGTTTTCCCTGCGAACAAAAATATCGGCGCCATGACCTGAAAATCGTGATCAAAATTATTCAAAATGCTGCCGGTGAAAGTGCGTGCCGATGCACTTGGGGCAAGGGGGAATATGACCCGGTTTGTGAAAATGCAATTTTTCACCACACTGATCGCAAATCAGCGTCCCTAGCCCGGTGAGCTCGCCAGTATGATATTCAGCATATTCTGCCTGTTGCTTTATTTCATTTAGCGCAGTCGTGGTCTGATCTGCCGCTGCGGAAAAAAGTATCCAGAATTCGTGCTTCATCAACGTCACGTCAAAGCCCACCCAGTCCTTCAATTCCTTGCCGGATTTGTCAAGATAAAGCGCGGCATCCGTCAGATCGCGTTTCACATAGGCTTCCAGCTTGCCAACCTCATCCTCGCTAAACCTGGTCAAGGCCACAATATCGCCCCGAACCTCATCGATCATATGGTGGACGGCGCTACCGCTTTGATGCACTTTCTGCTGGGCCTTCTCCAGTAACAATTCATAAGCCTCGCCCATTGCTTCGATGGGGTCGTGCGGTGGAAGTAAATCCTTCATTTTGACTCTCCTTAAATTGTGATGTTTCAACCTGTTTTCAGGGAACGAGGTAATGGGCCAAAACGCCAGCCCAGGTTGTTATCCCGTTTAGCCCAGATCCACCTCGACGTGATGCTCCTGATGGTCATCTATCAGCGGAATGAGTTTGTCAGGATATTCAACGCCGTCCACCGTCACGCCGATCACCTGCTCCGAATGCTCGCCGACACGCTTGACGGTGATGTGATAGAAAGTCTCGCGATAGCGGTAG
>Ga0105091_10000402_pt1 | contig 17934 bp, 21 predicted proteins | sample PPLLak1March2015_FD_87022 | JGI IMG/M metagenome (GOLD analysis project Ga0105091, IMG submission 87022) | Freshwater sediment microbial communities from Prairie Pothole Lake near Jamestown, North Dakota, USA - PPLs Lake P7 Core (1) Depth... | ecosystem: Environmental > Aquatic > Freshwater >... | reverse complement strand
TGTATTAACATAGTAAAATATGCTCTTCCCGGGGGGGCAAAATATTTTTTGCTGTAATGACGGGACACTTGGCGTTGTTAAATGAAGGTACTCAAAAAAAAGTGGGGTGGAGAAAAGCAATTCCTTAGCTTACTGTATGAAGGACATATTAGGAAATTCTCGCTTAATATTCATCTAAAAGATTGACTGACGCTCGACCACCCATCATACTATCAAGAAGTTGTGAGCTAATGGCCGTAATTATCGTAGCCAATCAATAGGAATGTCCTGGTAAAGACCGTTTGGAAGAATTCTTCTAATTGAAATCGGTAAAGCTCTTACTTCTAATTCAGCTACGGCTAAGGATATCGAATCTTTGATTCCACCAGGGATGGCGATAAGGCTTGGGGCCCCTAGAGAGAGTTGAAGTGATCTTGCTCCAGTTATTCTTGCCTTTTCAAATCGCGTAAGAGTCAGAGGACCAATCATAACTCCGGTGGAAGAGCCTGAAATCTCTTGGAGCTGGTAATCGATTTCATCGTACGTAACAACCTCATCTTTTGGCCTAGTACTAAGAGAAAGCTCCTGCAGCGAATTTCCTTTGCCTCCAACAACTGTGTTAATCTCAACTGATTTCGCCAACTCTTTGGCGGTCTTCTTTTTACTTGTGCTGGTTTCTCTTTTAGTGCCAGGCGATGAGACTTTCTTCTTACTCTTTGGCACTGCTGGACTGGGTGACTTCTGCTTCTTTTTGGAAGTTTCTTTTTTCGTCGATGACTGTTTATTAGGAGACTCTTTAAGTACCAAGAACAAACCAATGGGGAATTAAATATCTAATTAAATGTTCCGAATATTGAGAAGTGCATACAAATGGGTGTAAATAAACATTTCCTTCCGGTTAGGATTGCTTATTTGCGCTCGCATGTCAAAACGGAAAATTGGTAGAGGCACTGTGCTCCTACCGCCTTAGAATATTAATGCTAACTTTTATTCTAGTGCTTCAAATTAGAAGAATAGTATGGGGGTAGATAAGCAAAATGGCCTGAAATCAGTTTCAAGGTTAACGGCTATGCTCGAGATACAGGGACAAGGCACAATTGAATATGAGCTCATTCGACATCTAGCACCCCTAACCATCAATAAAGTTTTCAATGCATTGCCAATTGCTGATACTGTACATTTTTACGACGATAAATTTGCATATATGCATACTCAGCTCCAAGTTGGGGGCGAGAAGCCAAGAACCACATTTAAGCCTGGAGATATTGCATTTCTAACTAACTCTTCGTCAGTATGCTTCTTCCTTCAAGAGTGTAGAGTTTCGCCGATGAATCTAATGGGTATGGCAAAATCTAGCATAGAAATACTCAGTAAGTGCAAAGCAGGTAATATCTTGATTTTGAAGAAATAATATTAATAATACTAATACTAATACTAATAATAATAATAATAATAATAAGGACAGTTCACATTCGTCAGGCAGATATTGCGTACTGAGTATTCTGCCTATTGAACAACTGGTTGATAAATGCGATGTCCACTATATCCACCAGCCAATTTAACTGAACCCCGAGCCTCCATGGTTCTTATAAAAGAATTAGCCACAGATATCTTCACACCTAGATTTCTTGCCAGTGCTTGGGCTGTGATGGCTTTCATATTCTGCAAAACTCTCCTGCCTGCCGTTTCGTCAATTGCAACTGATAATTTTTGCTTACTTCCACTTGATTTTTTTGAATCTTCTTTCTTCTGGGCCTGGGATTGAGCTTGATTGGAGCTTGATGATGCAGTTGAGTCTTTATTTTTCGCGCTTGAGCCTACTGGCTTCTTTTTCATGCCGCCCATGGAATTCCAACTTGTATTTGTTTAATATAAGTTGTACGCTAATATGCGATGCTAATGTTCTTCTTTTCAGCCAATTTTTGACAAAAGTTACCTATTGCATTAGCGTTTTTATGTTTATTTAGCCTGCCATCACGGTTTAGCCAATAAATATTCAATTCGTAAACCTTCGTATCGCATTTGCATTGCTTTAAAATCCTATGACGAGGGCATCAATATTTCAATATGTAACACATTTCTGGTTCTTGAATTGGCCCCCGCCCGCCCGTCGGATTATGCTAACTAAACGTAAATAATCACCTGGTATTATACACATGTTTAAACCTATATCCGCTTTAATTTATGTACTACAATGAATTAAAAAAAGCCTGCCTGTTGACTTCTACGTCGTCATCCGGTAAGTTCAACGATGCGGCAGCATTCCGATAGACCAGCGATCAAACATGACTTGCCAAATTAGCTCACCGGCCACGTCAATCCAAAAATTAGAAAGTCTTACTCTCTATTTAAGGGTCGCACTATTACAGACATCTTAAACGACGACAGGATGTCCTTACACCTATTCCGTATAGTCACTTCGGTAATTCCAGCAAAGCTTGAAATCTCCATTTGCAGCAAGCTTACCCCCAACAACACTGACGCAAGATATATGTAAGCTGCTGCGAGTCCATGTGGCGATTTACCGTCGGCCAAGAGATGATCATTTGTCTTGTGTGCTATATCGATGGCCAGTCTTTCTACCTTAGTATCAATTTTTGCCATATTGGCTAGTTTAGAGATATACTGATCGATAGCAGCAGCAATTGGGTAAGTATCATGTTGCATAACCGAAAGAGTTGGAGTTCGGGTTGCAGCCGAAAGCAGTGCGTGGTCTGTTGAGTTGCCTCGGGATAAATTATCATGTCTATGTGACTCCCCAAGAGAATATTGACCTATCGTAGGTTTTTCAGTTAGATTCTCGAAACGCCGATGTTCGTATCTTGGCCGCATATAAGATTCAGTAAACATTCCCATTTCCATAACCATCGATCTGTAATATTTGGATGCTAATCTGGTATTTGCTTTAGATTTTTCACTTGAGCCCAATGGATTAACAATCTCCTCAAGAGACCTAACAACATTGCATTTTTTACAAGCAAGATAGATCGTAGCGGCCGCGATACAAATTACTGATTTTCCTTTTGCTTCGCTTCGATTTTCAAAGAGACGATAGAACATTGCAGCGGTTTCTGTAATAGTTTTGGGAAGAGACAATAGGGAGCATATTTCGTTAATCTTGTACAAGACGTTTGACAGTCTCCTTTCCTTTGGAGAGGCAACCCTTATTCGGGATTGCCATTTTCTCATAGTATTCATTTGTTCTACAATTGCATAATCTATGTTTTTGCCGCTGTAGTCCTTCGAACTAAAACCGATCTCTGTCCTTAAGCCATAATCATGTAAGGAATAACTTGTATGGCCGCTTGCTCTAGTTAACTTACTTTTTTCTTCAAAATCATTGGAATGGCTCTCAGGGCCGTAATCATTTATCTGATCCATAACAACACACCCACATCTTTCGCAAATGTACTCACCCTTACTCTGGTCATGTATCAAACGAGAATTGCATTCAGGGCAAATTGTACAATAGTCCACACTCGTCATACTTTATTTGCAGCCCCTAATTCGATTCGCCTCCCTTGACAATACTCTACACCTGATTCATGCGTACAACTGGCAGGGCCATTCGCATAAATTGGTCTTGATTTTACAACCATCCTTTCCTGAAAATTAATTGAAAAAACACCTTCCATCATTTTTCTGATAATCAAATTTGCGTGAGCAGATCCAACCACCTTGATCGTCAGAACGCAAAAGCCAGCATTGTATTTATTTGAAATGGTCATAAGTATTTATTTTAATTGAAAACTTTTGTAGATTCAATTCGTGTCTTGAATATTTAATCTAAAATGGTTCCTAGGGGTCATATTTTGTCAATCTATGCGATAATATTTGACATTAATGCTTATTTGCGAAATGACCAAAGTGGGTTGTGCATCACCGTCTGATTAATAGATTAGGGGTAACCACGAATTGCTTTGATATCGTGTCCCGGGGGAGGACCAAATGAGATGTCAAGAGGACTTGTCATTTTCTTGTTCTGGGTAATGGGCTTCTCAATAGGATTCGCTGGATATTTTGTGTTACCAGATATAGCCGAATGGTTAGGCCAGGCTACGCCGGGCTTTATAGATCACAAGACTGTAGGCGCACTGGTAGCTGGAATAGTTGGTTCTGCAATTAGTACATTGACAATCGTCAAGTGGGCTAGCAGATCGACAGTTTACTGACTTACAGCTATAATTCTTTTGTCCCTCAGTTGAAAATAACTGCCATCTGTTTAATATTCGCAAAAAGGCATTGGTAAGATCGATTTATAAATGATATTTCTGTATGTTAATAGGTGACGCAGGTCCTTCAGGATTCACTAGAATCCCTAACAAAAGAATTCAGGTCAACTAGGCGAACTACGCTTAATATATTCTCTCAGCTTAAACACGAAGATGCCGTAATTCAGGCAAGTGACTTTGGCAGCCCACCGAATTGGCACTTGGCCCATGTGAGCTGGTTTTACCAAAAAGTTCTTGAGAAGCATGGAGTTAAGATTGCGCCACCAGAGGAGATTAATTTGGCTTACTTAAACTCTTACTATCAAAAGTACGATTTTATTTTAAGCAAACCCGAGAGAGGAAGATTTCCAAGGCCCACAATCAGACAGACATTGCAATATAGATCGTTTATAGACAAGGAAGTTGTAAGATTTCTGAAAAATGGGAATATCAATTTTCATGATGATGCCTACTACGACATAAAATTAGCCAATCAGCATGAAATGCAGCACCAAGAGCTCATGATTTACGATTTACAGTATTACTTCAATCGTTTTATTGATCCAGACGATAATTTTCGACCCTCAACTATGAAATCATTCGAACCGCAGGCAGATTCTCTCAAAGATAGCACCAATCTTCACAACACACATCCTTCAATGGTTAAGATCCCTGGAGGAATTTACAAACTTGGTTATCCTGGTGACCAGTTCTGTTATGATAATGAGCTTCCAGAACACAAAGTCTACCTCGAGGATTACTTGATCGGTACATTTCCGGTAACCAATGGAGACTTTCAGCGATTTACGGATGACGGCGGATACGATGATTTTAAACTATGGCTGGCTGACGGATGGGATTTGATTAGAGAGCAAGAATGGAGAGCTCCCCTCTTTTGGAACTATGAAAAGGAAGAAAAACGCTGGATGAAGAAGGACTTTAGAGGCAACATTAAATTAGATCCTAAAGAGCCGGTTGTGAATGTAAGCTTTTACGAGGCAAACGCATATGCTAGATGGGCAGGGAAACGTCTCCCAACGGAAGCAGAGTGGGAGAAGGCCGCCAGTTGGAATGAGAATTTAAAGCAGAAATTCTCGTACCCATGGGGAGAAGACATGGACGTTCATAAGTACGCAAACGTGCTTGAATCTAATAATTGGGCCCCCTCTCGTGTTGGAACATACATACAAGGGAGAAGCTATTTTGGATGCTTCCAGATGATAGGGGATGTGTGGGAATGGACCTCCTCAGAGTACAGTTTGTATCCGCGATTTAAGTCGAAATTTTCAGAGTATACCGATAAGTGGTCCGTTAACCAAAAGGTTCTAAGGGGTGGATCATTTGCCACACCATGTTTGCAAATCAGGAACAGCTATAGAAACTACTTCAGGCCAAATGAGCGGATACTGTTTTCGGGATTTAGATGCGCTGCAGACCCCTAATCTCTCTTTTGAATATCCATTCATAATTACGTTTGATACCATTAGTTGTTTGCTATCATCAAACTGACACAATACCAATTATGATGATCGAGAAAATTTTCTGCAATTCGAAACCCTGAGTCCTCAACAATATCTTTAATCTTTTCTAAGGTGAATTTATACGAATTTTCTGTATGAATTCGTTCATTTTCAATGAATGAAAATGATCTCCCAAGTCTGTTCACATATACCTCGTGTGTTTTTTTCGAGATGAGTTTCATTTCTATCCTATGGTGTTCAGTATTGTAATATGCTAAATGGCGAAAATTGGTCTGACTGAATTGCCCCCCTAGCTCGCGATTTATTCGGGACACTAGATTAAGGTTAAATGCAGCAGTATATCCTAGCCTATCGTTGTATGCATTTTCAAGTAATTTAACATCCTTCTGCAAGTCAAATCCTAAAAGCAAGAAATCACCTGCTTCCATGTTTGCTCTTAATGAAAGTAGAAATTCAAGAGCTTCGTGGTATTCAAAATTTCCAATAGTAGATCCTAGAAAAAGTACAAATTTCCTTTCAGGCATAGTTATATTCTTAGCCGAAATATTGCAAGCCTCACGAATCCCCTCTAAATAGTCAGCAGCTATACCGAGGGTATCGAGTCGAGTGAACTCGTGGTTCAGATTATGTGTAGTTTTCAAGAGAATTTCTTGAGAAACATCAATCGGAAGGTAGAAAACATGCTTTTGCTTTTCAAGTAAGGAAGAAAGCAAAATCCTCGTTTTTGCTGAATTGCCACTCCCTAATTCAATGACAGTGACATCACCATCCATAAGTTTGAATATACTTTGTCCGCATTTCTTGAGAATTCCTGTTTCAGTTCTGAATGGGTAGTATTCTGGTTGCTCACATATTCTTTCAAAAAGATTGGAACCTACTTTATCATATAGATACTTTGGCTTGATCCATTTCTTATTAGTTTCCTCAGCAAGCCCTTCGACTATATCACTGGCAAAGTGATCGATTAAGGAGATATTACGCGAAACGAATGGTTGCATTTCTTTTCCTTGTTCGTATAAATAGCAATATTAGGTTCATAAATAAGTTGTGCAATATAACATGCTCTTAGAGGCGTATGCCATTTTCGTTGCTTGTAGAATTTAGTCCTTTGATATAGGCGATTCCCGCCTTTAATGATTCAAGATAGCTGATCTGCTCCAAATTTGGTTCAAAACCGATGTATCGCTGGTAATTAATCTTATGCAGAGCCTTTAAGATCGAGTCAAAATCAAGATGCCCATTTCCGGGCATCTTTCGATTGTTGTCTGCAAAATGCATGTGGAACAAAAAGTCTCTTGTCAATTCTATTGCTTGTGAATATGAGTCCTCTTCAATATTCATGTGAAAAGTGTCCAAAAGTATACCAAAACTTGGATTGTCTATTGCGTTGCAGATATGTAATGCATCTTCAGCAGTACAACAATATGGAGTCGCGTATCTGTTTAGAGGCTCCAGTAAGAGAAGAACACCATGGTCTTTGGCGTAGTTTGAAAGGCTCCGCAGAAGAGGAATAGATTTTTCAATCACCTTAAGTTTCTGTTTATGAGAAAGTACTCTATGGCTAAAGTCAGCCATCGTGCTATTAGGATCAGCGAAAAGACAAACATTGAATTCCTGTCCACCTAATTGCCTACAGAGTTCTATACATCGAATTACATACCTCTTTGCAGTTTCGACCATATCGGCATCAACGCTGAGTAAGCGTCTGCACCCCGCCATACTGTTCACGTTTCCCCACATCCCGGTAACCCCTGAAACTTTAAGGTCATGCGATGCCAAGGCCTCGGTAAAATTATCCAGGTCCTTACCTGAATTATCTTCGCCGATAAACTCAACAGCATCATAATTTAGTTGCTTTATCACAGGTAGGGCGTTGATAAGTGATTCAAATATCTCCTTGAATGAACTCAGGGTAACGGAATATTTCATCGTCCGTCACCTTTTTCAAGTGTACGATTCTATGAGATATGAACCCAATTGCGCTGACGTTATAGAATCCTTTGTCAAAAGTGAATTTACCCTTTCATCTTTTTTGCTCGTAATGAAAATGGAAGATGATGCATTTTCACTATCCAATTGCAGGGGCCATCCATGGGAGCTTCTCACGAGACTTGGGTCTATGGGAATGGATTTCTTGTGACGGTCGAAGAATAGTTCAACGGGATCATAGCCTGGCTTTCGATGGATGTCCACAGTAGTAGCAAATGGAGGAGCCATAACAGGATCATACCACCAGTAGTAGGTAAACCATTTATTTTTTTCGGAGATTGCAATCAGATCGCCACTTTTCGGATGATCTATATGATATTTGTGCTTCTCATTTCCAGTCGACAAAATTTTGTCTATCCCAGGAATCTTGTCCAAGTACTTCTTGACTTGGTCAATCCTAGCTGGTAGTTTCACGTAAATGTGGGCAACTTGATGATCGACCATTGCAAAGGCATCACTGTACTCGAAATCGATGAATTCATAACCACCTATTTGTCTAACTTGTAAAAAGCCTCCATCACGGAGCAGCTGATTCAAATTGATAAATCCATCTACGTCGCTAAATGGATATTCAGACAAGATTACAAATTCTGTGTAATCGAATAAATCTAATTTTTTTACCCTTTCAATACACCGTCCTATTAGATTATCTGCCTTAACCAGATCCTCTTTTACTTCCTTGCTGTTTTTTCCAAATCGCTGAGCTGAATAATCTACGTGAGGAAAATAGGTAAAAAGTATTGATGGTCTTTGCGTCTCGAATGTAACTTCCGTCGCTGCAGCTATCCACTCACTTGATTTGGACGACGCCAATGGTCCCCAATAACTGGCTAGTTGAAATTCACCTAACTTAGGTCTTAGAACATTTTCATAAAAACTGGCGGGCCTAGAATAACACCACATAATCATACTATTTTCAAGATGAATAGGTTTAGGAGTTACGACTACGTCTGATTTTGCATAAAGTGTGTTCTGCCAGAAAAGAACCGCGCTCTTTACTTCTCCAGGTACTCCGCCATTTAGGAAATCCCAAATTCTACGAGCCTTAACAAGTGAACTCTCCTGATCCCAAAACGAAACAGAATAGTTTGTTCTATCGTATGACCCATTTGATATTATTCCATGCTCATTAGGGTATTTACCCGTTAACAAACTTGCCTGCACTGTAGATGTGACTGCAGGAAAAACTGGTGTGACCGGGCAGTATGCCCCACGCTCTGCAATCTGTTGAATGTTGGGCAGGGTCTCAGCAAAGATATTGGACGATTCTAAGCCCACCACATTAAAGACAATTAAATGTTTTTTCAAGCCCATCTACGAATATTGGAGGTTCCGTATTTAAAGAATATTCGAACGGAATCGCTGATTCAAACGGTTAGATTAGGGCTCAAAAACTTCATTGTCTTCTTTGTCTTTCGTAATCGTCAATCGTCCCCCCCCATTTCGAATTGGACAGACACTATAATGGTTCTTGAATTGGTGATCCTAGATTCTGCCAAGGTTTACTTGTTCGGTCAGGTAGTGAACAAAGCTATTTCGCCCTAGATATTGAAACCTCTATTGTGGATACATTACGTGTCTTTCCGTCTTCTGATGAAACTATTTCAGTTCCCACTTTTACAGGTCCAATTTTGTATCCCAATGTATCCATTCGCTTAACAATGATTTGTGCAACATCAACTGCCCTAGTAATACTTTTTCCTCTTGCTTTGATAACAACAATGGGTTCATTTGCCAACTGCACCAAAGTTGCAGTGACGTATGTCATGAGAGGCTTTTTTCCAATAAAGACCGCATTTCTTGGCTTGCTTCCATTACTACCCTGTGCTGACATCTTTTAACTCTATCCCTTATATTACTATATATAATGTTATTGCGACCTAACATCGATGCTATATTTCTTAATTATTTCCTTAAAATCATCTGGATGATGCTCGATTTCGCTCACCACTTGTTTGTCGCCAATCTCATAACAATGAAGAAAATTCTGTGAATCCTTATAAAACAAATAAACTATTCCGTCAAAAACACAATGATATAACTCCTCCACTTGCATTTCCTCCAGCCTCAAAACTATTCCGTCGTCACCCGGAATTATAGGGTCATCCACTGTTTTCTTTATTATCGTCCTAGCGACATTTATGCGTAACCTTTACATCTGCCCTCTAATTCTTCACGCATAACAGCATAATGACACGATTGGAATCGCAACGAATATCCTTGACCCAAGCTATCTTCAACCTATGTGTGAATAGAAAATGAGCGTCCAACAAATCAAGAACTATTTAACACTGATCAGATTTCCAAACCTATTTACACTGCCATCTAACGTCTTTGCGGGGTACTTTTCAACACACATCCAGAACGCTATTGAAATAAATAGCATAGTTCTCGTTATCTTAGTCTCCGTGTGCCTGTATGCTGCTGGGGTGATCTTTAACGATGTAGCTGATAGACAAACAGATCGTAAAGAACGTCCTAACCGTCCAATCCCATCTGGTAAGATTACACAGAGAAATGCAATCCTTCTAGCATTGTTACTCATTGTAATATCGATCACGGTTAGCTATTTTATTTCTGTTGCAACCCTTATTATTGTATTTGTCCTAATAACCTTTATTTTCCTTTACGATTTTGTGCTAAAAAATTCTTTATTTGGTCCCGCAGTGATGAGTGCTACCCGGGTACTAAACATCGTCTTAGGCTCGAGTCCGAATCTGAGCAATTCCATTGATGGAGAAACTGATTATGTGTTTTACAGACTAGGTTTAGTTTGCATTTCTGAATTTATCTATATTTTAGGTATTACAGCTATCAGTAAATATGAGATCAACGAGAACCAGTCGTTCAAGGTAGGACGGTTACACGCCTTACTTTTTCTTTCGCCTGTAATTATCGGCGTCTATGCTGTAAGTATTGGACTCTTTAATAACAATACATGGATCTATCTCTTTATTTTTGGTAGCTTTATTTTATCAATGCTTAAAGTTACCACTTCAAAGGTTCCCATGACGAATGCTATGCTGCAAAAAACAATAAACTTACTGATTATAGGAATCATCGTTCATGATGCAGTTTACATTGGAGGATCTTTGGATAGTTGGTACTTTGGTATGAGCATTTTTGTGTTACTGGTTCCTGCAATATTATTAGGCAAGAGATTTTATGTCACATAGTTGAAAGGCAAAAAATAGATTTGGTATTTTCAATAGTACTTCCTCTCCATATGCCGTTGAATATATACTATAGAAATATCACTAAAGATTAAGGATTACTTGATAAAACATGAACTGTCCAAAATTGGAAATCCACAGGGTATATTTCAGGTTCTTCTGGTAATCTCATTTAGAGGAACCCATCTTACCCAACTCGGAATCTTTGGGTGTATCGGATAGCATCGTCATTATAGTCATCAATCAGATGACAATAAACCGGAATTTGCACAGCATTTTCAGCTTAACGCAAATTCAAGTTCTCTTCTTTTCTATTTTGACCTGCATACAATCAGGCTATTGCTATTTATCGATACCCTTATCAATTCTCTCTTTTCACTGCTTGCATCCACTCAAGGTTGGATGTAGAAAACCGCAAGTCTTCAATGAACAGCCGTACCCAGAGTAGCACAAAGTCAGTGCGCTTAGTACGTGTTGCAATCAACTCAAATCTAAGTATATGAAAGTTTTCCGACGCTGTGAACGGATTTTAGATTTCACTGGTGTCAGTCAAATTGTCTTGTTAAAACTAGTTCACATCAGAAGTTCAAATGGTCGACTGAAACACCGGTTACTATAACAATAAGACGGATAACTGGCCTATTATCGCCTAATATTCTTCCGAGCTAGGACTTTTCTAAGTATTTGCATGTGTTTTTGAAGATCTTTTACATCTTGTTCGATTCTGTCTAAAACTTTAGTGGGGTCATCTGTGTCTTGTAGCCTTCTGAGGTTCGAGCGTTTCTTTTGTTGCTCTGTTCTCTTCTTAACGTTCTTCTTTAATTCCGTTATTTCTGCGTCATACGTGGACATTGTGAACGGCAGCTAAGCTTTACTGTGCAACCTATAAGCTTTCTCATTTCTTACCCGTTTTCCAGTATTTTATGAGCATCTTTACAATATCATCCATGCTATCGCCATGGTGGCCTATTTCGCTAAGCTCATTCCTTGTGTCCTCTGAAACTCGGATATTTGTAAAGCCCGGATCCTTCTTCTTCCCCTGTCTTTGAAAGTTAGTGATACCTCTAGATATCATGCATTTCGTAACATAGTAAATGTGGCTACACTAGCAGATTTGCTAATGCTCACCGAGTCAGTAATACCATCACTGAGTGTTAAGAGGATTGGATGAGAAAAACAGTAGTAGCAATAGTAATGGAAATAGGAATAAAACCAGATCCTTAATTAAGCTATTCTACTTGATGCCTCATTTACGGTTTAGTTAGCAACTGTTCTTTTACTCAATTCAGGACTTGTGTCAAGAACCTTCTTTGGTAAGACACGATTCTCATCCATGTTCGATCACCAATCCTTTTGATGTTCGATTTAAACACAACAGGAGTATCATAGGGAAGTAGACTTCAATACATTTCAGTCCTATATTAGTCCAATTTAAATTTGTGCTCAAGCTCGGTCATTGATTACAACTTCGTCCTTTCAATCCTAACGTAGTTCGATTTAAACAGTAATCTCACATGCCAGTGTAGTATCGCCTGCCGCCTTTCAATCCTAACATAGTTCGATTCAAACATGTTCCAACAACGGTTTTATCATTCTGATTATCATTCTTTTAATCCTAGTATAGTTCGATTTAAACTAACATCGATATCAAATTTCCAAGATGCGATGAACCCTTTCAATCCTAATATAGTTCGTCTTAAACGCGTGAGCGTTGCTGCAAGTCATCAATACCAATGTCTCATTTCAATCCTTACATAGTCCGATTTAAACTTGCGCATGTGCCAGTGCTCAACGATACGGGTACTTTCTTTCAAACCTATTACAGTTCGGTTTTAACTGACGATACTGTGTATTGTAAATCTTAATCGTTGCATAGGTCGATTCAGATCATCTGCCGTTCATTGCTCTAGAACGGTCATCGGTCTTTAATAGGAGCTCCTGTATTTCCTGCTGGGTATAGGCTCGGTCTTCTCTAGTTCCTTTGTTTGGAGGAAGGAATCGCATAACCTTTCTAGTATTCAATAAGATATCATTCATTTCAAAGAAATGGAATATTGAAAAACAATGAGTATGAATGGAGCCATGAGTTAGCTTTTGCTCTTCTGTTAAATGTTTAATGTGCCTAATGATCATTGCTTTAATATGCCTAGGGCGTTTGTCTGCAAGCTCCAACAGACTTTCTTCATTTGTTTGTTGAACCTCTAAGAAGTGATTAAAGTTCTTTCTGTAACCTTTCTTTGTGTGGGGCGACATCAAGTCATCTGTTACCGAATAAATAATAGTAGGAACTTGTTGATGAACAATGCCCTTGCCTTCCATAGCTGATTGTCTGGTAACCTCACGTATAAAAGCGTAGGATATCTAACCGGTTACTATAATAATTGGTTTGGCGCCAACGGGATTGTAGGGCTCGTGGCGCAGACTGAACGAATGACAAAATGTTCAGGCGTAGAATGGACAGCGCGGACGCCTCCTAAGCGTCAGGCCGAGGGTTCAAATCCCTCCGAGCCCGCTTTTCATACTGGTTCATATACTTCCTTCGACCGTTAACTAGCAGGTTGGTTGAGTCTGGATAAATATGCCATCTCGTCTTGTTTCCGTGATTAAGAGGATTGAATCGTTACCTCATGACAAGAACAAGAGGTTAATCGACAGTTTCGCAGACTTTATGAAAAACATTGACATTACAGAAAAATACCAGAAGGATAACTTGTTTGTCATCATATTGTATGCGAGGTATTTAGGCGATAGGGAACTCTCTGATGTGGATAGAAAGCAGGATATCATAGAGTTCCTTGATACCAGAACAAAGGATACAACTATAGACCCTGACCAGAGATGGATTAGGACATGGAATTATTACCTTCAAAGGATGCTTTTAAGATGAGCCTTCAGTTTTGGCATTGACTATGATTTTCATCACCAACAACCTCTAAATATTTAACGTGTTAAGAAGAGTTTCCACATGTCAAATTCATCTGAGAGAGAAGGGAGACTGGATAATCTTAGCAGAAAACTCGGTCACGAACTAGACGAAGATTTCAGAAGAGCAAGGGACAAACTAAAGGACATCCTGATTCGTGACTTAAAGAAATGGCGCTAGCCGACATATTTGTTGATCGTAATGATCTCACCGAAGCGGCATGCCATAGAGCATTGGCTTATGCGATACACAACACTCTGAGGGATCTTGAAATGATGATTGGAAGATGATTCGAACTAGGAACTAGAATATCTCTGCAGTTATGACTTTGATAACTACATTCTTTGGACCCATTGAGATCTCCATTCAGGTGGTTCGAAAGGATCTGCATAGTAGTGTGTTTCATGTGCGACCTTACCATCTTTGAACTCCATGATGGTTACCACATTGACCGGACGCCCATCATAAGTGATAATTAATTCAGTTATCCAGAGGTTGCCTTCTCCCCGTATTCGCAGAATCTTAAAGGTAAGTTTAGCGGGATAGTGTGCCCTAAGTTCGTACAGGTTACGTTCGCCAGAGATACGTTCGCCCGATTGTGGAAATTCAACTATGAGGTCGTCATGATAAATGTCGTGCGCTCTGTCTAAATCTAGAGCCACTGTGGCCTCCCAGTGAAGTTCAAGTTCAGCACGTATTTCTTGATTATCCAATATCTTCCCGAATCAAAAGCCTGGATTATTAGTCTTCTTTCCCTTTTCAAAGTGAATGAGAAGGGTGACGGTACTTCGGATAAAGAAGCAACTAGTCAATGACGACTGCTTTGATGCGTTTAGGTTATCTTTGATGTTCTGGCATTAATCTATCTAATACTTCGATAAGGATGTCTCCAACCGTGTCCTCAACTGCAAGCAGTCTAATCATGCCTAATGCTAGGATCGCATCCATTTCATCCATATCGATACAGCGTGACGGACTGCCTTCCCTTTTGGATACTGTTACCAAATAGCCATGAGGCACATTCATTACTGATAATCCTCTCTCCTTCAACAATGCCTTGGCTTCCTCAGCATTCATTTTTCAGTTGTACCTGACCGATTTCGCTTAAAAACACTATGGATATGAAAAGCGGGGATATTCGGCCTATAATACTCCCTGCCAAAGGCTTTTGAACAGACCGGTTGTAAACTAAGTTTACAGATGCATGTATTCGCGAAAGGAGAGGACGATTTAAGGCCCATAGTTAACAGGATAGTCGAACCCGCAGACTCAACGGTTCCTAATCCCTCCGAGCCCGAAAGACTCTAGTGTCTATACCTTCTAAAAAGATCTTGTTGTCGCCTATTTCTTTTACTCCACCATAAAAGGTAAGATTTACCATCGAACTCTGATTATGAATTGCATTAATTGCTTCTAAAATATTTGGATACGATCTTCCTATTTATGTCGTTTTAGATGAGGTTGTAAATGTCTGAGAGGATAACAAGAGAACGAGACGTTGAATTGGAGATAATTTTGGAAATCTAATGCTCACAGCATCGTTAATAACTTATATTGGGAATAATATTACCATCACCATCCCTCCAGGAAAGAAGAGAACATGAAGCGTGTTTGTTCATTATGTTGCTAAATGCTAAAATCGTTTTCCTTGTTTTAATTATAACAATCATTTCAGCAGACTCGATCATTATTTTTGCAGAAGAAGAGAGCAAAGTGTTTTATTCTAACTGGATAATAATTTCCGGCGCTTCAGTTGCAGTGGGCCTAGCAGTGTATGTTGTATACAGACAGAAACTAAAAGGACTTCATGGCAAAACACATGCTGCAATAGCTATAGGTTTATCCTTGTGGCTTTGCGCTAACATCGTTTGGGCAATATATGAAATAGTTTTGGATATAGTACCACCTGTTCCATCGCTTGCTGATGTATTTTGGTTGTCAGCATATGGATTTTTTGCTTATCATCTGATAAGTGTATACAAGGAATACCATGAAAAATTCCATAAAAGTGTACTTATAGCAAGTATAATCGGTAGTACATTATTTCTTGGTTACTTGATCCTATTTACCGCTAGTGTATCAGTCCTAACTACTGAGAGAGGAATTATAATGTTTTCAGTTGTTATCGCTTACCCTATTTTGAATTCAATTTTAACCGTTCTTGCAATCGTGATTCTTACAGGTTTTAGGAAGGAACAATTTTGGTCTATTTCTTGGATATTCGAATCGTTGGCTATGTTATGCATTGTCTTGGCTGATAGCTGGTTTGCATTGGTTGTTCTTACTGGTTTAGTAGAGCAGCTGTGGATATCTGCGCTTTTCCTTCCTGTTCATTATCTTGTTATATCAGCTGGTTTGCTATGGTTTATCAAATTTCTCATTGTGGAAGATAATAAGGATAGTACTAGGTTAGCAAAACAGGGATCAAGATCATCATCACGTCAATCATCATCATCATCGTTGTCAGCACCATCAACTCCTATACCTTCTGCTCATACAACTAGTAGCACTGGTAGTAGAAGAAGAATTATTGTTGTTGCAGCAATTGCTGGAGTTGTATTTTCAGTTCCACTAATCTTTTATTCGTACAACAATTTTCCATTCCTTACCACTTCATCTTCATTAGATCCCAGTACCACAACAGCTACAAATGCGATTGCTCTCCAGCCCAATAGATCTATAGAAACAATAACAATTGGTGCTCTTTTACCTCTCACCGGCACTTTGTCTTCTAGTGGCGAGTCTTCTCATGAGGCACTTAAGGTCGCTGTTGAAGATGTAAACGAATATTTTTTTAAGACCAAGTCGCACGTAAGAGCACAACTTATTGTTGAAGATACAAAAACTAACCCTTCATCTGCGCTTGAAGGCCTGAAAAGTATTTTAGGAGAAAAAGAAGATGTAAGAATAATCATCGGCCCGGCTACAAGTGCAGCAGTCCAAGGAGTAAAAGACTATGCTGATAAAAACGACATTTTGCTTGTAAGTCATTCAAGTACTGCACCATCTCTAGCTATACCTGGAGATAATCTTTTCAGATTTGTCCCAGACGATACACACCAAGGCGAAGCAATAGCCAAGAAGATGTGGAACGATGGGATGCGGATAATCGTACCGATGTGGAGAAGTGACATCTATGGAAATGAGCTCTATAAATCAATGAAAGCAAACTTTGAAAAGCTTGGTGGTGTAGTAGTCGCTGATGGTATTGGTTATCGTCCTTATACGGGCCAATTCGCCGCAAGTCTAAATAGAATAAATTTTATTATCTGGGACCAAGAACTTAAATCGTTAAACCACAAGGTAAGTAAGGCGGTAGAACAGTATGGAGCTGATAAAGTAGGAGTATATCTTGTATCTTATGATGAAGTAGTGCCAATTTTGATTCAAGCACAAAACCATCCAATGCTAGATAGAGTAAAATGGTATGGCAGCGATGGTTCTGCACAGAATGAAGCTGTTATTAGAAATATCGAAGCTGCAAAGTTTGCAGTAAAAACTAATTTTTTGAATCCATTAGCTGAAGGAGGAGCAGAAGAAACTGAAAAAAATGAGACTGTCGAACTTCTAGATGATAACATCAGAAAGAGGGTAGGTGAATTTCACAGCTCTTATGATGATTATGCATACGATGCATTTTGGGTCGCGGCTCTGAGCGAGGCAACTGCACTAAAAGATCAAGAAAAAAATTCATCCTCAACTGCAGAGACAGACTCCATTGATTTTTTGAAGAGGATCTTCGTTGACATAGCTGATTCCTATTCTGGTATTACAGGAAAAACAATTCTTAACGAATTTGGTGATAAGAAATTTGGATACTATGATTTTTGGGCAATAGAGGACAAGGAAGATAATAATAGCTTAGATTTACATTGGGTGCGTGTCGGAAAGGCTCAGTTCACTTCAGGCAAACAGGTGAATATGTCTGAGTAGAACATATAATTCATGGACTAGAGTGAGAGTGGAGGGAGATTACAGTGACTATTCTAAGTATACCCAGCTAATTATTAGAACCTAGTTATTAGGTTGTTTATTTTTTATAGATGAATTTCCATCAGAACCAGATTTACATGACTACTCATGATGTTGGAAAGGTCCTTGAACAACTAATTGATAACTGGGCACTGTAGTGGCAGGATTGAACCATTTCCATTTATAATATAATGGCCAATGAGAGT
>Ga0105091_10000401_pt1 | contig 17958 bp, 11 predicted proteins | sample PPLLak1March2015_FD_87022 | JGI IMG/M metagenome (GOLD analysis project Ga0105091, IMG submission 87022) | Freshwater sediment microbial communities from Prairie Pothole Lake near Jamestown, North Dakota, USA - PPLs Lake P7 Core (1) Depth... | ecosystem: Environmental > Aquatic > Freshwater >... | reverse complement strand
TCGCACTTCAATTATCTGCGCGACAACGTGTTGCTCACCGGGATGCACACGCGCCTGTTCTTCGGCTTCCTGTTGCGGCTGCCGCTGTTGCTGTGGCGAAAGCTATTCAATTAACCTAACAGTTATACGCGGAGAAAAAGCTAACCCCTCCCAGCCTCCCCTTGTCAGGGGAGGAGCAAATGGCCTCCCCCCTGACAAGGGGGGATTGAGGGGGGTTAGCCCCGTTCATGGACCAAGCCCTTGAAAGTATGAAAAACCACCCATGCGCATAACCCTGGTTCACCCCGCCGGATTCAATTTCGTCCCCGGCCAGCCCGACTTCTCTGTGCTGGCCAACCGCATGGTGCCGATCGGCATCCTCACCCTTGCCGCCTGGCTGGAGAAGCACGGCCACCCCACTGAAGTGCATGACTGCCTCGGGCCGGACTCGCCGCCCGGCATCGCGGCCAACGCCGAAATAATTCTGGCCACCGATCCGGAGATGGTGGGCTTTTCCGCCACCACTTCGGCCTTCATGGATGCAGTCGAGATCACCAGTTACATCAAGAAAAAACGTCCCGACATCAAGATCGTGTATGGCAACGTCCACGTCTCCTCGATCGGCGCGCCGCTGCTCGACCATTTCCCGGAAATCGATTACCTGGTCATCGGCGAGGGCGAAGGCACCATGCTGGATCTGGCAGACGGCAAAGTTCCGGCTGAAATTCCCAACCTGGTCTATCGCGAGGGCGGGCGCAACATCTCCAACCCGCGCCGCGCCCGCATCCTCAACCTGGACGAGCTGCCCTTCCCGGCCTACGAAAAGCTCAAGGGCTTCCCAGAAGGCTATCACCTGCCGCTGTTTTCCTATGAAAAGCTCTGGGGCGGCACCATGGTCACTTCACGCGGCTGCCCCTACACCTGCTCGTTCTGCGACCGTACCGTTTTCGAACGGCTCTACAAGTACAACTCCGCGCAATACATCTACAATCACATGAAGCACCTGCGCGACCATTTCGGCGTCTACCACGTCAACTTCTACGACGACCTCTTCACCGCCCAGAAGAAGCGCGTCACCGAACTGTGCCAGCTATTGATCGACCAACCGCTCGGCATGCACTTCAACTGCGCCATCCGCACCGGCCATACCTCGGACGAAATGCTGGCAATGCTCAAGCAAGCCGGGGCATTGATGGTTTCCATGGGCATCGAATCCGCCGACCCGGACATGATGGAACGCCACAAGGCCGGCGTCACGCTCGAAGCGGTAAAGAAGACGGTCGAACAGATTCACGCCGCCGGCTTGCGCGCCAAGGGTCTGTTCATTTTCGGCATGCCGGGAGAAACGCCGGCAACAGTGAAGATCACCAGCGACTTCATCCTTTCTCTCGATCTCGACGAAATGAACATGACCAAGTTCAGCCCGCTCTATGGCGCCCCCATCTGGGACGAGTGCAAGCGTGCTCCCGGTGAGTTCAACGAGGACTGGCGGCTGATGAATTGCCTCAATTTCGTCTATCTGCCGGAAGGATTTTCTTCGCGCGAGGAAATGGACGCGCTCTACAACTGGCATGTGCGCCGTTTCTACGACAGCAAGGGCTATCGCCGCCGCTTCGCCAAGCGGCTATGGGAACATCGCTGGAGCCTGTGGCACCTGATCAAGAACCTGCCGCGCGTGATCCAGGCGATGCGCTATTTCAGCGCCAACCAGAAGGAACTGGAAGCCATCCGCAAGAATTTCCCGCTCCATCCCCGCCAACCGCAGAACCTGGAACCGTTGCTGGGTCCCGAACTGCGGATTCAGCCGAAAGCGGTAAAAATCGCTGCCAAGCCAAACAAGGTGGTTTCCGAGCCGGCCTAACCGCTCAAATTCCCCAGACAAGAATCCTGCATCAGCCTCGTTTCTGGAACTGCTCGAACTCTTCCAGCGGCAGCGGACGGCTGAACAGGTAACCTTGGTAGGCATGGCAGCCATTGCTTTGAAGAAAATCCCGCTGTTCCTCTGTTTCCACGCCTTCGGCGATCACGTCCAGTCGCAGGCTTTGGGCCAGGGCCACGATGGTGCGGGCGATGGCGGCATCGTCGGGATCTGTGAGCACATCGCGCACGAATGACTGGTCGATCTTCAGCTGATCCAGTGGCAGACGCTTGAGATAGGAAAGCGAGGAATAGCCAGTACCGAAGTCGTCCAGCGAGAAGCCTACGCCATGAGCCTTGAGTTCGCTCATCTTGGCGATGATGTCCTCCACATCGTCGAGCAGCAGGCTTTCGGTAAGCTCCAGCTTGAGTTTCTGCGGATTGGCTCCAGTGTGGTCGAGCACCGCCAGCACCTGTTCCACGAAATCCACGTGGTGGAACTGGCGGGCGCTGACATTAACCGCCAGGGTGAGATGAGACATTTCCGGTCGGGTGCCCCAAGCCACCAGTTGGCTACACGCTGTGTTCAGCACCCAGTGGCCAATCGGCAGGATCAGCCCCGTTTCTTCGGCCAGGGGAATGAATTCGGCGGGAGACACCAGGCCACGCTGTGGATGCTGCCAGCGCACCAAGGCTTCGGCACCAGTCATGCAGCCATGAACATCTACCTGGGGCTGGTAGTGCAGGAAAAACGCATTCTTCTCTAGCCCCTTGCGTAAATCCGCCTCCATGGCGGCACGAGCCGTGACCGCGGCCTGCATGTCCGGATCAAAGAAGCGCAGGGTGTTGCGACCTGCCGCCTTGGCTTGGTACATGGCGAGATCCGCCCGTTTCAGCAATTCATCCACAGTTTCCCGTTGATCGGCGAAGAGCGTAACGCCGATGCTTGGCGTGCTGCGGTGCTCGTGACCGGCCAACTGGTAGAACTGATTGAGAGAGGCCATGATTTTCTCGCCCACACCTTCGGCCAGAGTGGCTGATTCATCAGAACTCTCGCCCAGATCTTCGAGCATCACCACGAACTCGTCGCCGCCCAGGCGCGACACGGTATCGCCCTCACGCACGCACTGGGTAAGTCGCTCGGCCACTCTTTGCAGCAGGAGATCGCCGACATCGTGGCCGAGCGTATCATTCAGCGTCTTGAAATTATCCAGATCGATGAACAGCAGCGCCCCGAAAAGTCCGCTACGGGAACTGCTGACCAAAGCCTGTTGCAGTCGGTCCATCAGGAGGCGTCGATTGGGCAGGTGGGTCAGCGGATCGTAGAAGGCCAGTTTCTGTATCTCCTCCTCTGCCGCTTTGCGCGCGGAGATATCGCTCAGCGTCCCAACGTAGTGAGTGATGCTCCCATTGCCCCCTTTCACTGCCGTGATGGTCAACCATTCGGGAAATATTTCGCCGTTCTTGCGCTTGTTCCAGATTTCCCCCTGCCAGGAACCGTTGCGCTCGATGCTATCGCGCATCGCGGCATAAAAAGCCGGGCCGTGGCGCCCTGAGCGGAGCAAACTCATTTTCTGGCCTATGGCGTCCTCTGGCGCGAAGCCGGTGACATCGGTAAAGGCGCGGTTAACTCGCAAAATCACATGCTCGGCATCGGTAATGACCATACCCTCCTGCGCCTCGAAGGCGGTGGCGGAGATGCGCAGATCTGCATCGGCACGCTGCGATTCACGCCAGTAAAGCACGACCGCCGAAGCGGTGACAATCAGCATGCTGCCGGCCACAGCCAGCAGAATGAAAAGCCAGTATTTTTCGGTGTCAAGACGCACCAGTTCGCCCAGCGAGCGAGGAACGTGAATACTAATGACGTCCCCTGACAAGCTCCTGGAAGCAAACACCAAGGGCGGATCATTCTCTCCGACCAACATTGCAGAGGGGTAGCGCGCCTTCCCCCAAGGCCTGAGCTCCAAGGGCACGAACACACTGCGTTTGTACTGCAATTGCCGCTTTTCCACCGACAGCTTTGCCACGGAAGCGTTGGGCAGGGTGCGGAATTCGAATTGCTTGTCCGGCGCCAGAACGATGACACCATTGGCATCGGCGATAAATGCATTGGCCTGTTTTACCCAGTTTGCCAAATGCGTTATGTCACGTTTGACGACCACGACGCCAAGAAAGCGCCCTTTTTCGAACACCGGCGCGGAGTAGAACAGGCCTGGGATATTGGTTGTCCGGCCCACGGCATACTGATGGCCGGGCTGCCCCACCCGTGCCAGTGGGAAATACACACGATCGGCAAAATTCGAGCCGACCGGGCTTCCGGGTTGATGGGCGTTACCGGCTGCAATACAATCGCCGGCCGCATTGAGAATAAATATATTGTCGGCCCCAAGATTGGCCGCTGCATGGCTGAGCGTGTTGTTCAACTCGCCAAGTGTCTCGTCCTGGGTCCATCCTTGCTTGCGCTCGGCATAATCCAACGCAGAAGGTGCAACATCCGCGCCGAAGCGGCGCAACACCCGATGAGTATCGTCGTCACGGGAAAACACCTGCGAAACACCTTTGAGCATTTGCAGACTTTCCTCGATATTGCTGGACACATTTTCGGCCTGCTGTTGGGCAATTTGCACTTCCTGCTGATACAGGTTGGCAGCAAGACGGGAGTAGTAATAATCAGCACTCAGCCAGGCAAGGCCGCCCCAGCCGACGATCAGCAGGCCGATCAACTTGTAGGAGCGCCCAAAAGTCAGCAGATTAGGCCTTCCGACATAGCTGGCAACGATGGTCACGACAATAATCACACCGGTCGAGGCCAGCACGATCGAAGCAAGAAAGGTCGGCGATATTCCGGAGTCGATTATGCTGGAGCCGTCACCGCGGATAAAATAGGCGGCTGCCATCGCCGTGTAATGCATGCCTGAAACGGCTAGCCCCAGCACCACCGCGCTGACAATTGCGCCCAAGGTATTCCAGCGAGTCTGCAACGAGCGCAAGCGGAATCTGATCCAAAGCGCCAGCGTGGCGAGCACGATGGCGACCAGTATGGACAGCGAGAACAATTTGATGTCGTAGCGGATCAAGCCATTCAGACGCATGGCCGCCATGCCGGCGTAGTGCATGGCACCGATGCCGGCGCCGATCAGCAGTCCGCCCGTGGCGAGCTGCGCATGCGAGAGCTCGCGGCGGCTGATGATTTTCAGCGCCAGCGTGCTGGCAAGGATGGCGGGGATGGTCGACAGAAAAGTGAGCGTAGCGTCGTAGCTGCTCGAACAGGGCAGGTTGAAGGCCAGCATGCCGACGAAATGCATGGCCCAGATACCGATGCCCAGGCACAGACCGCCGACGACAATCCACAGGCGCCTTGTCTTTGCAGTCGCGGCGCTCGAAACGTGCTCAGCGACCAGCAGGGACGCATAGGACGCAAAGATTGCAACGACGATGGAAAGACTAACCAGCACGGGGTCGTAGTTCCCCGTATAAAGCACACTGCTTTCGGGAGGAGAGAAAACCAGAGGGAGAAAATTCAGCACCGGGGAGTCGGTGTTACAGAAATAAAAAAATCGAAGGGGAACGCGTTGTCGCTTCCCTCACATTGGCTGAAATGCTAATCGTCTGCGGCGTACCCAAGCCCCTCATCCCTTTTATTGTCGGCTCGCCCTTGAGCGAGGTGGCCACATTGTTCTATCTGCATATATGTAAATATACGTAAATGCATATTAACCCAATCCCCCTCCTTTGGGATGCTAGAAACTGTGGAATACGCTGGTTTTCCTGTTAATCGGCAAAGCGGCGTTAAAGCCTTGCGGCCAGAAGCACGTTGGCAAAAGGAGTTCCACTATCCATGGAAAACGCCTCGACCGAAAACCCGAGTTGCTCCAGAGCCATGCGCCAATCGCTCGACGTACGGCAGTGGAAACGAAATTTCCGCCCGGAACGAGCAAGAAAAACCAGTCCATCGACCAATTTACTGAACAGAAACGGCAGGCCCCTCTCCGCTGCGCCCACCCGCATCAGCAGCACGCCACCGGGCGCCAGGGCTGCACGCGCACGGCGCAACACGTCATCCTGGGCGGCACGATCCACATAGTGCAGCACATCGAGAATCACCACCGCATCAGCCAGGCCAAAATCAGTGCGGCACATGTCGCCCTGCAAGAACTCGGCCCGCTCTCCCAGCGCCAGGCGAGCCCATTCCACATCACGAGGGATCAGTTCGATACCGCGAATGCCGCTCAGGCGCGGAGGCTCAGGCCAGCCGGCTGGCCAGCTACCGCCGTCATGCATCTGCCGGGCAGCAGATAGCCAGGCTGCCAGCAAGCCTTGACCACTACCGACATCGAGCAGCCGCCCGTCAGGAATCAGCCCCTTTTCCAGCAAGGCGGCGAAAGCGGGGTCAGCCCGTAGCTTGCCACGGGCAAAATGCCAGGGAAAACGCCCCACCTTGCGGTACGGCAAGGACGCGGTAACAACCAGGTCGTTTATGAAAGATGGCGTCATGACAACGCTGAACGCAGGGTTACGCTACGCAAACCCGCCGCTGTTGCCGCCTGCAGCAGTGTAGGCAACACTGAGATGATGGCCGGCTCACCGGTAACTGAACGTGCCGCGTTACCGTCATGAAGCAGGAGTATGTCACCCGCGCCGAGACCGTGTAAAAGCTTGGCTGCGACAGAATCAGGATCTCCGTCACGGGTGTCGAAACCACGGCGGGTCCAACTCGCCCGATGCAAATCGAGGCGGGACAGTACCGGATCGAGCAGCGGACTGCGCAAACCGGCGACCGCGCGGAAAAAGCGCGGCACTTGTCCGGTAATCCCGGCCAGCGTGTCCTGGGCGGCCTGCAGTTCGCGCTCGGTCTGCCGTGGGCCGAGCAGCGCGAAATAATGCAAATGGCTCTGGCTATGGTTTTCCACGGCATGCCCTCGCGCCACGATTTCCCGGCACAGTTCAGGATAACGGGCGGCACGCGCACCGATACAAAAGAAGCTCGCCCGCGCACCATGTTCTTCAAGAATATCCAGCACGCGCGGCGTCACCTCGGGATCGGGTCCATCGTCGATGGTGATCGCGATTTCGCCGCGGGAGGCTGCCGCTTCGGGCAAAGAAACCCAATTCGGCCCCAACAGGGAACTGCGCGGCCACATGCCGGCCGCAGTCAAAGCGCCTTGATTGGCCGCGATAGCCGCAATGGCCCAGGGCCAAAGTTCAGGCTGCAGGATCGTACCCGCTGCCGCACAGGCATGCAGGACAAAAGATCCCTTGATCAGGGGGGAAGGTTTCCAGCGACGGGTTTGAGGGGCTGCAGTCATGGAGTCCGGGTTTCCGCTTCTAGTCTTTAACGCTCATTTCCGGGCAATTTGTATTGCCGTTACCTGCAGCATATAATACACGCCCTTTTGTCCCTGTTTTGAGGGGGAGAGTTTCATGCAACGAACCATGCTCAAATCGAAATTGCATCGCGTCACGGTCACCCACTCCGAGCTTCACTACGAGGGGTCCTGCGCGATCGACGAAACCTTGCTGGAAGCCGCAGATATCCGCGAATACCAGCAGATCGAGATCTACAACATCACCAATGGCGAGCGCTTCACCACCTACGCCATTCGTGCCCAGCGCGATTCCGGCGTTATCTCGATCAATGGTGCTGCGGCACACAAGGCCAACCCTGGCGACCTGATCATCATCGCCACCTACGCCACCTACAACGAGCTGGAACTGCAAAAGTTCCAGCCCGACCTGGTGTATGTGAACGCGCTCAACCGCATCGTGGACAAGCGCAAGGAAATTCCGGTGCAGGCAGCCTGAATATCCGGCCGGTAAAATAGAAAAGGGCCGCCTGGAAACAAGCTGCCCTTTTTATTCGGCGTGGGAGACTCCGCCGTCCCCGCGCCCACGCAACGCCTCATACAACTGCGCAGGCCCCAGCAGCACATCCTTCAAGCCGCTGCGCACCTTTTCCGAGTTCAAAGCCTGCTTGCTCATCGTGCCGTGCGCGGCCAGCGCGTCCATAATCGCATTCATGATTTCCTTGGCGAGGTCGGGTGAATCGGCGAATTGCTGCTTGGTGCTGTTGCTTGCCTGCTGCACCAGAATGCCTGATTCCAGCAGTTTGCCCTTCAGCACGTTGTTCACATACACCAGCTTGTCATCGTCAGTCAGCTCGCCCTCGAACAAATCATTCACCTTGGCGATGATTTCGTAGAGCAAGGCTTTTTCTTTTTCCTGCACCGAACCGCTACCGGCCTCATTCAGCGGATCGAGTTTCGGATATTCGCCATCCTCACCCAGCGGCAAGGTGCGCTTGCCCAGGTTTTTCAGGTGATGGTGAGTAAGAACCACTTTGGATAAATCAATCTCTTCGCGCTCGCGCCCGAACTCCAGCAGGGGGAGCAGGCGTTTGAAGAACCAGTAGCGTTTTTCAATATCGGTGTTGCCATAGTCGAAAATTTGCGACAGGAAGGCATAGATACGCTGGAATGCGCCTATATCCGCCTTGAACAGCACCAGTGCGTTCAGTTCATTGTTTGCTTCTTCCGCTCCCTTGGCATCATCACGGGCCTTGGCTGCTTTCAACTGTGCCTGTGCGGCCTTGTAGCGTTGCAGAATGCGCGACACCACAGGCTCCAGCGCCGCCGCCAGGTCGCTTTGCTTGGCGTTGGGGTTCAGCTCCACCGTCACCACGCGCTCCACCTCGAAGTCGTCGTAGAAGCCTGCCGCATCCAGTTTGCTGCGTAGGTCGTACACCAGGTGCGGGTCCGTGACATCGGACAGCGTTGCCGTGTCGTAATACGCCTTGAATGCCGTCAGCACCTCCTCGGCGTCGTTGACGAAGTCCACCACGTAGGTCGTTTCCTTGCCAGGATAGGAACGGTTCAGGCGCGACAGGGTTTGCACTGCCTGTATGCCTGCCAAGCGCTTGTCCACATACATGCCGCACAGCAAGGGCTGGTCGAATCCGGTCTGGAATTTATTGGCGACCAGCAGTATCTGATATTCGTCGGTAGCAAAGGCTTCGCGCATGTCGCGGCCCTTGAGGTTGGGGCTCATCGCCTGGCTGGTTTCGCTGAATGCGTCCGGCCCTGATTCCTGGTCGTTCACCTCGCCGGAGAACGCCACCAGCGTGCCTATCTTGTAGCCTTGCGACTGGATATATTTCTCCATTGCCAGCTTCCAGCGCACCGCCTCCAGACGGCTGCTCACCACCACCATCGCCTTGGCGCGTCCGTTCAGCAGCGGTGAAACCGTCTCGCGGAAATGCTCCACCACCACCTGCACCTTCTGGCTGATGTTGTAGGGGTGTAGCTTCACCCAGCGCATGATGCCCTTGAGCGCCGCGCTGCGCTCCACCTCGGCGTCGTCCATTTCCTTGCCGTCATGCGCCAGCCTGAAGGCGGTCTTGTAGGGCGTGTAGTTCTGCAACACGTCCAGAATGAAACCTTCCTCGATGGCCTGACGCATCCCGTACACATGGAACGGCGCAGGGAGATTGTCTGCGCTCGCTGGCAAGTCAGGATTCGGGCGACGACCAAACAGCTCCAGCGTCTTGGCCTTGGGCGTAGCGGTGAAGGCGACATAGGTGATACCACTCTCGGCTGAACGCCCCGCCATTTGCGCGGCCAGTATATCCTCGGTGGATACCTCGCCGCCGTCATTCAGTTCCTGCAACTCCTCGGCGCTCAACACCTGCTTGAGCTTGGCGGCGGCTTCGCCGGTCTGCGAGGAGTGCGCCTCATCGGCAATCACCGCGAAGCGCTTGCCCTGCGCCGCCGCCAGCTCCTGCACGGCCTTCAATGCGAAGGGGAAAGTCTGGATGGTACACACCACAATTTTCTTGCCGCCGGAGAGCGCCTGCGCCAGTTCAGCGCTCTTGCTGGCACCCTCGCCGGTGATGGTCGCCACCACGCCGGAGGTACGCTCGAAGTCGAATATCGCTTCCTGCAACTGCGCGTCCAGCACATTGCGGTCAGACACCACCAGCACCGAATCGAAGAGCTTATGGTGTTCGGCATCGTGTAGGTCAGCCAGGAAGTGCGCCGACCAGGCAATCGAGTTGGTCTTGCCTGAGCCTGCCGAATGCTGGATCAGGTATTTGCCGCCATCAACCTGCCTTCGGCTGCGCTCAGGCGACGGGGATGCGGGTGAGTTTTCCGCCAACACTGCCGCCAGCAGCTTGCGCGTCGCGTCCAGTTGGTGGAAGCGAGGGAAGATGATTTTCTGAATCTGTTTCTTGCTGTCACGCTTGGCGACCAGATAACGCCCCAGGATTTCCAGCCAGCTATCCCGGGCCCAGACGTCTTCCCACAGGTAGGCCGTACGGTGCCCTCCCTCTCCGTTGCCTGAGCGCAGTCGAAGGCAAGTCGATGGAGGATTCCCCGCCGCGCCGTTATTGCCCCGATTGAAGGGCAGGAAAAAGGTATGCGCGCCTTCCAGCTTGGTGGTCATGCGCACTTCCATATTGCTCACGGCAAAATGCACCAGCGCACCATTGGGGAAAGACAGCAGGGGTTCCGCCGAACCTTGCCCCTTGGGTTTCGGGTTGCGGTCATAACGGTACTGGTCAATGGCGTCCTCGACCGATTGCGTGAAATCGGTTTTAAGCTCCACCGTCGCCACGGCAAGGCCGTTGAGGAACAACACCAGGTCGATGGCGTTCTCGTTATGCAGCGAATAGCGCACCTGCCGCACCACGCGCAGGCGGTTCTTCTGATACTTGGCAACAGTCTCGGCATTCATCGCCAGCGCCGGTTTGAACTGGCACAGGGAGAGTTGCTGACGCAGCCCCAGCAACTCCACGCCATGCCGCAGCACATCCAGCGTGCCACGGTCATCCAGCGACTTGCGCAACCGGTCCAGCAGGATCGTTTCCGCGCTCGCGCCGTGATTCTTGCTCAATGCCTCCCACGCCTTGGGCTGCGTTTCCTGCACCCAGGCAATGACGTCTGCCGGGAACAGGGCACGGGTGCGGTCATACTGCTTGGCATCGGCGTCGGCATACAGCCACCCCTGCGCGGCAAGGGTGTCGCAGATTTCGTTCTCGAAGCTGATTTCCTTGTGCAGGCTCATGCTTCACCCTCTGAGTTGTTGTCAGGGGCATTCTGCAGGTAGAACTCATGCAGCTTGGCCTGGAGCAGAGCCTTATCCGGCAACTGCGTCTGGTATTCGGCGATCAGCGCCGGGGAAAGGCTACTGCTCAGGGCGTATTCCACCACCTCCTTATCCTTGCTGGCGCACAGCAACACGCCGATGGCGGGCTGCTCGTGTGGCTTTTTCACATCGCGGTCGAGCGCTTCCAGGTAAAAACCCAGCTTGCCCAGATATTCCGGTTCAAAACGCCCCACCTTCAGTTCGATGGCAACCAGGCAATTCAGCCCGCGATGGAAAAACAGCAAATCCAGCGCGAAGTCCCGTCCGCCCACTTGCAGCGGGTATTCACTGCCGACAAAGCAGAAATCCCGCCCCAGCTCGATCAGAAAATCCCTGAGCCGATGCAGCAACCCCCGGTGCAGGTCGGCTTCGGCGTGGCCTTGCGGCAAGTCGAGAAATTCGACCAGATAGCTGTCCTTGAAGATGTTCAAGGCGTCGGGGTGAATTTGTGACACCAGTGGTGACACTTTTGCCGGACTGAGCACGGTACGCTCGAACAGGGCGGTTTTGAGCTGGCGTTCCAGCTCGCGTTTGCCCCACTGCTCACGGATAGCGAGGCGCAGGTAAAACTCACGCTCCTCCGGTCTTTTGCCCTGGTTGAGGATGATCAGGTTATGCGTCCAAGGCAATTGTCTCAGCAGTGCCGAGACTTTTTCATCGCCCCGATAAGTCTCGTAAAACTGCCGCATCCGAAACAGGTTGCGGCGGGTAAACCCGCGCAAGCCCGGCTGGGTGAGCGCCAGATGCTCGGCCAGTTGCGTCACCACCCCGTCACCCCATTCCGCCTGCTCGATCTTGCGGCTGATGGTCTGCCCCACCTGCCAATAGAGGTCGATCAGCGCGGTATTCACCGCCTGCACCGCCCGTTGCCGGGCGGCGGCGATCAGTCGGGAAATTTCGGTAAAATCTTCCTGGAGGATAAGAGGCGTGGTCATGCAGACTCCCGAATATCAATCTTTCCATTACAGCCACGCCCCATGTCAGATACGGCGCATGCCGGAATGGCGAACCAATATCTGCAATCGTAGCTCATTCGGCTACGATTGCAGCCATAACGGCTATGTTCTGATGGGGTTTGATCCCGCGCACATCGATCTTGCCCGTCACCGCCGCCGAAATCAGCGCGCTGCGGCGTTCTTGCAGCAGGGTGATGGCGCGGTTGGCTTCGGAGGTGAGGGTGTCGAATTGGGCGCAAGCGATGTCCAGATGTGTAACGATTGCGTACTGCTCGGCAGGCGGCGGAAGCATTACTCTCAAAGATGTCAGATCCTTGTAGTAAATTGCAGCTACGCTCGTCGTTCCCTTGGCCAACGACCTGAGCTGCGAAAGACCGAGATCAGAGTTGAAAAAATAGTTCATAAACGCGGAGGTCGCCACCTTTGACGAATTGAACACAATCCTCAGAATGTTTGAATTGTAGGTAGCCTTCAAGAGTTCACCTCGCCAAATGGCAACCTTACCGACAAGGTCTAAACTATTTCTCGTGTTAAATAGGAAATCACCATCTTTCAAAAACATTGATTCGCTGATGTCTATACCCTCGGGCAAATACTCAACTTTGTGAAGTTTGACAAACCCTCGGTCGATATTGCCCATTTTCATTACAGGTACGCCTTCATTGCCTTCAGCCGAATCGTGGTTTTCACCCAATTCTGCATTCGAGATGAGAAAACAGAAATATGGCACTTCCCAATGCTCCGGCACCTCGCCCAGCCACTCGATGCCGGAATCTTTCATCGGGGCGTTGGGGGGCAGCCCCTTGGTGACGGCGTGCGAAATCACCGCCTGCCGTTTTTCCGCCAGCAGTTCAACCAGCCGCTGCTGCTCTGCAATCAAGGCATCAATCTTCCCTGTCTCGCAGTCGAGGAAGGTGGCGATGGTTTGTTGTTCTTCAGCCAATGGTATTGGCACATTCACACGCATCAAATCGCTGGCATTGATTGCCGGATAACTCACACCAACCGACCGAGCAATCACCTCAGAGATGACAAACTCGGCTTGAAATAGATAGCCAAGAAAATGAGGGGCAATTATGCGAGGGCGAATAACCGCAAAACCTGTCGAGGCTATCATGTTGCCTGGTGGATTGTTGACTGGTGCTACCGCACGCAGATAAGTCCGAACTGTAGAGACAAGAACATCGCCATCCTGCACACGACGGCGAGCGCGTGATGGCGCATCTCCAAATGGAATAATATCAGTTGATGTAATTCCACGACCTGCATCAACACCTGAAATCTCAACGTATTCAATTTCGTAATCAGCGGTGGTGGATTTTCCCAACACCTCATCATTGCAAGTCGCCACAGCTTTAACCGGCTTAACGGCCCAATGCCCTGGCACCTCGCCCAGCCATTCCACGCCGCTGTCCTTGTACTCCGGATAACGCGGCAGGCTCATGCTGCAACTCCTCGCGCAGCTTGCACGGCATTTCGCCAAATCGCCTCTTGTTCCCATCCGGGCGGGAAACCCATGTGGGTGCGGGAAACTTGCGGATGGGTATCCAGCAATTGGACAAGCCGTTCGGCCCAGCGGCTTTCCGGGTTGACGATTTGCATCAGTGTTTCGATCACCACGAGTTGCATGTAGAGGCGGCGTTGCGGGTTGATGGTTTGTGCTGTATTCAGATGCGCGCCGCTGGGAATGGCATCGGGTATCTGGGGCCAATTGGCCGCCACCTTTCTGGGCATGACGGGGCGGCTGCCGAATTCGCGGTTCCACACACGCATGTGGTGAGCACAAAGGTTGCGCAGATCCGAGAGACTACGGAACCATGACGTCAACACTTTGTGGGGCCAGCCGAAATGTTGGCTGATGAGCTTGGTGTCGTTCTCGTCGCGCAAGTTGGCGAACAGGGTAGAGATGGCTTTGAAGGTCAGCAGCTCCATCGCCATCCAAACGGGAGGCTGCGTGGGAGCCGCAGTATATTTTTCACGGTAGTGCGCCATGAAGGCTTCGACTTCGCGCGCCTGCGCTTCTTCAGTCAGTTTGTCGATCAGCCATGCATGGTTGTAGCGGCTATCAAAGGTCTTGGGTTCGAGATAGCCATGTGGACCGTAGTGCTCGCCCAGAGTATTGGTGAGTTGCGCACGCAGGGCGACTTCCAGTCGTTCGATTGCATCGGTCAGCAACAAACGAAGCTCGCGATCGAAGACGTAAAGCATGAGTACATCGTCAAAGCCTGTGCCCGGCAGAAAGTGATGGGTTGTTTCTTTCGGCACATAGAACGGGCGGGTGTATGCCGACAGTCTGAAGTAGCTGATGTTGGCGAGATAGCGGCGTGCACGCGCTTCGTCTGGAATGTTCAGGCCGCGACTTTTGAGCTTGGCCAGGTGTTCATCTGGCGAGAGAGCTGGTTTGTCATATGCAGTCATTTGCAAACCCCAGACGTAAAAAACCCGCCAGAGTGTGCATCGTTGAGAGGCATGGCGGGTGTGTTGGGAAGAATTATCGGCATTCCGATGGAAAACATCAAGTCTTTTTTCAAAGCCAAGGGGCTGTAACCGTAACGGTAAGTGGCGGTTGACTTGCTCATGCCGACAGCCCCGCAATCATGGTCAAAATCCGGTCGGTGCATTGCTTCAGGTCGGCATCGATCTCAGCCAGCGGACGCGGCGGCGCGAACACATAGAAGTGGCGATTGAAGGGGATTTCATAACCGACCTTGGTTTTGTCATGGTCTATCCACGCATCCGGCGCATGAGGCAGCACTTCGCGCTTGAAGTAGCTTTCCACGTTTTCCGCCAGCGGCACGTTCTCGGTGTCGCGCAGGCTGCTGTCCGGCTGCGGCTTGCCCTTCAGTTTGCCTTTTTCGCCCAGCACAATCTTGTCTGCCACGTCGCGTAGCGGTCGTTCCACGGTGATGGTGCGGTAGCCGAAGTCTTCGTTTCTGAAAATGCGCGAGATAGGCTTGCCGTCCTGCTCGGACTCAACGAAGCTGCCGAACAGTCGCGTCACCTCGGCGATTTGCTCATCGCTCATTTCCTTGCGCTTGCTACCCAGGCTCTTGCGCATCTTCTGCCAGAAGGTTCCAGCGTCGATGAGCTGCACGAATCCCTTGCGCTGCGCCGGCTTGCGGTTGGAGAGTATCCACACATAGGTGCTGATGCCGGTGTTGTAGAACATGTCGGTGGGCAGACCGATGATGGCTTCCACCAGGTCGTTCTCCAGCACGTAGCGGCGGATTTCGGATTCGCCCGACCCTGCGCCGCCGGTGAACAGCGGCGAGCCGTTCAGCACGATGCCAAAGCGGCTGCCGCCCTCCACTGCCGGGCGCATCTTGCTGATGAGGTGCAGCAGGAACAACAACGAGCCATCCGAGACTCGGGGCAGGCCAGGGCCGAAGCGTCCGTTGAATCCCTGGGCTTCGTATTCCTTGCGGATTTCCTTCTCGACCTTCTTCCATTCCACGCCGAACGGCGGATTGGAGAGCATGTAATCGAATTTCCGGTGCGGGTGGCCGTCTTCCGAAAGCGTGTTGCCCGCCACGATATTGCCGACATCCTGCCCCTTGATGAGCATGTCGGCCTTGCAGATGGCGTAGGATTCGTCGTTCAACTCCTGCCCGAACATACTGAGCCGCGCCTGCGGGTTGTGTTCTTCCAGGTATTCACCGGCGATGGATAACATGCCACCGGTCCCCGCTGTTGGATCATAAATGGTGCGCACCACGCCGGACTTGGATAGCACGTCATCATCCTCGATGAACAGCAGGTTCACCATCAGGCGGATGACTTCACGCGGGGTGAAATGTTCTCCAGCAGTCTCGTTGGAGATTTCGGCAAATTTGCGGATCAGTTCTTCGAATACCAAGCCCATCTGCGAATTGCTGACCGTTTCCGGATGCAGGTCGATGTTGGAAAACTTCTCCGTCACCTGGTAGAGCAATTTCGCCTTGGCGAGGCGGTCAACCTGGGTGTAGAAGTCGAAGCGCTCGAAAATGTCCCGCACTTCCGGCGAGAACGCCTGGATGTAGGCGTAGAGGTTTTCGCCGATGTGGTCCTGGTCGCCCATGAGTTTCTTCATGTCCAGCGGCGAGGTGTTGCAGAAGCTCTGCCCAGCTTTTCGCAACAGGAAGGGTTCGGGGTTCAATCCGGCTTTCTGCTTGTCGGCGTATTCGGCGATCACCGCAGGCTTGGTGGCCTCCAGTACGCAGTCCAGGCGGCGCAGCACGGTAAACGGCAGAATCACCTTGCCATATTCGGATTGCTTGTAGTCGCCACGCAGCAGGTCGGCGACCGACCAGATGAAGGAAGAGAGTGCCTGTTGGTTCATCAATACGCCTAGGGTATTCGGGATATGACGGGGGATTATGCCTACTCTGGGCGGTTTGAGCGAGAAAATGCGACAAGCAACCTCCATTTCGGTTGCAATAAGATTTCTCGGACAAACCCGGATAACAAAACCAATAAAAAAACCCGCTGGGTGCGGGCTTTAGGACTTCTTTGGTGCTACTTGGGATATAAAATTGGTGCCGGGAGCCGGAATCGAACCGGCACGATGTTGCCACCGCGGGATTTTGAGTCCCGTGCGTCTACCAGTTCCGCCATCCCGGCTGGTAAAGAGCGGCGATTATCAACCAAAACACCGATTTCGGCAAGTAGCTCTGCCGCCTATTGCTTGCTTGCCTTGATGTCGGCAGGCGCCCCGATCCCCAGCGTGTAGCCAAGCGATACATGGTGGAAACGCCACACTGTCTTGTCGGTGTGGATCGCCACACCGAATGGTATGACCTGCCCTGGGGTGATTGTGATGTCGCCGTCTTTGTCGCTACCCGCCAGTTTGCGCGTAAAGGTCACGGTATAGGTGCCGTCCCTGTTTTCGCCCTCGGCCTTGACCAGCGCCTTGCCGCCCTTGTTTACACGTTCAGCGGCGACGTACCCATCAACCTGCGTGGCACCCTTGCCGGCCTCGCCACTCTTCCACTGGATATAGTCGTAGTAAACGCCACCTGCGAGTTCGCCATGCTCAAGGTACTTCTTCTTTTTCGGATCGGAGCCAGGCATTGAGCGCACGTCGCTATGGCAGGTCAGCCAGCAGCCATGCTGCTCTGCGTGCTCAACCTGGGGACTTGCCAACATGATGGCCGCCTTGACTTCATGCATTGGCGCCTGGTCTTCCCTTGGCGCCTCGGTAGCAGCATCAGCCGGCGCCTTGAAGGTCAGTCGCAGGTAAAGGTTTTCGGTATCGTACGCAGCCTGCACGGAAACCGGGAAACTCATGGTTTTCGGCGCGCCCACCGGTTCAAGCGCTTTGCTGGCCAGACGCTTCATGTCGAAGTCGATACCGGCTTTCCCTTCGTGGCAGCCAACGCAGGTTTCGCCCTTCTTGAGGCCCCTGCGCCCACTGTGGTCGGACGCCTTCATGATCCACTCATGCGTTGCCACGCCAGGATGGAAAACCTGGATATCTCGCTTGGGAACCTTGCTCCAGTCCGGCGCGGCATGCGCGAGATGAGGGCCGAAAGCGAACAGAGCGCCAAATACGGCAAGTGAAATAGTCAGTTTTTTCATATCACGTCCTCCATGCAAATGTGGATGTCACTTCGAATATTGATCGCGGATGAAGCTGCACGACTGAGGCACAACCAGAATAGCGGAACTTCCGGGACAAGGGAAATTCAGGGTCAGAACAGCCGCCGCCATGCCTCGTGCTTTTGTATGCGTCTCTCATCGGGAAGATAATTCAGGATAAGATAGACTAATTGCCTGAAGGAGTATTCCTCATGAAACTTACAATACTCGCTTTGCTGTTGCTCGCCGGGGTGCTGCTATGGGCACGCGTCAGCCATGCAAACGACGTACCGCAGTCAGGGCTGCCGGCACCCGGCTTCGATCTGCCGGACCAGAACGGAAAACCGCATAGCCTAGGCGCCTACAAAGGGCGCTGGGTGGTGCTGTATTTTTACCCCAGGGACGACACGCCCGGCTGTACCGAGGAAGCCTGCCTGTTTCGCGACGATCTGCACAAGCTCACCGC